>Ga0180432_10003718_pt1 | contig 21536 bp, 18 predicted proteins | sample SS_ome_10_FD_132414 | JGI IMG/M metagenome (GOLD analysis project Ga0180432, IMG submission 132414) | Hypersaline lake sediment archaeal communities from the Salton Sea, California, USA - SS_1_MS_2 metaG | ecosystem: Environmental > Aquatic > Non-marine Saline and Alkaline > Hypersaline >...
ATCCTGCCGGCCCTCCTGGGTTCACAGATGAGTCTGTACAGCCATTCAAGACCAAGTTTCCTCAGTAACTGAGGTGCCAGCCTCACATTACCCGAAAGCACATCTACTGTTCCGCCCACACCTATTGCGCATCGGCAATTTTTGAGTCTGCTGTCGGCAATGAATTTTTCCTGTCGAGGCGATCCAAGGGCTACCATCAATAGATCCGGTGAAAGTTTATTGATCATATCGATGATCTCATCTTCTTCTTCAGATCTATAGTATCCATCCCGAAAGCCCAGTATATTTGTTCCGGGATGATTTTCCTTTATTTTCAACGCCGCCATCCGGCAGTTTTCCTCCGATGAGCCAAGTATGAAAAGAGAAAATGGTGTTTTTTCAGATCTTTCAAGCAGTGCTTTTATAAGATCTATGCCGCGCACCCTTTCTTTTATAGGCCTCTTTAGTATCCTGGAGCACAGTATCACGCCTATCCCGTCGCAGAGCACAAGATCTCCTTTGTTCAGTATCTCTTTGAAGTGTTTGTCTTTTCGGGCGTTAAGTATAAACTCAGGATTAGGTGTGAATATGGTTTTCATGGAATTTCCCTTAAGAAATGCAGTGCTTTTCTCCAATGCGGCAGCAAAGGAGATATCATCAAAATCGATTCCGAGTATGGGTATCTTTCTTTGCATAAGGCCTCCCGAATTACTGACTGTATGATGATATATTATACAATATGCAGGAATGAGTTGAAAGCTTAGAACATAAATTGTATTATTTAGTATATAATCTATTTTAAATTGTATAAGAGGCAGGATATGAATCTTGAACAAACACTCGAATACTTTAAAAACGCAGAGGACATTTCAAGCAATATAACCCGATGGGTCCAGATCCCGGAAAAACCCGCAGTTTTTGAACCCTTCCCGGGATGCGTGAATGAAAAAGTGGCTGCGGCTCTAAACAAGAAGGGAATAACAGAACTTTATTCCCATCAGGCCATGGCGATCACTGAGACAGAAAAGGGAAATGATATAGTCGTGGTGACACCGACTGCTTCAGGCAAGACCCTTTGTTACAATATACCTGTATTAAGCGGCATAGTAAAAGACTATGAGTCAAGGGCTCTGTATTTATTTCCCACAAAAGCACTGTCTCAGGATCAGACTGCTGAACTCCACGGACTTATCGAAGCTTCAGACCTGGATGTGAAAACATATACCTATGACGGTGATACGCCCCAGAGTGCGAGAAAAGCTATAAGGCAAGCAGGCCATATCGTGGTGACAAATCCGGATATGCTCCACAGTGCCATACTTCCCCATCATACAAAATGGACGAAGCTTTTTGAAAATCTCAGGTTCATCGTGATAGATGAGATCCACTATTACAGGGGTGTCTTTGGGAGTCATTTTGCCAATGTTGTACGAAGACTCAAACGCATCTGTGAGTTTTACGGTTCTGATCCTATTTTCATATGCTGCTCCGCAACGATAGCAAATCCTGCGGAACTGGCATCCAGGATAATCGAGAAAGACGTAGTCCTTATAGATAATAACGGAGCCCCATCGGGCAGAAAAAACTATATCTTCTACAATCCGCCTGTTGTCAACAGACAGCTGGGGATCAGGAAAAGCAGTCTTCTTGAAGCAAGAAAACTGGCTGAACACTTTATCAAAAACAATATACAGACGATAGTATTCACAAGAAGCAGGCTTAATGTAGAGGTCATGGTCACTTATCTGAAAGAATTTTTAAAGCAGACAGTTAAGGATGATGGAAGGATAAGAGGTTACAGAGGAGGATATCTTCCTCTTCAGAGACGGGAGATAGAGAAGGGGCTCAGAAACGGATACATCACCGGTGTGGTCAGTACAAACGCGCTGGAGCTGGGGATCGATATCGGCAACCTGGAGGCATGTATAATATGCGGATATCCCGGTACGATAGCCAGTACCTGGCAGCAGGCGGGAAGGGCTGGACGCAGGAACAGTGTTTCAGCTGCGGTACTTGTAGCCGGGAGCAGTCCTCTTGATCAGTATATCATAAATGACCCTGACTATTTTTTCGGGAAAAGTCCTGAAAACGGTCTTGTCAATCCAAATAATCTGGTGATACTCTACAGCCATATGAAATGTGCAGCCTTTGAACTGCCTTTTATTGACGGAGAACGCTTCGGGGTAGAGACTACCGCAGAAATGCTCAGGTATATGGAAGAAGCAAAGATTCTAAGGCATGTGGGAAAGCGATGGCACTGGATGTCGGATGTTTTTCCCGCTGAGGAGATAAGTCTGAGAAGCGCTTCTTCTGAGAACTTTATTATTATCGACATTACTGATCCAAAAAGAAGAGTGATCGGTGAAACAGACAGATTCAGCGCACCCATGCTGCTGCATGAGGAAGCCATATATTTACATGAAGCTTTGCAGTACCAGGTTGAGAAGCTTGATTTTGACGATAAGAAAGCATATGTACGCAAGGTCGATGTGGATTATTATACCGATGCCAATCTCTCAGTGGACCTCAAGGTCCTTGATGTCTTTATGGAAAATGAAAATGTCAACACCGCAACAGGATATGGTGAAGTAATGGTGACAGCGCTTGTTACCATGTTCAAAAAGATAAAGCTGCATACACATGAAAATATTGGATCAGGTCCTGTGGATCTTCCGGAAATGGAGCTTCACACCAATTCATACTGGGTCAGCCTCACTGACGAGTCTACAGAGGGATTTTCCCGTTCTGATGTGCAAAACGGCCTTCTTGGGATGTCGAACATAGTGGCAAATACAGCTCCTGTTTTTTTGATGTGTTCTCCTGCTGATATACATGTCGTATGTCAGGTAAGGTCGACTTTTGCACAAAAACCTACTCTTTATGTGTATGAAAGTTATCCCGGAGGTGTGGGATTCAGCGAAAAGCTCTATGACATCCATCATGAGCTTTTTACGGCTGCCAGAAACATGATCACCAGATGCGGATGTGAGTCGGGATGCCCTTCCTGTGTGGGACCTCTTGATGGATTTTCAGGCGGGATAGAACCAAAAACGATGACATTGAAGCTCATTGACAGGATATTGAGAGATGATGAATGAAAAGGAACACCCATGGGGTGTGATCGAGACAAATGATCAGGGCTCTTGCATGGTAAAAGAGAGCAGCTATCCCTTGTCGTACCTTTATGGAGGATATCCATTGGGGGAGCTGCTCGATAATGACGAAGAGTGTTTTGGGATGATCGCCCGGTGCCCGGGATACCAGGGGAAAGCCAGGGATTTTATATTTCTTGATCTTGAGACTACCGGACTTTCTTCGGGCACAGGTACTGTGCCTTTTCTGACAGGGATAGGATTTTTTGGGGAGGATTCATTTGTTGTAAGGCAATACTTCATGAGGGATTTTGATGATGAACCGTGTGTTCTCGAAGCCCTCAACGGTGTTTTTTCGGGATCGTCTGTGCTGGTGACTTTTAACGGCAGAGCTTTTGACTGGAATATACTGACCCAGAGATATATATTCAACAGGATGAGACCGACTGTAAAAGATCCTTGTCACATCGATCTGCTATATCCTTCAAGAAGGATATGGAAAGGCAGCCTGGAAAGCTGCAGGCTTTCATCCCTTGAAGAAAACATACTAAAGGAGTTCAGGGTAGGGGACATACCCGGAGCCCTTATACCCTCGGTGTACTTTGATTACCTTGACAGCGGAAGTTTTACAGAGGACATGAAAAAGGTCCTGGAGCATAACAGACGGGATGTTTTATCTATGGCTGCGCTTCTTGCCAGGATCTGTTCGATAATCTCCGACCCTTTTATTTCATCCGAGGGTGAAAATGAGCTTTTTGGAGCGGGCAGGATATTTGAAGCCGGTTCTCAGAGAGAAAGGATGATAGAATGTTTTGAGGGATGTATGGAATCATACGACTATCGCATCAGGGGAACAGCTCTTAAAAAACTTTCAGCGGTATACAAGAGGGGCGATGAGTATGATAAAGCCGTAAGGCACTGGATCGAGCATTCGACTGAAGGCAATGATGTCGATTTCAGGTTGTATTCAATGATAGAACTGGCAAAGTACTACGAGCATAAGAAGAAAGACCATGCTGCTGCGATAAAGATGACTCAAGAGGCCATATCTGTCGTGCTTGCAGGAAGATACAGAGATGATGCTTTTTGCAGAGAGCTTTATTACAGACTCAAAAGACTTAAGAAAAAAGCAGAGAGATCTATGGAGGGAAAATGAAAAGGCAGACGAATATCATCCTTATAGTACTGATGGCGGTCATGATGCTCATGTCTTTGCCCGGAGCGAACCAGAGGTATAAAAACGAGAAAAAGAACGATACATTGAGCGTTTCAGCTGACTATGCCTCATTCAGGATATCAACTGACAAGGCCAAGATCGACATATTTGATCAGTTTGATAAAATGAGACCTTATGGTCTTGATACGGTACTGATCTCAAATTCAACGATAAGAGACTTCGAGGCCGATGGAAAGGTAAGTATATTTTACTATTACGAGAAGGCAGATGAGATAAAACCTCTTGAGGAGAAGATCTACAGCAACAGTCTGCTGTTGATCCCCGCCCAGGGTCAATACTCACAGATCAGGTCAAAACTGGAGAGAAGATTTGAGGATGGATCCCTCATATATACTGAATATAATGGTATGGATGCGATAATAATAAATGCCGAGCTTGATGAGAGAGTCGGAGTAAATATGGGATTTGATGAGGAAGTGATCAAACGTACGATCCAAAATGGCTACAGGGCTGCATTGTCCATGCAGAATGAAAATTTTGGAGATACCGCATTTCTTGATGAAACAGGATACATCCTGAATAATTATGATATCTCCTACGTGGAGATAAACAGCTTTGAATTCCCGGGATACAGACCGGGACTCGAAAAGGCCATAGAATTGATCAAAAACAGTGAAGCTACACTGATGCTCAAAGCTGATTATGGAGTTGTCGATCCCAATGTGACCAAAGGACTTTATGAGTACCTCTATGAAAGCGGATTCAACGCTCAGCGGACCTTTTTCATAAAAGACTATATACCTAATTCAAGGATAACGACTCCCAGAGACTATTATCTGCGGATGCTTCGTGCCGCTGTGGACAGGGGAAACAGATTCTTTGTCATTGCGCCATTGATAAATATACGAAAGACACATTCACAGATACTTGATGACACGACGATGATGCTGCGGCTTTTTTACAACAGACTCAATGGTTCATATGATCTTGGAGGTTATATTTCTGGAACTGATTTTGACGAACAGCCGACCATCTATTCATATTTTTCCGCATTGTCGATAATACTTGGCGCACTTCTTATCCTGATCAATGCCTTTGGCAAGATCCGCATATTTTACTGGCTCTATGGTGTTTTTGTTTTGGGATATGCTGCAGCGGGACTTTTTTATGGAAATTATCTCGGGCGCCTGAATGCTCTCATGGGAACCATCGTTTTTCCGGCTCTTTTTGCCATTCTTATCGCAGAATGGTCAACCAAAAGACCACGGAAGATCCGGATGCCTCTTCTGAAAATCACTGGAGCGTTTTTCGGTACTGCTTTGCTCAGTGCAGTGTGTTCGATATCCAATCTTTCCGATGTTTATAGTTTTCTTGGAATAAATACTTTCGTGGGAGTAAAATTGTCTTTCGTGGTACCTTTTGCGGTGTATTTATTTGCTTTTTCCATCAGGAAAGCAGACATCAGGGAGTGGAAACCCAGGATATTATCCTTCGCTGGAAGACCTGTGACATATTTTTCTCTGGGCCTACTGGGTCTGCTTGCTGCAGCCGGCTATCTTTACCTGGCAAGAAGCGGTAATGATGCCGGCAGCCTGGTACTGAACTTTGAGATAAAGGCAAGAGAGTTTTTTGAAGAAACTGTATTGGTAAGACCAAGGACAAAGGAGTTTTTGATAGGTTATCCTTCTCTTGCCCTGCTGATATATTTTTTCAAGAGAGAGAGCAAAGAACTGGCGGTATTTTTAGCCGGAGCCGGAGCAATGGTTGGACTTATTTCTCTTGTAAATACATTCAGTCATGTCAATGCATATATCATGACTTCGGTCACAAGGAGTCTTTACGGCATTATGCTCGGTCTGCCGGCAGCCGTCCTTTTGGTCGGGATATGTTATCTCATAAGGGTGAAGGGTGGAGAGGATGTGTGAGGTGCTGCTCTGCGGTTATTACGGATTCGGAAATACCGGAGACGAAGCAATGCTTGAAGTGATCGCAAGGGAATTAAAAGAAGGGATACCCGGATCGGAGATAACGGTCATGTCGAATGCTCCGGGGACTTCAACTTATATGACAGTTGCCAGAAAGCCGCTGATAAGCGCTCTGCGCGCTGTTGCACGCTGTGATGTCCTTGTGTTCGGAGGAGGATCGATCTTCCAGGATGCGACTTCAGTTGCCAGCCTTCTTTATTACAGCGGTCTTTGCTTTTTTGCAAAACTGTTTGGGAAAAAGTATATGCTTGCTTATCAGGGAATGGGTCCTCTCTCAAAGAGGATCTCGATATGCTTGATGAGAAAAGTATTGAGATATTCGAGCTTTTGTTCTTTCAGAGACAAAGATTCTTTTGAGTGGGCAAAAAAGCTGGGAGCCCGGGACCCCATATTGACTGCTGATCCCGTTTTTCTGTTTTGTGAAAAAAGGATCGGGGATAAAAAGAGGCAAAGTATAAATAAGGTCGCATTCATACTCAGGACACTGCCGCAGGAAATGACAGAGGGCATAAGGTCTGAGGCTTTGAGAATGAAGGCCGATCACATGTTCAGTATATTTCACATATCCCTCTTCCCGCTTCAGGATGATCAGGCCTGCAGTGATTTTGCAGAACAGACGGGTTCGCAGGAGCTCTGTTTTGATTCAGTTGAAGAGCTGATAAGTTTGCTTGCAGATATGGATATCGTTATAAGTGCCAGATACCACGGAGCAGTATTCTCTCTTTGTGCCGGCACTCATTGTCTGCCGGTGCCCTGTGATCCCAAGATGAGCTCTCTTGCAAAAGAGTTCGGGATAAAAGTATTTGACGTTGGCCGGGACTTTGCCACAATGGCTCTTTATAGCGCAGAAACGGCAAGGCAGGTAAATCAGCACGAGAAAAGAGCACGGCTTGGCATGGAGGAGCTTAAAAACGCGATTTTGAATACTTGTATCAGAAAGGAAAAGGGAAAATGAACAGTTACATAAAGTGGTTTTCTATTCTGGCTTTGGGTTTTTATATACTTGCGGTCATGAAATATCCTGTGAGAATGATATTTCCGAAGACCGGGCTTTACAGGTTTTTTCGGTCAGCCCATCGCCCTTTTGCTGCAGCTGCATGGATATGCATGACCATACACGGCGTACTGGTGATAAATGATGGGAGGTATTCCTTTCTTGCACTGGCGCTTTTTGTATCCCTCACACTCCTTTTGATTCTGGGAGCATACAACAAATATGCGAAGCCGGTGATCAAAAAAAAGATAATCAGCTATCACAGGATCTCTGCCGTATTTACTGCATTGCTCATCATTGCCCACTATTTTGAGATGAACGGGATATTAATTTGATAAATAACGGAAACATGATATAAATGGTCGGGATATTTGGTATAATGTTAATGCGAAGATCGGATAATTTAACCATGAAAGTGAGTTTAAGATAAAGATGCCGGGAAAAGTCTTGTTTGTATATAATGTAATGTCAGGCTCAGGAACGATCAGGGCAAAAACTGATACTGTGAATGAAGCATTCAATCGGGCTGACAAGCTTGTTACTTTTTTCAGGATAAGCCAGTCGAATGATATGGAGCTCAGAGAGATATTTGCAGAGGGGAGCTATGACACACTGGTGGTAGCCGGAGGGGACGGGACCATCAATTCGGTCGTTAATGATATGTTCCATGCCGGAGCAAACCTGCCGCTTGGCATAATACCTTCGGGCACAAGCAATGATTTTGCATCAAGTCTGGGGATAACCGGTCCGTTTTCCAGGTGCCTTGACAATATCATATACCATGAACCCCGATATGTGGATATAGCAATGCTCAATAATGAGAGATACTTTGTGGGCACATGCGCCGGAGGGATATTCGTAAATGTATCCTATAAGACCAGCAATGATTTTAAACGGGCTTTAGGACCGACCGCATATTATATCAAGGCGCTTACTGAAGTAGGTACATTCAAACCCTTCAAGCTTGAGATCAAAGCAGGGGACGGCAGAAATTTTGAAGAGGAGGCTCTTTTGTTTTTCATTACAAACGGAAGTCATGCCGGAGGGTTTACTCAGCTTATAAATAAGGCGGATATAAATGATGGACTAATGGATATCGTGATCATCAAGGAGTGCCTCAATGTCGAACTTGTTGCGTTGTTTTTCAAGGCAGTCACCAACAATCTGCTGGATGATAAAAATGTCTTGCACATCAAGGCTGAAAAGTGCGTGGTGAGCAGCAACAAAAGGATAGTATTGAGTGTGGATGGTGAAAAAGGCGATGCTCTGCCTGTGAACTTTGAAGTAGTACCGGATAAACTGAAAATATTTTTTCCGTGAGGAGTATATTATGTGTGGAAGATATCAGCTTGATGACGATATGAAGGCAATAATCGAAAGATTTGATATCAAGAGCATTTTTGAAGATGCAAACAGGAAGATAGGTGAGATATTTCCTACTGACCGGGCTCCTGTGATCGTCAGCAATGAAGGAGCACCCGCTCTTAAGATATTCCGATGGGGCATAAGGCCTTCGTTCATGGACAGGGATATCATCAATACAAGAAGGGAGAGCCTGTTCTCGAAGAAAATGTTCACCGGTGCTGCAAAATCGTCAAGATGTCTGATCCCTGCCAATGGATTTTATGAATGGCAGAGGGAGAACGACCGGAAGATAAAAAGACGTATATATATGGAAGATGAAAAGATCATGGCTTTTGCCGGAATATATATGTATGCCCGGGATCCAAAAGGCGATGGACTGGTCTGGAGCTTTTCCATCATTACCAAAGAAGCAGCCGGCGAAGTCTTGAAGATACATGACAGGATGCCGGTGATCCTGAGGAGGGAAGATGAGTTTCCATGGCTGGATGAGTCATTGGGAAAAGAAGGGATCGAAAGATTGATAGAGAGATCATGTATCGATCTCAAAACAGCTTGAAGAGGAGGATCAGATGAAGAAGAGCTTTATCGAGGATATTTTAGCTGCCGCCCTTGGTACAGGGGGCGATTTTGCGGAAGTATTCATCGAGAACAAAAAATCCAATATCATGTCATCGACAGGCGGTGAGATCGAAGATGTTGTATACGGCGAAGAATACGGCCTGGGTATCAGGATCTTCAAGGAATTGAACAGTGTATATGTCTATACCAACGACTTTAGTTACGACAATCTTATATATACCGCCAGGGAGGCTGCTTCGGCATTATCCGATGCAGATGCGCCAAAACGGATCTCTATCAGTCTTGACAAACCGGTCAGGGAAGATTTTCATAAGGTGGCCAAAGACCCCATGCGGGTGCCAAAAGACAGAAGAGCTGAGATTATAAAGGGGATATACGCCGAAGCAAAAGGATATGACAAAAAGATATCCCAGGTCCAGGCGTCGCTGCTGGACAACACCCAGGATGTCATAATCGCGAATACCGAAGGTGTCTATATAGAGGACTCAAGGACCCGCTGCCGTATGTCTGTAAATGTGATAGCGACTGACGGGAGCCTGATGAATAACGGGTATTTTGCCCCGGGAGCTCATAAGGGATTCGAATTTTTTGAACAGACAGATCACAGGTGGTATGCCCGTGAGGCTGCCAGGATCGCTGTAACTATGCTCGGCGCCGACAATTGTCCGTCGGGCACCATGCCTGTCATAATCGACAAGGGCTTTGGCGGGGTGATATTCCACGAGGCTTGCGGACACGGTCTTGAAGCGACATCTGTAGCCAAAAAAGTTTCGGTATATTACGGAAAACTGGGCAAACCTGTAGCAGGCAGCATAGTTACAGCCATTGATGATGGAACGCTCAAAAACCAATGGGGCTCGGCAAATTTTGATGATGAGGGGGTCCGGACCCAGAAGAATATACTTATAGAGAACGGGATATTAAAGAATTACCTTATAGATAAATACAACTCCAGAAGGATGGGGATGAAGGAGAATGGTGCTTCACGAAGACAGTCATACAGGTTTGCTCCGACTTCACGTATGTCCAATACATATATCGCTGCCGGAGACAGCACTTTTGATGAAATGATCTCAAGCATCGACTACGGTCTGTATGCAAAAAATATGGGAGGCGGATCTGTCGATCCTGCAACGGGAGAATTTAATTTTGCGGTCAATGAAGGCTATATCATCAGAAACGGGAAGATAGACAGACCTGTAAGAGGTGCAAGCCTTATTGGAAGAGGGCATGAGATTCTCTTCAGGATAGAGATGGTGGGGAATGAACTGGATTTCGGACAGGGTATGTGCGGTTCCCAGAGCGGTATGGTGCCTGCTGATGTCGGCCAGCCTGCTATCAAAGTGAGTGAGATCGTTGTTGGAGGAGGTATGGTATGAGCAGATATTCGGATTCTGCGATCATTAAGGGAAAAGAACTTGGTTTTGACGAGGTGGAAGTGTATTTCAGTCAGAACAGCGAACTTGAACTGGGGGTTTTTGAAGGCGTCCTTGACAAATATTCCAAGAGTAAAGTAAGAGGAATGGCTATAAGAGGTATAAAAGGAGGAAAGACCGGTTTTGCATATACTGAAAAGATAGATGCCAGATCAGTTGAAAAGGCAGTGGAGGCGGCATATGAAAACATGAAGCATATAGATTCAGCTGATGAGACGATGATCTATGACGGTGATGGCATATATCACAAGCAGCAGCTCTATGGCGGATCTTTCAATGCTGCAGATATAAAGCAGAAGGCAGACCTTTTGTTTGAGATGGAAAAAATCGCATATGCCAGCACTGACAGGATACATAAGATCAACTACCTTCTATACGGGGAAACAGAGAATGAAGAGCATATAGACAACTCACTTTCCTTGAGCCTGTCTGAAAAAAGGGATCTTGGATACGCTTATATGAGCATAGTGATAAAAGATGGAGATAAGTTCAGGACCGGCAAAGGATACAAGGTCGCCCGGGACATCTCCGGTATAGATGCCGCAGAGATCGTCAGCAAGGCGTTAGAAGACGGGCTGTCAAAGACAGGAGCAAAAAGTGTCCGGTCAGGGAATTATCCGGTGATATTCAGAAATACCTCATTTGCCGATCTGCTGGGTGCATACAGTGGATTATTCATTGCAGAAAGGGTACAAAAGGGTACTTCAAAGCTAAAAGGCATGCTGGGTCAGAAAATTGCTTCAGAGATACTGACGATAACAGATGACCCCTATCTGGAACAGGGGATGGCAAATGCCGGCTTTGATGCTGAAGGAGTTGCTGCCCAGTCAAAGAAGGTAATAAAGAATGGTGAGCTCATGACCTATCTGTATAATATTAAAACAGCCATAAAAGATGGGGTGAAGAGTACCGGCAATGCAGGAAGAGGTTCATATAAATCACCCATAGGAACAACCGTATATAATTTTTATGTTGAACCGGGCGCGCGGGAACTGGAGGAAGGGATAGAAGATATAAAGAAGGGGATACTCATAACTGACCTTCAGGGGCTGCATTCGGGCATAAATCCTATCTCATGCGATTTTTCCCTTGCCGCTCAGGGATTTATGATAGAAGACGGCAGGATCTCTTATCCCGTAGCTGATTTTACTGTGGCAGGTAATTTTCTGGAAATAATAAAGAGGATCAGGGATATTTTCAATGATCTTGAATTCGGTCTGCCGTCATCGGGGTATTTCGGATCTCCATCAGTTGAGATAGAGAGCATAAGTATTTCCGGAGAGAATGCTTCAAATGAAGGATAAAAGGAACATATCATTTTTCATACTGTTCTTGCTATATATCATCGTTTTTTTTGCCGGATACAGATATGTGGGTACCGACATATTCTATGCCTCGCTGCCGATGATCTTCGGAGCAAGCGTCCTGTATGGATATACTGCCGGTTTTGCGGCAGTGGTGCTCAATATCCCGGCGATGGTTGTGCTGATGTATATGGAAGGGCTGCCCTTTGAAGATGCTATAAGGCAGATCAAGCCTTTTATGATACTGCTTCAATGTGTATGCGTGATAATTCCCGGGATCATAAAGGCATATAATATAAAGAAGGATAATATCAAAGCCAAAGAGATGCAGAGAAGATTGGATGAGCTTGAATACCGTATCGAAAAAGAAAAAAGGGAAGCCGAAAAGCATTTGCAGGAAAACAATGAACTCAAACTTGTCGTTCAAAGATATAAAGATATAGCCGGTCAGATCCGTGATCGTGATCAGCTCACAGGACTGTTGACAAGAGAAGCAATTATAAGGAAGGCGCAAAAACATTTGGCACTTGAAGAGAAGAAGGCATATGTTTTTCTCAAAACAAGAAAATTGAAAGATATCAATTCAGACAAAGGCATATTTGCCGGTGATTCATACATACGGGAAAAAGCAGAGCAGCTCAAAAAGCTTTCAGGGGAAAAAGGAAGATTGTCCGGCGGAAGCTTTCTGATCATACAGGATCCGGAAAGATACGAAGCTGAACGAAACATTTTTGAGACAGGATCATATAAGGATCTTCAGATAAGAGTGATCATTCCCAAAGGGAAAGACAGGATCGAAGAGATCTTCCGGAGGTGGGGAACTGATGATTGAAAGACTGCTGGTCTATAATGACCTCATAGAGGATGAAGTGATCAGAGATGCAGCTGCCTTTTCATTATCCGGTGATGAAACATTCAGGAGAGCTGTCATGAGGCGCGTATATCCAAAGGTCGGATTGATCCCGCATGCTTTTGAGACATATATCGAGCAGGCGGTGCTGTCATCTGCCAATAGATTCTCGCTCCTTTGTGAGAAGATCGGGACAAAAGCATTGGATGACAGCTTTCTTGTAAATGTGGTAAAAGAAGACATAAAAATCATAAGAGGGCTGTTTGAAATTTCAGGGAAGCTCGATTTTAATGACGGAAAGCCCGGGGAAACCGCGGGAAGATATTTATCGGAGGGACCCGGGGATATCCTGAAATATCTGGCTGAATATTATTATATAAATGGATGCGGTGAACCAAACAGCTCCGGAGCCTATCTTTGGGACAACGGGATAGTGAACGTTTCTGAACCTGACAGGGTAAGCTTTGATGATCTTATAGGATATGAATATCACAAGAGGATCATTATAAACAACACAAGAGCTTTTGTTGAAGACAGACCTTTCAATAATATCCTTTTGTTTGGTGATCGGGGAACGGGAAAATCCTCTTGTGTTAAGGCTGCATTCAATATGTTCAAAAGCAGGAGGGTCAGGATAATCGAGCTGTCCAAAAGCTGCATATCCCAGATACAGGATGTTATGAAATTTGTCCGGGACAGAGGCTTGAGGTTTATACTTTTTCTTGATGATCTGTCTTTTGAAGAAACTGAATACGAATACAAGGAGCTGAAAGCTCATCTGGAGGGCGGATTGGAATCACAGCCTTCCAATGTTGTCATATATGCCACATCGAATCGTTTTCATATAGTAAGAGAGACATCCCAGGACAATCTGGATATAAAAAACGAGATACATCTCAACGATGCGATCCAGGAGAAACTGTCTCTGTCAGACAGGTTCGGGATAACGATAACCTTTGATACACCAAATCCTGGGCAGTATATCGATATAGTCGAAAAGCTGCTGGCACGCCAGGGAGTGTCAGCAGATCCCCAAAAGGTCAAAACACTCGCCCGCAGATGGGAGATCGCCAATCACGGGAGATCCGGCAGGAGCGCGGTCCAGTTTGTCAAAGCTGTTGCAGGAGAGATAGACGAGGATACGATGCTGTAAAAAAATTTCATGATTTATATTGTTCCCTTGGGTTTTTTTGATGTTTGTGTTAATATATATATACTTTATTTTCATTCGGGGTAAGCATGAAGATATACAATACATATACGAAGAATAAGGAAGAATTTGAGCCTATAGAAGACAAAAAGGTGAAGATCTATTCCTGCGGACCTACAGTATATTCATATGCGCATATAGGCAACATGCGTACATATATATTTATGGACATACTGCGAAGAGTATTGAAATACAATGGATATGGTCTGTGTCATGTTATGAATATAACCGATGTCGGTCATCTGATGTCAGACAGTGATGAAGGAGAGGACAAGCTTGAGGCGGCAGCAAAAGAGCAGAAGAAGACACCCTATGAAATAGCCCGGTTCTATTCCGGTGCTTTTTTCCGGGACATCGACAAACTCAATATAGAAAGGCCTGAAATAATACCAAAGGCTACGGATAATATAAGTGAGATGATCGAGTTTGTTGAAGGACTTATCAAAAAAGGATATGCCTATGAGACCGGGGACGGCATATATTTTGACATCAGCAGATTTGATGGCTACGGGAAACTCTCAGGTCTTGACTTTGAAAATCAGATAGCCGGGGCAAGGGTGGAAGTCAATGAGGAAAAGAGGCATCCTGCGGATTTTGCCATATGGAAAAAAGCCGATCCGAACCATATAATGCAGTGGCCAAGCCCCTGGGGCATGGGATATCCCGGCTGGCACATAGAATGCTCTGCCATGAGCAGAAAATACCTGGGAGATACCTTTGACATACACTCGGGTGGCGTTGATCACATACCGGTACATCACGAGAATGAGATAGCGCAGACCGAAGCTTATACCGGGAAGAAAATGGCTGACTACTGGATGCATGGAGAGTTTCTGTTAGTAGATAACGGTAAGATGTCCAAGAGCCTGGGCAATACCTATACGATCGGGGATCTTGAAGAAAAAGGTTACAGGCCTCTTGATTTCAGGTATTTCTGCTTGAATGCCAACTACAGAAAGAAGTTGAATTTCACATGGGAGGGACTGAAGGCAGCGAACACTTCATATACCAGGATGCTGGAGAGCATACTTGAGCATAAGGGCGCCCGGGGAGCTTTGGAAAAGGGGTTGATAGGATCCTGCCTGAAAGAATTCGAGGACGCTGTCAATGATGACCTCAATATCCCGCTTGCCCTGGCAGCGGCATGGAAGCTTGCAAGAAATCCGGAGAAGTCCGACGATATCTATGAAGCCCTGCTCAGGATGGACAGTATCTTCGGTTTAAAGCTCGAGGATGCAGAAGAGATATTAAAAGAAGAACAGATACCTTTGGACATACAGATGCTTTCAGAAAAAAGGCTGGAGGCAAAGGGAAAGAAGGATTTTGCTCTGGCAGATGAACTGAGAAAAGAGATCCGCTCCCGGGGATATGATGTAAGGGATACAAGAGAAGGTACAGTTATAGTAAAACAAAGAGAAGAGGTGTCGATATGAGAAGCGATGTGATAAAAAGCGGGATAGAGAGATCACCGCACAGATCACTGTTCAAGGCTATGGGATTTACCGATGAAGAAATAAAAAGACCATTGATAGGCGTAGCCAACTCAAAGAGCGAGATAATCCCGGGTCATATACATCTGGATACGATCGCCGAGGCGGTCAAGGCCGGGATACGCATGGCAGGAGGTACGCCGATAGAATTCGGTGCGATAGGAGTGTGCGACGGTATTGCCATGGGGCATACCGGGATGAAATACTCGCTGGCTTCAAGGGAACTGATAGCTGATTCCTGCGAGACGATGGGTCTGGCACACAGTTTTGATGGCATGGTCTATATACCCAACTGTGACAAGATCGTACCAGGCATGCTTATGGCTTGTCTTCGGATAAATGTCCCTTCGGTAGTTGTAAGCGGAGGTCCTATGCTTTCGATCAGGCAAGGAGGTGCAGATCTTGACCTTAATAGCTGTTTTGAAGCCGTTGGAGCCTATAAGGCAGGAAAGATATCGATGGAAGAGGTTCTTGAGATGGAACAGAGCGCTTGTCCGACATGCGGTTCCTGTTCGGGCATGTTTACCGCAAACTCCATGAACTGCCTCACCGAGGTATTAGGCCTGGGACTGCCCGGCAATGGTACGATACCTGCTGTTTTTGCTGAAAGGATAAGGCTGGCAAAGACGGCGGGCATAAAGGTGATGGAAATGATAAGTAAAGATATAAAGCCTTCGGATATCGTAAACATCGATTCTTTCAGGAATGCACTGGCTGTGGATATGGCACTTGGATGTTCCACCAATTCGATCCTTCATCTGCCGGCCATAGCAAATGAGCTTGGGATAAAGATAGATCTTGATGCTGTCAATGAGATAAGTTCCAGGGTGCCTAATCTTTGCAAGCTTGCACCTGCAGGCAAACATCATATACAGGACCTGTATTTTGCCGGCGGTGTCGAGGCTGTGATGAAAGAGCTTGACAAGAAAGGTTTTCTGAAAACCGATATGATCACTGTTACAGGAAAAACCATCGCAGAAAATCTGAGTGTGGCTGCCAACAAAAATACCGGTGTCATAAGGGATATAGATGATCCCTACAGTACTACAGGCGGAATAGCCATACTCAAAGGGAACATAGCTCCTGATGGAGGAGTTGTCAAAAGATCGGCAGTTGCTCCGGAGATGCTTTCCCATAAAGGACCGGCGAAGGTGTTTGATTCAGAGGACGACGCTATAAAAGCTATCTATGAAGGAAAGATCGAAAAAGGAGATGTGGTCGTGATAAGATATGAGGGACCCAAAGGCGGACCGGGAATGAGGGAAATGCTGTCTCCTACATCAGCTATCGCAGGAATGGGTCTTGACAAGGATGTGGCGCTGCTCACAGATGGAAGATTTTCCGGCGCAACACGCGGTGCTGCAATAGGCCATATATCCCCTGAGGCTATGGAGGGGGGCAATATAGCTTTGGTAGCCAATGGGGATATCATAGAGATAGATATACCCGCCGGAAGATTGAATGTGCTTGTTGTCGATGAAGAACTCCAAAACAGGAAGAAAAAGTGGGAAAAGCCTGAACCGAAGATAACCGGCGGATATCTGGGAAGATATGCAAGGCTGGTGACATCCGGAAGTACAGGTGCAGTACTTAAATAAGGAGATATGAAATGAAATTGAACGGATCCCAGATATTATTGGAATGCCTGCTGGAACAAAAGGTAGATACTGTTTTTGGATATCCCGGAGGTGCAGTGCTGAACATATATGATGCACTCTATGATTATCAGGACAGGATAAGGCATATCCGTACATCTCATGAACAGGGGGCATGCCATGCCGCCGATGGCTATGCAAGAGCGACAGGAAAGACCGGTGTGGTAATGGCGACCTCAGGACCGGGTGCTACAAATCTGGTGACAGGTATAGCCACTGCATATATGGATTCGGTTCCCCTGGTGGCGATAACAGGACAGGTCCCCAAAGCGCTGCTGGGGAAGGATTCTTTTCAGGAGATAGATATCTCGGGCATAACGATGCCCATAACAAAGCACAACTACATCGTCAAAGATGTCGGGACACTGGCCGATATCGTCAGGGAAGCCTTCCTGATAGCCAAGACCGGCAGGCCCGGACCAGTGCTCATCGATATATGCAAGGATGTCACTTCGGCTGTTTCCGAATATGAGAAAAAAGAGATATATGATTCCCCAAGGCTCAGAAAACTAAGAGTAAACTGCGAGTGTGCCGAGGGTGAGATCATCAAAGCGGCTGAAATGATAAATGCCGCAAAAAAACCCTTTATACTTTCAGGGGGCGGAGTCACTATATCCGATTCCCGGGAGCTGTTGTTCGAACTTTCACATAAAGCCAGGATACCTGTGGCAACAACGCTTATGGGCGTAAGTTCATTCCCTGTCAAAAATAAGCTGTTTACCGGATTGGTGGGCATGCATGGATCAGTGACTTCCAATAATGCCGCGAGCAGCTGTGATCTTCTTATAGCGATAGGGGCACGGTTCAGTGACAGAGTTGTAGGAGATATAGAAAAATTCGCACAGAATGCAAAAGTTATACATATCGATGTGGATCCAGCGGAAATAAATAAAAATGTCATATCCAACCTAGAACTTATTGGTGATGTCAAATATATACTCGATATACTAAACAGGCATATAGAAGAAAAGGAAGACGGTGAGTGGGTACTTCAAATAGCAGAATGGAAAGAACTCTATCCCCTGAGGCACAAACAGGATGGGGCTTTGAGGCCTCAGCAGATAATAGAGACCATATCCAGGATGACAGGAAATGAAGCGATCATAACGACCGAGGTCGGACAGAACCAGCTATGGGCTGCGCAGTTTTATGGATTTTCCCAAAAAAGGCAGTTCATCTCCTCGGGAGGACTTGGTACGATGGGTTACGGATTTGGCGCGTGCATAGGAGCACAGATAGGGGTGCCTGAAAAGAGGGTCATAAACATTGCCGGGGATGGAAGCCTGATGATGAATATCAATGAGATGCAGACAGCTGTTGCATATAAATTGCCGGTGATAATAGCGGTACTTGACAATCGTGCTTTGGGGATGGTCAGACAGTGGCAGAACCTTTTTTACCAGAAGAAATTCTCTCAGACTACGCGGGAGGATAAGCCGGATTTTATAAAACTGGCTGAAGCATACGGTGCGATAGGGATCAGGGTCACAAGACCCGAAGAGATCGAACCGGCTGTCAAAAGAGCTCTCTTGTCAAAGGACAAACCTGTTCTGATAGATTTTTTGATAGACAGTGATGAAATGGTTTATCCTATCGTCCCTCCGGGAAAACCGATAAGTGAATTGATAATGGATTGATTAACTTTTTTTAGAAATTGAAAGTATATTGACGAAAGCAGGCTCATATGTTAGAGTATATGTTGCTGTGTTTTTAAGATGTGGATTCGGAGGTCGTAGAGATGAGAACGAAGATAACTCTGGCATGTTCAGAGTGTAAACAGCGTAATTATGAAACGAAAAAGGAAAAGAAGAATACACCGGATCGGCTTGAGCTGAGCAAGTATTGCAGATTTTGCAGGAAACATACTCCTCATAGGGAAACAAAATAGGAGGACCGGTCAAATGAAGATGAATTTCGAGAACAAACTGCAGAGGGCAGGCGGGAAAAAGAAAAAAGTCAATGTCATCAAGTTTGTCAAAGAAGTGAAAAACGAGCTCAAGAAAGTTGTATGGCCAACAAAGGAGCAGCTTATCAACAATACGATCACGGTACTTATAGCTTGTGCGATCGTTGGTGTGATAATATTTATAGCCGACTCAGCTTTTCTTGCTTTGAGCAGAGCTCTTTTTGGATGATTCAGGAGGAAATTGCCTGTGGCAAATGGAAACGAATTTGTTGAACCAAAATGGTATGTGGTTCATACATATTCCGGATACGAAAACAAGGTAAAGGCTAATCTGGAAAAGATCGTCGATAACAGGGGACTCGAGGACTATATCGTCGATATAGCTGTTCCTATGGAAGAGCATATCGAGGTCAAGGATGGAAAGAAAAGAACTATCCTCAAAAAAGTTTTCCCGGGGTATGTCCTTGTCAAGATGATCCTTACCGATGAGACCTGGTATGTAATACGAAATACCCGGGGAGTCACAGGTTTTGTGGGACCCAGCTCCAAGCCGGTGCCTTTGTCTGAAGAGGAAGTTGCAACGATGCGGCTTGAAAATGTACAGGCCGTGATGGATCTGAACCCTGGAGACAATGTAAGAGTATCTGAAGGTCCTCTTGAGAGCTTTGTAGGGATAGTACAGGATATCAGCGAAGACAAACAGAAAGTCAGAGTGATGGTATCCATGTTTGGTAGAGAAACTCCTGTGGAACTGGAAATAACCCAGATCCAGAAGATATAGGAGATTTATATTATATATATTTAAGAAATATTTGGGAGGTGGACAACGCATGGCAAAAAAAATCACTGCTTATATAAAACTGCAGATACCTGCCGGTAAAGCAACTCCGGCACCACCGGTCGGACCAGCCTTGGGTCAGCATGGCGTCAACATCATGGCCTTCACCAAGGAATTTAACGAAAGAACAGCTAAAGACATAGGATTGATCATTCCTGTTGTTATCACTGTCTATGCAGACAGAACATTTTCTTTCGAGACAAAGACTCCGCCCGCAGCAGTGTTATTGAAAAAAGCAGCAAAGATCGAAAGCGGCTCGGGTGTGCCCAACAAGACAAAAGTAGCCAGAGTTCCAATGAGCGAAGTCAGAAAGATAGCTGAGATCAAAATGAAGGATCTTAACGCCGGAAGTATTGATTCAGCTGCGAGTATGATCGCTGGTACGGCAAGAAGTATGGGCATTGTGGTTTTTGACGATTAGAGATTAAGTTTTGTTTGGAAAGGAGTGATGAAATGTTCAGGGGTAAAAATTATAAAGAAGCATTAAAGCTTGTGGACAGGACAATGCTGTATGATCCCAAAGAAGCCGTCAAACTGGTCCAGCAGACTGCCAGAGCGAAGTTTGATGAAACAGTGGAGCTTCATATAAGGCTTGGAGTCGATTCAAGACATGCTGACCAGCAGGTCAGAGGTGCGGTCGTACTTCCGCACGGAACGGGAAAGACTGTCAGAGTGCTCGTATTTGCAAAGGGAGAAAAATTAAAGGAAGCAGAAGATGCGGGAGCTGACTTTGCCGGCGGTGAAGAACTGGTACAGAAGATACAGAAGGAAAACTGGTTTGAATTTGATGTTGTTGTAGCAACACCTGACATGATGGGAGTTGTGGGGCGGCTTGGAAGGATACTCGGACCCAAGGGGCTGATGCCTAATCCAAAAGCAGGTACTGTCACGATGGATGTGGAAAGAGCGATCAAGGATATCAAAGCAGGAAAGATAGAGTACAGGCTTGACAAAGCAAATATAGTGCATTGTCCTATCGGCAAGGTCTCGTTTGGAGATGAAAAGCTCCTTGAGAATCTTGGAGTAGTGATCGGAGCACTTGTAAAAGCCAAGCCTCCTGCTGCTAAAGGGCAGTATCTCAAGAGCGTCGTTATTGCTTCGACCATGGGACCGGGTATCAAGATCAATCCGGGAAGGACTGCTGATATACAAAGCTGAAAAAGAATAAAGATCTGCCGAAGACAGCAGGCGCAGTATATGCATAATAGTTTTTTGCCTGCCGAGGGATATGGTGATATATGCACTTTTATGCCTCGTTTGTCTTTGAAAAGAACGAGGTATTATTTTTGTCAATATATATAGGGAGGTGTTAAAATGCCGAGTGGAAAAATACTCGCCAGAAAACAGGAAGAAGTCAGAAAAATAATCGATAAATATTCAACAGCAAAGATCATTGTTTTTCTTGATTATCTTGGACTGACTGTTGCACAGGACACAGAACTTCGTGCAGGGTTCAGGGAAAAAGATCTGGACTATCGGGTCATCAAAAACAGATTGCTGCTGAAAGCTTTAAAAGAGATGGATGTCAAGGGCGTCGAAGAGATACTGCAGGGGCCCACTGCCGTTGCAATGAGCAGAGAGGATTATGTGCCTTCAGCCAAGGCCTGCATCGATGCCGAAAAGAAGTACAAATCTCTTGAGATAAAGGGCGGGATCATGGATGGCAAGGTCATATC
>Ga0180432_10003720_pt1 | contig 21529 bp, 21 predicted proteins | sample SS_ome_10_FD_132414 | JGI IMG/M metagenome (GOLD analysis project Ga0180432, IMG submission 132414) | Hypersaline lake sediment archaeal communities from the Salton Sea, California, USA - SS_1_MS_2 metaG | ecosystem: Environmental > Aquatic > Non-marine Saline and Alkaline > Hypersaline >...
GTAGCATTGTTCTATTACTCTGGTGTTGAATTGTATTGATGGATCGAATGGCTCCTTTGTTTCTTTGTCTTTGACGAACTCTATACCAGCGAAAATTCCTTTGCCCCTGATATCTCCAATGGATGGATGATCATAGAGGGCTTGTAATTTCTTGTGGAAGTACTCGCCATTAACACGAGATTTCTCAATAAGATTGTGTTTCTCCATATACTCCAAGACTGCTAAACCTGCAGCGCAAACGACTGGGTGACTACCATAGGTATGCCCATGAGCGAAGGGCTCGCCGAAGCCCTCAAACACCTTGTCACTGGCTATAGTGGCACCCAGAGGCAGATATCCTCCTGCCAAGCCTTTGGCAGTTGCTATGATATCTGGGATCGTGTCCCAGTGGTCCAGCCCCCAGTTCTTGCCTGTCCTACCTAGACCGGTCATCACCTCATCAGAGATAAACAATACACCATGCTCATCACAAATCTCACGTATCAACTGGAAATAACCCGGGGCAGCAGGTAAGGAACCAAGTGTAGCGCCAACAAAGGGCTCAGCTATGAATGCCGAGACATACTCTGGTCCCGTAGCCTTGATCTGCATATCAAGAGCCCTTGCACACTCCAAGTCACATGAGTCACATGTCTTCCCAAACCAGCACCTGTAACAATATGCCGGTGGAATATGTGGGAAATCAAGAAGCATGGGCACATAGCGTCTTCTACGTGCTATGTTTCCCGACATACTCAATGAGCCCAAGGTGTTTCCATGGTAGCTCTGCCAACGGGCAATAATCTTGCTCCGCTTGGGTCCTCCCTGAAGTAGGTGGTATTGGCGAGCCATCTTGGCTGCTGACTCGGTGGCTTCTGAGCCTCCACTGCAGAAGAAAACATAGTTCAAGGTTTCTGGGGCAAGCCCAGCGAGTTTATCCGCGCACTCCTTGACTGAGCTAGTTGTGAAGTGGCTGCTGTGAACATAGCTCACCTGCTCCATCTGTTTATGGACGGCATCAGTGACTTCCTTGACGCCGTGACCGATATTGACGCAGATGGGTCCAGAGCTACCATCAATGAAGCGTTTGCCCTCCTTGGACCAGAGATAGATTCCTTCCCCCTTGACCATCTCGTAGAGGTGCATGGCGCCCCTTGAGAAAATGTGTTTACCAGACATGGTTAATGATGTAGGTATCAGGACTTAACGATAACGACTGGCGAAAACCAGAAAGGTACAAGTGATCATTATCTAGTTATGATTGATGATATTAAGCAGGTAACCTGTGTGGGCTCTGGTCTCGTTGGGCAGGGCTGGGCAGCGTTATTCGCGTTAAAAGGCTACAAGGTAGTCTTACAAGATTTGACTGATGAGAAGCTGAACGAGGCAGAAAGGCGTGTAAAGCATCACATAGATGTTCTGGTAGGCGCTAAACTGGGAACTGACCCTGAAGCAGCCAAGAAACGATTATCCAAAACCACTAACCTAGAAGAAGCACTCAAGGATACGGACTTTGTAATCGAGTCTGTCTATGAGAACTTGGGTGTAAAATGTCCACTGTATGCTGAGATGGATGAAATCACACCAAAGAATGTGATCCTTGCAAGCAGCACATCAGGATACATGATGAGTGATATCAACCGTGAGATGAAGAAACACCCTGAGAGAGCCATTGTAGCACATCCATGGAACCCAGTGCATCTGGTTCCTTTGGTCGAGTTAAGCCCTAGTCCAAAGACTAGCAAAGAAACCGTCGATAAGACATACAGATTGATGGAGGATATTGGGAGAGTGCCTGTGGTGCTCAAGAAAGAGGTTCCGGGTTTTATCGCCAACAGGCTTTCAGCTGTACTCTGGCGGGAAGCTCTCGACCTAGCAAACCAAGGAGTAGCCAGTGTCAAGGACATTGATAAAGCGATAAAAGCTGGACCGGGAATAAGATGGGCAATCATGGGACCCTACTTGACCTATCATCTCGGTGGGGGAAAGGGTGGAATTGAGTATATCATGGACCATATAGGTACCAGTAAGGCTGAGTGGCTCAAGACCATGGCACAGTGGACCGAGTATCCTGAGGCTGTAAAGGAGAAGGCTGTTGAGGGTGTGAATGATATGGTGGGGGGAATGTCTCTTGAAGAGCTTGAGGCGTGGAGAGACCAGTACCTCATTGCGTTGAACAAGCTTCTATGGGGTGAAGAACGCAAAATCTACTAGGTTTTTTACATTTTAGGGGAAAAAATCAAGTCCCCCTAAAACTGTATTCTCTGTATGAAGTTTTTAGCCGAGGGAAAAGGCGAGCTGCACGGCTGGATGCACCCAGACGAGGCGAGAAAATGGATGAGGGAAAACAAGTCACGAGCCCTCATCAATAAACTCACGACTATGAAGGAGGCTGTCCAACATTACACTAGAGATGGTGACTACTTCGCTATGGGAGGTTTTGGACACATCAGGCTCAGCATGGAAGGCATCTATGAGATGATCAGGCAGAAGAGACGCAACTTGATAATGGCAGGAAAGACCAGTGTCCATGATGTGGATATTCTCATTGGGGGAGGAGCAGTGGACAGAATTGACTGCGCCTATGCTCACGGACATGAGTTACGTGGATTATCTCCATCTGGGAGAAGGGCAGCCCAGTCTGGAAAGGTCAAGATAGTTGCTGAACTAAGCAACGCGGCTTTTCAGTGGCGTTTCAAGGCAGCCTCCATGGGGCTTCCATGGTTCCCAGCCCGGATTATGATGGGCACTGATACATTTGAGTATAGTAGCTCCAAGATTGTGGAGGACCCTTGGACGGGTCAACCCATTACTTTGTTGCCTGCTTGTTACCCGGATTTCGCGTTCATCCATGTTCATCGCTGTGATAAGTATGGGAACTGTCAGATTGATGGTACCACGATAGAGGATGTTGAGCTTTCACGTGCAGCCAAACGGTTGATAGTCACCACGGAGCGGATCATAGACCACGAGGAGATCATAGATCACCCGGATAGGACGGTAATCCCCCACTTCATAGTAGACGCCGTGGTGGAGTCCCGTTTTGGAAGTCACCCCGGGAATATGCCAGACCTCTATTACAGCGACGAGCAACATATGAGTGAATGGCTGAGTCTCAGCAGAACCGATGAAGGCGTCCAAGAGTACATGGACAAATACGTCTATGGAGTCAAGAACCACGAGGAATACATTGAGCTAATCGGTGGAATAGAGAAAATGGTCTACCTCAGTAAACTCGAACACCTTGAGGTACCCCTAGATGCCCCATGGGCGAGGAGGGGCAAATAATGGAGTACAACACCACAGAGCTATTGGCTTGTATAGCTAGTAGGGAACTTGAGAATGGTACTTCCATCTTCGTTGGAACCGGGCTTCCTATTATAGCCACTATGCTTGCTCAACGCCTCCACGCACCAGACCTATTGATTGTGTTCGAGGCGGGGGGTATCGGGCCCAAGATACCCACCATACCAATTAGTGTAGGGGATAGCAGGACGTTCTACAAGGCAGTGATGGCGGCTAGCATGGATTACGCCATGGGAATAGCTCAGGCTGGTCTCGTGGATTATGGGTTCTTGGGGGCAGCCCAGATCGATAAATATGGGAACCTCAACACCACAGTAATCGGAGACCATGATCGACCCAAGGTAAGGCTTCCGGGCAGCGGAGGAGCCAACGATGTTGGCAGCTTGTGCACCAGAACCATCACCTTGATGCGTCATGACAAACTCAGATTCGTAGAAAAACTAGACTACCTAACCACACCAGGCTATCTTACTGGACCCGGAGCTAGGGAGAAAGCAGGGCTACCAGCAGAGACGGGTCCCTACCGGGTTATTACCCAGCTTGGGGTGATGGGGTTCCATGAGGAGACCAAGGAGATGATGCTTCTCAATGTGCATCCGGGAGTCACTGTTGATGATGTGGTGGAAAACACCAGCTTCAAACTAATTATCCCCGAGAATGTATCAACCACATCTCCCCCGACCAGTGAAGAGCTACAGTTGTTGAGGGAAGAGATAGATCCCTCAGGAATAGTGATTGGAAAATGAAGTATCGAATAGGTATTGCGGGGTTCAGTCACGAGACTGTCTCTTTCTGGCCCGGCGTAACATCACTGGAGGCATTTGAGCACTATTCCCATTATGGAGAGGATATCATCGATAAGGGCAGGGATACCAACAGCTGCATAGGTGGTTTCATCGAGGTCTGTGAGAAGGCGGGCGTTGAGCTGGTTCCTGTGGTTGTGGGTTCGGGTGGAGCTACGGCTACTGTGGCTGATGAGGTCTATGATCACTATGTTCCTTTGATTGTTGAGGGTTTCAAGGAGGAGAAAGACAGGCTAGACGGGATATTGCTGTCTCTTCACGGCGCTATGGCTACTGAGAGCCGGACAGACCCCGAGACCGATGCGGTTAGAGAGATTAGGGGTGTGGTAGGCTATGAGATGCCCATCATGGTTACCTTGGACCTCCATGGTAACAAGGATGAGAGACTGCTCAAGGAAGCCACAGCGGTGTTCGGGTATCATAGCAGTCCGCATGTGGACCAAGCAGATACCGGTAGGAGAGCAGCAAGATGCATGATGAAGACTCTCAGAGGGGAGCTTGTTCCTGTTTGTGCATGGAATAAACCGGGAATAGTTGTGCCCTCTGTGTTCAGTGCTACAACCCTGTCACCAGCCAAGGATCTTATTGAGAGAGTGAGGTGGTGGATGGAGAAACCCGATGTCGTTGACGCTACTGTGCTGTTTGGGTTCGCTTGGAGTGATGTCCCCAACCTTGGTATGTCAGCAATCGCTGTAACCGATAACAACCCTGATTTGGCCAAGCAGATAGTGGATGATCTATCAAAGCTTGCTTATGATAAGCGAGACTCGCTTATTGGTATTAGCAACAAATCTCTCTACCACCTAGAGGATGGGGTTAGGGTAGCAATTGAGAAAGCGAAGAGCGCTTCCAAGCCGATTGTGTTACTGGATCACGCTGATCGTACTAATGACACCACGTATGTTATCGCTGAGTTGCTCAGACAGGGAGCAAAAAACACTGCGGTTCCAGTCATCTATGACCCTGAGTCAGCGGAGAAATGTGTTGAAGCAGGGAAAGGCTCAGTGGTTGAGCTTGAGGTCGGTGCCAGTACAGGGTGGCGAGACGGGGGAAAACTCAAGGTAAAGGGTGAGGTGCTTTGGGCGGGGGAAGCAAAATATCTGGGCACTGGACCCATGACGATTAAAAGGGAGATGGACCTCGGAGCAACGGGGATTGTGCAGGTGGATGGGGTGTGGCTTCAACTGGTATCCAGACTGCATAGCTTGATCGATGATGACCCCATAAAGCAGTTTGGCTACGATCCAGCAGACTTCGATATCATTGTAACCAAGTCCAAGACCCATTTCAGGGCAGTCTATGAGGAGCTGGGAGAGGAGATCATCATAGTGGATGCGCCGGGACAGTGTCCCGCTGATTTGAGCCACTTTGATTACAAGAATGTACTAAAAGGACTCTACTCCACCCTCAAGCAATAACACCCATTATTTTTAATCCCCACAGGCATCCTTCATTCTAGGTATTTCATATGGCTAAGATGACGGTCTCAAGGCTCTGGAAGATGAAGGAAAAAGGCGAGAAGATCACCATGACTACGGCTTATGATTATCCCACGGCTTTGCTGGTGGATAAGGCGGGGTTGGATATGATTCTTGTCGGTGATAGCGTGGGTATGGTGGTGTTGGGATACGAGAACCCGGTACCGGTAACAGTGGATGATATTATCCACCACACAAAAGCAGTTATGAGAGGAACAAAAACCCCATTGATAGTGGCGGATATGCCCTTCATGAGCTACCACATCAGTCCTGAAGAGACCAAACGAAACGCAGCACGCCTCATACAGGAAGGCGGAGCCGATGCGGTGAAGCTTGAAGGCGGAAGAGAGGTAGCACCAATGGTCAAGGCTCTCGTTGATGTAGGTATTCCTGTTCAAGCCCATATTGGATTAATGCCTCAAAGAGCCTCAGTAGGCGGTGCCTTCAAGGTGCAGGGAAAAGACGCCGAGACCGCGAGAGCAATATTAGATGATGCATTGGAGTTGGAGGACGCTGGAGCATTCAGCGTTGTAATCGAGTTTGTTACTGCTGAGGCAGCCAAGTTAATCACTGAGAGTCTAAAGATGCCCACAATTGGAATAGGCGCTGGTCCATATTGTGATGGACAGGTATTGCTGAGTCACGACCTGTTGGGTTTTTATGAGTCTCAGCCTCCCTTCGTTAAACTCTACGCAGATCTGAACAAGTCGATCACTGATGCGTTCAAGGCGTATAGAGATGATGTTCGTGCATCAAAGTATCCCGCGAAAGACCATACGGTCTACATGGATAAAGAGGAAAAGAAAAAGTTGAGGGGCTAATCCAAGTAGCCCTTGGGGATGGGAATCTCTTTCCAGAGCTTGATGAAGTCAACCACGAATTGCACTGATTCGCCCATACTTACCGCTGCTTCCTCCGGGTCAGCCTTTCTGGGGTCAGTGGTCGCGTATTGCCCGTTTCTTGTGATATCCTCTGTGTTTGGAGGCAGAGATGCGTTGAATAGCTGATTCACCATCTCATAGTCTTCCCTGTCAGGGTCCATGAACTCTTGAAGCTGCTTTGGCAGAACCATGCCGTTCTCCCAGTCTTCTAATCTCCACATCTCCACCAACTCGGGGAAATAGTGAAGCGCATAGGCGGTCTCACGTGGTCCACTGTGAACCTCAAAATACCGGTCCATCCTGTCCTGAATCTTCTTGGCAGTCTCAGTATCCTTTGGACCACTTGGGGTAGCGATCATAACCTTGTATTCCCTTCTGGCGATCTGGACAGCTAGGTTCATGGTTTGTGTATTGCCGCCGTGGTGATTGATCAAAACAAACCGCTTGACACCATGGTGTGCAAAACTCTCGATGGTCTCCAATAGTATGTTCAGCAGGGTCTCGGCTGAGAAGGTGAGGCTTCCGGGGAAAGCCATGTGGTGAGGGCTGTATCCCGCCCAACATGGGTGGATGCAGACGCTGTTGGTCTGGCTCGCTATCTCGTAGATGAACTCTCTTGCTCCTAGACTGTCACAGCCCAATGGCAGGTGGAGTCCATGCTGCTCGATGGCTCCTATTCCAATGATTACTAGGGGCTCTGGCTCATTCTCAAGCCAGTCCACAAAGGCGGGTCGGGTTAAATCCTGTACCCAGAACTTGCTTAGTTTTCCGTTTTCAGACATGCTTGAGAATAGTCTTGTAGCGTTTTAACGGTTTTTAGAAAACAGGAAAAAAGACTCGCTAAATTTTAGATATAATTTTAATCTCCAAATGAAATTTAGAGACGTAACATTGTTCCTTGGCATTTTATATAGAAAAAATAAACGTATCCTTTATGCAACACGCGATTCACATCGAAAATCTTGTGAAAAAATTTGGGGACATCAAAGCAGTTGATGGGCTGAGCCTAGATATTGCTGAAGGAGAGATATTTGGTCTCCTTGGCCCAAATGGGGCAGGAAAATCCACCATTATTAACATACTATCATGTCTGCTAGAACCAACAAGTGGCTCTGCTAGTGTGGGAGGCTATGATATAAAGAAAGACTCGGTAAAAATCAAGGGACTCATCGGCGTATGTCCTCAACACTCGGCCTACTACAAGTATCTCACCGGCAGAGAGAATATCAAGATCTTCGGTGAACTCCACGGGATGCCAAAAGCCTTGATTAACGAGAGATCAGCGGAACTTATCGAGAAGATTGGCCTCGAGGAAGCCGCAGACAGAAAGACCAGCGGTTATAGCGGTGGGATGGTGAGGAGAATCAACCTAGCCATGGCTCTTATCAATGACCTAAGATAGCGTTCCTCGACGAGCCAACTGTCGCAATGGACCCCCAGAGTAGGAGAGCGACTTGGGACTTTATCGAGGAGTTCAGAACTAACCATAAGACAGTAATCCTCACCACTCACTACATCGAAGAGGCGGAGGCTCTTGCGGATCGTGTGGGAATCATTGATCATGGCAAGCTGATTGCCTTGGACACGCCGCGTGCACTTGTAGCGTCTAATGGCGTTGAGAACCTGGAAGACGTGTTCATAGGATTAACAGGTCGAAAGATCAGGGAGGAGATCTAAGATGAACCTCCAACGAGTAAGGGCTCTCACATTAAAGAACCTGCTTCGAGTTCTCCGTGAGCCTGCCAACCTGTTCATGATCATCATGCTTCCTGTTATAATGACCTTGGTTTTTGGTGTTGCTTTTGGAGGGATTGGTGGGGGCGGGGACATCCAGTATGGGGTCGCTGTGGTTGATCAGGATGTCTCTATTTGGTCAGACGTACTCGTAACCAGTTTGAATGGTTCGGGAGTTATAGCTCCACAGTTTTTCGAGGAGGTTGCTATTGCAGAAGACGAGTTAAGTCAGGGAAGGGTTAGCGCTGTGCTGGTTATTCCTGAGGGTTTTGGGTCCAGTGTTGATGTGTTCAAGGCTCACCCAGAAGACGAGACAGCATGGACAATATCAACACTCGAGTTATCCATTGATCAAGGCTCAATGATCGCTGGCTCAGTGGTTCCAAACATGGTACAACAAGCCCTGACCGTGACACTCCACGGGGTTGATGCACTCTCACCACCAAGCCCGATTGTCATCGGGTCTCCTGTGTTGGTTGAGTCCATCAAGCTGACCCAGTTTGATGCAATGATGCCGGGGATGTTCAGCTTCGCAATAATCTTCATCAGCATGATCATATCTCAGGTCTTTACAGAGGAAAGACAACAGGGATTACTCAAGAGGATAGCTTTCACTCCAACTTTGGCTTCAGATATTTTTGCAGCTGAGGTTTCGTCCAATGTTATCACTGGCGTGATACAGGTGTCACTGGTACTTGGGTTATCATATCTGATGGGTTTTAGGCCACTTGGTGGTCTTGCCGGGATAGGCTTGACATACTTGCTGTGCATGTTGTTAGTGCTCTGCAATGTGGGGTTCGGGTTGATCACAGCTACGCTGGCAAAATCAGCTGGTGCAGCAACTGGGGTTGCATTCGTTTTCATACTGCCCCAGATGATGCTGGGAAGCTTTATCCCGGGTATCCCAGAGAGCTTGTCCAAGATGGTCCCTACGTTTTACGTGACACAAACATTGACCAATGTCTTCCTTAGAGGAGCGGAGGTCACCAGTGCCTCGAATATTCAGAACCTAGGAATACTTGGCGTGTACAGCTTTGCTGTAATAGTGATTGGGACAGCCCTCTATAACCGGTATGGGAACGAAGGCTAATTTCTATCAATACTTTTTCTCATTCTCCCATACATCATGATTTACCTAGTTTCCATTCTTAGGCAGTATTCTGAATAGCCTTGTAGGGTTTTTACGGTTTTTAAAGGAGGGATTTAAAAGAATTGAACCCCCCTTTCCTATTCTTATGTTGGATTGGGTGCATAGAAACGGTAAGATACTGCTAGCTATTAGACCCATTCAGGCGTTTGCAGCCAGCTTTGTAAGCATCTCATTCGCCATCTATCTGAAGACCCTTGGTTTATCCATCTCTCAGATCGGGTTGGTCTTGACTGGTGGGATGATTAGTTCAACTTTATTCAATCTGGGTGCTGGGTTTCTAGAGGCTAGACTTGGGCGTAGAAAGCTGTTGGTCTTTTTTGGATTGCTCAGCGCATCAGCTGGTCTAGTGTTCACAACCTCAGCTAACACAAGTGTACTCATAGCTGCAGCTATTCTTGCATCCATAGGCTACCGTGGTGGTTTCGGGGCAGCACAGATGCTTGAAAGAGTAATATTAGCTCAGAGCTGCGAGGATATCCGAAGAACCGAGTTATACGCAATCCAAAACACGTTTGGCTCATTGGCAGTAGCCACTGGCTCATTATTCACTGGACTGCTTGTATTGCTGGGTACATGGGGATATTCTGAAGCGGGGGCATATCGGGTGATGTTTGGGATATTCACAGCGTTAAACCTAGTCTTGGTGTTTCTCTATCTTTTACTGGATGAGGAAGCTGAGATTAAGATAGAGAAAACAAAGCAAGTATTCCTGAGCCCAGAAACCAAGCGATACCTAGTTCTCATATCAATCCTATTCAGCATGGATGCCCTAGGAGGAGCATTCATAACCCAGAGCCTTGTGGCTTACTGGCTGTTCGAACGCTTTGGATTAGCGATGGATAAGATTGGTATGATATTCTCAGCCAGCAGCCTCCTAGCAGCAGCTTCATTCATGGCAGCGGCAAGAATTAGCAAACGGATTGGGTTGATCAACACCATGGTGTTCAGTCATTTACCGGCTAGCATAATGATGGCAGCTATCCCATACATGCCCACACTTGAGACAAGTATGTTCCTGTACCTTGGGAGAAGCCTGCTGAGCCAGATGGATATGCCTACAAGACAGAGCTACACCATGGCCATAGTCAAACCAGAGGAAAGGGCGCGTTTCCAGAGCCTATTAAATCTGCCTCGCAGCTTTACCTTGGCGATTGGCCCGAGTATAGCTGGGTATTTGATGCAGTTCATAGGAATTGGTACACTGTTCCTTGTTGCTGGAGTCATTAAGGCTGTGTATGATGTTTTGCTCTGGTTTACATTCAAGGACATCAAGCCACCAGAGGAGAGATAGGTTCAAATTTATTTACCAGTCATAGGATTTAATGGCGTGGAAACACTGAGAAAGAGACGGAAACCAATCATCCTAATATTGTTTATCATATTGTTGTTTGGAATTCCACCAGCAGTACCCTGGTTACCCAATTTACTAGTAGTTACGGATAAAGAGAGTTATATGCGTGGAGAAACTATCATGGTCTCTGCCTATTTTGTAAATGAGAATCCGTTCCCAATTAGACTACTGCCCTATAACAAGATCAAAGCAGACTTACTGGGATTGGGAGATACAGCATCGAACGCGACTCAAGTAGATTGGGGGGCATTCGCATCGGTCTATATTCCAGCTAACTCAAAGCATATCTTGTTCGTAAATTCTACACTGCACCCAAAAGAAGTTGGTATAGTAAGCCTGAAGGTTGATGTCTTCTCATTTGATAGCGTTTATGCTCGTGAGTTTATATCCATCATTGTGATGAGGGATGACTCTATTCTCTCGGAAACCGGTAGAAGCGCAGTAGATTCCGCGTTGGAGTAAGCTCTCATTCAGCAAGAGATACCAGATTACCGGATATTGGCCGAGAAAAAACCAATAGTTCTATCATCTATGTGCCTCGGAGATTACCAGCCACAGATCCCAGGAGTCGAACTCCAAGTATTGACACTTTACGAAATTCAGCAAAAAGCGGATCAAGAGGGGGATTTTCTATACCTCAACTTCAAGTATATTAGGGTACACTCAAGCAGTCACGTCTCGGTAAGTCTGGATAATAACTGGATAAGGGCTAGAGACAGTACCAAGGGATATCTGAGTGGGGGAGGTTTCACATTGGATATGTATAAAAACGAGGATACTTGGGAGATTTATCGTTCAGCTGGGTGGATATCATAAGTAAGATGGAATTGATGGATACCGATAAACCTAATATCAAGCTCTGTGAAAGGATTGAGAGGTATATTGGATTCATTATTGAGGTTCATGGATGAAGAGAGCCTAACAAAACTAAAGGCTCTAAATAACCCACACGTCATGGAACAAGTTACAAGATTTCTCGATCTATGTAAACCAGCCAAGGCAATCGTCTTCGATGATACCCAAGAAGACGTGAAAAGAGTAAGACAGCTTGCGATAGACCTAGGCGAAGAAGAACCGTTGAATATGCAGGGACACACCATCCATTATGATAGTTTTTATGATCAAGCCCGTGATAAGGGAAACACAAGGGTCTTGAAAACCCCCGATATGAAGATGAGCAAGGGGATCAACACCATCGAAAGAGCGGAAGGGCTCCGAGAAGTTCTTGAAATCATGGATGGGGCTATGAAAGGCAAGACTTGCCTGATTAGATTCTTCAGTCTCGGTCCATCAAATAGTAGATTCACTGAATGCGCACTGCAGCTAACGGATAGCGCATACGTCGCCCACAGCGAGGATATTCTATACAGGAATGGATACAACGAGTTCAAGCAACTGAAAGGCAGCGATGATTTCTTCACATTTATTCACAGCGCGGGGGCATTAGATGAGAGAAACACCACCGTAGACATCGAGAAGCGTCGAATCTATGTCGATGTAATCGATGGCAAGGTATACTCTGTGAATAACCAGTACGCAGGAAACAGTCTAGGACTCAAGAAGCTAGCACTAAGACTAGCAGTATACAAATCCAACCACAGCGACTGGCTCACAGAACACATGCTCATCATGGGGGTAAAACACCCAGACAAGGATAGAGTAACCTACTTCTCTGGAGCATACCCATCAGCATGCGGTAAAACCAGTACCGCCATGATACCCGGCATGACCATAGTAGGAGACGATATTGCGTATCTTAAACAAGATGAGGCTGGAAACTGTAGGGCTGTAAATATTGAGGCAGGAGTTTTTGGTATTATCAGGGATGTCAATCCAATTGATGACCCTGTTATCTACAAGACCCTCACGACCCCCCGTGAGATGATCTTCAGCAACATACTGATCAAGGATGGAGAACCCTACTGGCTAGGAATGGGGCTAGATGAAGCAGAATACCCAGACAAAGGCATGAACCACAGCGGAGACTGGTATAAGGGCAAGAAAGACGAGAAAGGAAACAAGATACCACTAGCTCACCCCAACGCCCGATACACAATCAGATTGAACGAGCTGGATAACATCGACCCAAACTGGGACACCCCAGATGGCCATGTTATTAACGGGGTCTTCTACGGTGGCAGGGACAACGATACCAACCCACCCATCAGCGAAGCACTCACATGGGAACAAGGCGTATACATGGGAGCAACAATCGAGAGCGAAACCACAAGCGCAACCTTAGGTCAAGCTGGGGTACGGAATAGCAGCCCAATGGCCATAATGGACTTTATGGTAGTACCATTTGGATTATACCTGAGTAACCATATTCGTTTCGGTAACACGTTAAAGAACACCCCCAAGGTATTCAGCACCAACTATTTCATCAAGGACAAGAATGGGCGCTATCTTAACGAGAAGGTTGACAAAAAGGTATGGGTCATCTGGGCTGAGGGCAGGGTTCATGGAGAATACGATGCGATAGAGACACCCATTGGCTATATACCAAAATACAGTGACCTGAAGGCTCTATTCAAGAAGATATTCGACAGAGAATACACCGAGAAAGAATACGTAGAGCAATTCAGCATCAGGGTGCAAAAGTATCTGGAGAAACAGGCACGAATGGAAGAACTCTATGGAGACGAGGAAGAGATACCCCCGGCTTTCTGGGCAGTCCACAATAAGATCAAGGAAAGCCTAGAAAAGCTCAGAGAAAAGGGAGAGACGTTCCCCCCAAGCTATTTCAAGTAAACTATTGGGGTGGTATCCACCACTCAGAGCCCGGACGATCAACCCACTCGGGCCAACGCAGCTCAACAGGGGGCTTCAAACCCTCTGGTAGGAGCGGTGGCTCATCATGTTTTTTCTTGCGTTCATGGAACTCTGTCCAAGCATCTTTCAATAGTTTGGGATTCTCGATGACATCAATGGCGCTTAGGGTTAGTACTTGTGCTGCGCACATACCCATACGGTGGGTTACCCCTACACCGCAGAGAGCACTGCTCGCCCAACGGGGATAACTGACACCGGGGATCGGTTTCATGGCCTTACTCACATAGAGGCGTGCTGTTGGGCAGTGCCATGTGAACTCGTTCACATCATCAGCGGGATGGAAATCACCGTAAGCCTTCTCAGGGGGCACTATCTCAGTGTACATGGGCTCATCTAATGGCTCCAAGCCCATATTTCGCTGAATATCACGGGCAAACTCCTTATCCTCCTCAGTATAGGCTGGTGCTCCTATCTCCATGAGGTTCTTCCAGAACAGATCCTTCATCACAGTGTTGGGAAGACCCGTACGAACAGCAGTTAATACCCTTGGCTCAACCACACAATCAGCCACAATGGCAGCACCAGCTGCACATCTATCAACCACCTTCTCAACGGATTCCTGATCATCTATGTTGCTATTTCTCCAAGCGTAAACCACTTGACTCAATGTAGGGTTGGCGACAGTGCATTGGCCACTCGTCATCATGAACTCGTTGATACTACCGCCTCGCCTCATCAAAGCAGGCATGTGTTCCTTCATCATATTCACATTATTATACATCAAAACAGCAGCATCAAGTGCACCAGGATAAGTAACCGCACCACTCTGGCCTTCAGCGGCAGCCTTGACCTTGAAGCTGTATACCTTGGACTTGTATGTGCGGGGCCATACCTCCCCAAGCACAGTAGTCGGACCACCGGGGTGCCAAGCCAATAGACAATCCATGCCGTCAAACCAGCCATCCCTTGCCATGAATGGCTTGCCTACACAGAGCTTCTCAGCAGGAGTCCCCAGTAACCTGATCTGCGCCTTCAAATCATGCTCCTCAATCACATGCTTCAATGAGGCAGCAGCGAAACAGCCAGCAACCCCTAACATGTTATGGGCGTCAGTGAAACCCGGCCCATATGGGACTTCGGGAGCATCATAGGGCACAGGCTTCTGGCTATGTCCTGGAGTAGCATCGTATTCAGCGAAGAAGCCTATTATGGGGCCTTCCTCTCCCCATGTGCTGTTGAATGCTGTGGGCATATCTGAGACCCCCATCTCCACTTGGAAGCCTTGCTGTTTCATGTAATCGGCTAGATGCTTACCTGATTTGTACTCCCTTAGCCCAGGTTCAGCCCATTTGAACAACAGGTCACTCATATCAAACATCTCAGAGCTGTTCTCTTCTAGCCAACCGAGAGCAAATTTTCTAGAACTCATGATCTGAAACAGGCGTTTTAGGGATAAAAGTCTTCAAACACTGATGCGAGTCAATAGTGAACAGCGTTGAAGGTCTATGGAGAAACACTGGGTCGAGGGGAGAAGAAGAATCACTGGGCGAGTGTAGCGAACTATCCTGATGGTTCACCCATAGGAGTATGGGTAAGAGGAGTTAGGGGAGTAAAGGAAGGTCCAACCCTGACCCTTCTGGGGGCTCAGCATGGTGACGAGTATAGCGGTATAGAGATAATCAACAGGATTATCGACAGAGTTAAGCCACAAGGGCTATCTGGAAACATTCTAGCGGTTCCTGTTTCCAATCCATTGGCTTTCAACACGGCGCAAAGGATAACCCCGCCAAGCATAGGGTATGAGCATCTTAACATGAACAGGGTCTGGCCTGGAAACCCCCAAGGATTGTTGACGGAACGTATAGCAGCGAGTTTCTGGGAGGAACTGGTCAAGGACTGCGACGTGGTATTGGATATGCATGAGGGAGGTAAAGCCTTCATGGCAAGATACATCCACGCGAGAGGCATAGATGAGACAGCTAGAAGAGTAGGAGCCAAAAACAAGCAACTCTATGAGTGGTTTGGCCAAGGCGTCCCTGTTCTGGGAGGAGTACGTACCCAGAGCTACATGATGGGAAGCCTCAGCATCCAGACGGGCATCAGGGATATTCCTTGTATTGGTGTCGAGGTTGGGGGTGGGGGTAGGCTCTGGGAGGACTTGGTCTCTGTTGGTGTTCAAGGCGTATGGAATATCTTGATCGGGCTTGGTATGATTCAGGATGAACCCATAGGGCAAGACCTGAAACAGCTTGTTGCGTCTGAGAGTAGCTGGCCAAAGACTAGCTTGGGAGGCTTATTCACAAACACCTGTGAGCTCAACGCTGTGGTGGAGAAAGATGAGAAAGTAGGTGAACTCCGCAACACGGTTGGAGAGCTTATAGAGGAACTTTATGCTCCGTATAGGAGCGTAGTATTTGATACCCGGTATCAGCCAACGGTATATCCGGGAGACTGGACGGTGCACTGTGGAAAGATCAGTTGATCTTCCACGTGGTCCCATCAGATGTATCCTGTATTTCTACGCCGATCTCCTTGAGGCCGTCCCTGATCCTGTCAGCTAGGGCATAGTTCTTCTCCGATCGTTGCTCCATACGCAGATCAGTGATGAACTTAAACAGCTTCTCCGATAGTTCATCAGAACCAGTGCCACGGTTCTCGAACAAGCCAAGCACATGTAATAACTCAGTGTAAACCGAGTACGCCTCAGCTAGTACGCCTTTGTTCACGGGTTCTTGGATATACTCGTTTATGGCTCCTGAGATTGCGTGAAGATGCCCCAAAGCGACAGGTGTATTGAAGTCATCATCCATGGCAGCGATGAAGTTAGCCTTCTCGGCTCTAACAGTAGTAAGGAGCGTCTCTTCTCGTTCACGGTAATCAAGGTTGGTATCAGGACCCCGCAGAGCATTATCAATGAGCACCAGAGTATTCTCAAGGCGCTTGACTGTGTTTTCTGCTGACTCCATGGCGTTCCACGTAAAGTTCAGTGGCCGTCTGTACTGGGTGCTGATATAGAAGTATCTGAATGCGTCTGGGCTGTGTTTGGCCAGTACATCGTCGAAGCTAACATAGTTGCCTAGGCTCTTGCTCATCTTGCCGCCATCGATCATGAGGTGCCTCATGTGTATCCAGTAGTTGACGAAAGGCTTCCCAGTGAGTGCCTCGCTCTGGGCTACCTCGTTCTCGTGATGAGGGAACGCAAGGTCCTCTCCGCCTGCATGGATATCTACTGTCTCTCCTAGTAGTTCTTTGCTCATGACACTGCACTCTATGTGCCATCCTGGTCTGCCTCGTCCCCATGGTGATTCAAAGTATATGCCTCGCTCGAGTTCCTCAGGGGTGGCTTTCTTCCAGAGGGCAAAGTCTTGGGCGTCCTCTTTATCGTACTCGTCTGAGGAGACTCGTTCGGTTTGCTCTACCTTCGAGGTGTCCACTCCGCTGAGCTTGCCGTATCCCTCGAATTTACTGATATCGAAGTAGACCCCATCCTCAGTATCATAGGCATAGCCAAGTTCCATAAGTGATTTAATGAAGTCTATCATCTGGGGCACATATACTGTGGCTTGTGGATGAGCCGTAGCTCGTTTAATATTAAGCAGGTCCAAGCCCCTGAAGAAGACACTTGTGTAGTAGTCTGTGAATTCTTTGAGGCTCTGTCCAGCTTCTCCGCTGTCCCTGATAGTCTTGTCTTCGATGTCGGTGATGTTCATTACGTATTTTACATGGTATCCCCGGTATTCGAGCCAGCGCCTGATGAGGTCTCCGCTGGTGAAGGTTCGGATGTTGCCTATGTGGGGGTCTCCGTATACTGTGGGGCCACAGACATACATGGTCACGTTTGGTGGGTTTATTGGGTCTAGTGGGCGTTTTCGCCGGGTCATGGTGTCGTAGATGTGTATGGTGTGGTCTGTCATGTTTTCACTTCCATAGAATCGACTAGAGGGCTTATGTTATCTTTGGTTAAGAGTTTTGACACAATAGTCTCAATCTTCCCTTCTAGCGAGAAAGGGATGGGTTTGATGTAATATAAATGATATGTGAATTTATTCTATGATTGGCATGTTTTTTAGCTACTTGAACGAATTTGGGTAGTATTAACTACCGATATTTCGTAGAGGATTCACCCTGTAGCCTGAAAGGATGGGATGGTGTCTCATCACAGCTAATTTCGGTAGTATGTACTACCTATATTGAAATGGGGCGAAAAAGCACAGCCACAAAACTGCTTGAAGACAATAAGGACGAAGAAACCCCCGACGGCGTTTACCTAGTTTTATATGATTTCATCGAGAAACAGCCTCATCATAGATTCTGGAGTAATCTAAGAGAGATAATATCAATGGCTGGAGGTGAGCGAATCCAGTTCAGTGCCTATATGGGCAGTCACAGGGGTGCGAAAGCAGTTAGAGAGCTAGCCTTGATGTATGGCGCGGATGTGCGTAGCTTCGAAGCGTTCGAATTAAGGTAGTATGTACTACCGAAATTCATTATTATTCGCCGCCCAGCGTCCCACAAAAAAGGGGGAGGGAGGGACAACCCATCCCAGCCACAATATAGGCTCCAGTCCTAATACAAGCCCCAGAACAGCTTATTTATGATGCGAATGTATGCAAAAACGCCGTCTAATCAGTACCAAAAACCGTCATGGATATATGATTACTGCAGCTTCTCACTGACCTCAGCGAGCTTCTGTCTGAGTCTTTCACGGCTTGCCTCAATGGTAAGCTCTGCCCTTGTACGTTCGTTCACGTTTCGGGTAACATCAAGCTTACGCCTAAGCCCCTTCAAGAAGAGACTCACCTCCTCCACAGAGGTCAGGTTCAGAAATATCTCTTCCATGGTTTCAAGATTCTTCTCAGCGGAAACTAAATCACCCTTCCTGAGCAAGTCAAGGGTCTGACGCCGTAGCTCACCGGGAACATCAGCGAGCCCCATGATATAATCCGTTGACGAGACACCGAGCGTCTCTGGGGAAGGATACCCGCCACCTGTGTTCAAGCCGTAGAGAACAGTTGCCTCTGAGTACTCCTGTTTCGCAGCTGAGACCGCGTCATAGAAAGCGATCTCAGGGTGATCAACAGTATACCCATCTAATTCACCAAGCAGTTTTTTGGCTTCAATCAAGTTCGCCTCAGCTTTCTCGGTCTCGCCGCTATGTAGTAGTAGAATCGCTTGCTTGCTCATTGTACGCGCTTTGCGTGCCCTGCCATATGCCTCGTCACGCGCCTTCTCGCGGCTTAGAAGCTCGTCTGAGGCTTGTTTGATGATCTCTTCAAGCATAGTAGATAGTTTGACTCTGAGAATTTAATGGCTGAGGTGAGTGTACCCAAATATTACACAATAAGCTTTTATCAGAATCCCACGTCTCTTGCATCCTCGGAACATCGATAGGTGAATGATATGATACTGGATCAACAATTTGCGCAGATTCTACGCAGCTCCAGTAGCATATCACAGTCCAGTGGACTGTAATCGCCTATCAAGCCTAGACAATCCTCTCGGGGGATAATATTCTTGATAGTAGCGTTTGATTTAGAAGGAACCTTGGTTGATGCTGAACTCTTTCCAGCACTCGGGGAGTACAACGGGAAGAAGCCAGAGCTAGATGATATTACAGATAGAGCTATGAGGGGGGAGCTGGACTTCAGAGCCTCCCTAGATATGCGGTTGGAGCTAATCCATAACATGAGTATTGATTCTGTGAAAGAGGTTTCCGAGAGTCTCCCACTAACAAGAGGGGCACAAGAAACAGTATCCAAGATCATGGACTTGGGTGGAGTGCCAATAATAGTGACAGGGGGATTCGAAGTTCTGGCAAGTAGGGTAGCGGGAGAACTGGGGATAGAATATGTCTGCTGTAACAGGTTCACAGTAGAAGAGAAAAAGATCACCGGATTCAAAGAACCAGTAATAACTGGGAAAGGAAAATCAGAAAAGCTACTGGGATTAGCCAGCTGGTTAGGCGTCCAACCGAAACGCTGTGTCGCAATCGGAGATGGTGCGAACGATATTCCAATGATGCAGTCTTGCGGACTAAGCATTGCCTTCAATGCCAGAGAAAAGGTGCTCAGAACAGCTACAGTCTCGATCAGTGGAAAGGACCTAAGACAGGTCTTGCCTCATATAGAGGAATTCTGTGCAATGATGGATAGAAGAGAACTCGTAATCAACCAGATTTGATGGATTTGAGTATCTCATCGAATGTGATGTTTCCACCACTAAGCACCAAAGCCACCTTCTTACCCTTCAACTCAGCCTTGAGTTTGACCGCTGCAGCCAAGGTAGCTGCGCCAGCGCCCTCGGCAACAGTGTGGCAGTGCTCAAGGTAGAGCTTGATTGCGTGACGCATCTCTTCCTCGGAGACCAGTATAAAGTCATCAACTTGGCTTCTGAGTATTCCCAATGGTAGCTGGAATGCGTTCCTTGTAGCCAAGCCATCAGCAAAGGTCTCGGCAGTTGGAGTGGATTCAAGGTTACCGCTCTTGTAGCTCATATAGATACTTGGCGCTTTCTCGGCTTGAACTGAGATTGTCCTCACGCTGGGATTCAATGCCTTCACCGCGGTTGCGGTTCCTCCTGCTCCGGTTCCGCTCCCAACTGGGCTGATAACAACATCAATATCCGGTTCCTGCTGCAAAATCTCCAAACCGATGGTTCCCACCCCAGAGATAAGAAGCGGCTCATTACCGCTATTGATGAACCTGTATCCATGCTTCTCTGCAAGCTGTTTCCCGTTCTCAACAGCTTCATCAAAATCCTTTCCCTTCTCATGGATTGTAGCCCCATACATCCTGATGGCTGCCACCTTGAGTGGGTTAGCACCATCTGGGACACAGATATGGGCTTGCACTCCGAAAATTTTGCATGCAAGGGCGATACTCTGCCCATGGTTACCTGTGCTGGCGGTTATTACGCCTCTTTTTTTCTCTTCGGGTTTGAGTTGGCTGATGAGGTTGATGCCGCCCCTGATCTTGAAGGCTCCTGTTGGGTTGTAGTTCTCGTGTTTGATGTAAGCCGTGAAGCCGAGGTAATCGTTGAGCGTTGGATATGTGTAGAGGGGGGATGGGTTCATGTATGGTTTGATTCGTTCCGCTGCTTGTACGATATCAATGAGTGTGGGTTCTTTCATGGGGTAATGTAATGGGTCTGTGTTTATCTCTGTTTTCTCGGAGGCTTGTATACGTGGATTTCTGGTCGGTAGGGGATCGAGTCACGTGTATAGGTGTGAGAGTTTTCTACCTGTATTACGTTCTGTTTTTTCTCTGTAAAATCCAGTATCGTCTTCATATGATAATAGGGAAAATCGATTCCCGAAGTGTAATAGTGCATGGGGATGATTATCTTGGGGCTGAGCAAAGTGATGTTATCCTCGGATAACGCGATATCGGCACCCGTATTCACCATCAAAATATCAGGAAATCCTATCTGGAACATCTGAGCAGGAGTCAAATAGTGTCCAAGATCACCTAGATGGCTTACCTGTATCCCTTCCATGGTGATATTCCATGCGATGTTGGTGCCTAGACGCTTGCCTCTCTGGTCATCGTGCCAGCATTCAACACCTCTGAGCTTTGCGGTTCCAACTGTTGTATCGATAGGCTCTCTGTAAATTGGGCAATTGTATAGGTCTGCTCCGCTGGCGTGGTCCTCGTGACTGTGGCTGATAGTGACTGCGTCTGCTTCTTTTGGTGGCGTTGGGAGGTTCAGTGATGCTCCGTCGTGGGGGTCTGTTATGATGGTGGTGGAGCCGTCTGTTATTGTGAAACAGCTGTGTCCGTTCCATCTGATGCGGAGCATGGGTTGTTTTTAGTGTTTGGTGTTTTTGTGTCTTGCGGGTGATATCAAGCCACTGGGCGTTATGTTTATATAACACAATGTGCGTTATACCTAACATGATGTATGGTAAACATAACAGGAGAAAGATAAGGTGAAACCAAGAAACATAATCACAGCAATAATCGCAGTAATAGCAGGAGCCATAACAACATGGCAGTTCGGGACAAGCACGTTCGGCATTCTAAGCGGACTAAATGTAGCGGTAATCATTGCAGTTGGAGGTCTATTCGTTGGTGGAA
>Ga0180432_10003721_pt1 | contig 21521 bp, 24 predicted proteins | sample SS_ome_10_FD_132414 | JGI IMG/M metagenome (GOLD analysis project Ga0180432, IMG submission 132414) | Hypersaline lake sediment archaeal communities from the Salton Sea, California, USA - SS_1_MS_2 metaG | ecosystem: Environmental > Aquatic > Non-marine Saline and Alkaline > Hypersaline >...
AAGTGAAAACCCGGAGGTTGAAATTGCATGAGGAAACTACAGAAGCCTCCAGTTGCAGAAGCAAAGACTTCGAAAAAAGAACCTCTAGCTGAAGGCTTGCAGATTACTGTTCCTATCGGGCCAAAAGGAAGAAGGCTGTGGAGCAGGATGAGTGATGAGGAAGTAGTTGGATATGCAAGAAAGGTAATGAATGAGAAGGGAATAAGTGGACGGCATGAATTGGATAAGGCTGATCGTGGATTGTACAAGGTTTTGAGCAAGAGGGGGTTGCTTGGCAAAGTTGGGTTTGGGGAGAAAAGGAGAGTTTGGAAAGGTATTAGTGATGAGGACATATTGGAGCTGGCAGAGAAATTAATAAGAGAGAATGATATAACGGGGAGGACAGATTTGAAAATGGTAGATTCTGGATTATATTATATTTTGGAAAGAAGAGAATTGCTTGAGAGGCTTGGATTTGAGAAGAAACATAAAAAATATAGATCATGGGCTAAAATGACAGATGAGGAGATCGTTGAACTTGCAAGGAAAGTAATGGAAGAAATGGAAATATCTGGAAGGGGGGAGTTATATAAGACTGATCCTGGATTGTATCAGGTTTTGTGGAAAAGAGAATTGCTTAGTAGGATGGATTTTGAGGAAAGAAAAGGACAGTGGAAAGATATGAGGGATGAGGAGATTGTTGAACTTGCAAGGAAAGTAATGGAAGAAATGGAAATATCTGGAAGGGGGGAATTGAATAAGATAGATAATAGATTGTATGAGATTTTGAGAATTAGAGGATTGCTTGAGAGAGTTGGGTTTGTAGATAGACAAATGAAAAGTAGATCATGGAAGCACTTGAGTGATGAGGAAGTTGTTGAGATAGCAAGGGAAGTAATAAAAGAAAGAGAGATGACAGAAAGGAATGAATTGAAAAAAGCTGATTATGGACTGTATGAGGTTTTGAGGAAAAGAGTATTGCTTGGTAGAGTATTTGCTCCAATCGATCAACAAAAGGCTGACCAAGCAAGAGATGCTGTCATTGATGCACTTGAAGCATTCTCAGTTGAGAATGACAATGGGCATTTGGAGGACGATGCTGCATGAAAAGACTGCAGAAGCCTCCGGTTGGAAAGACAAGAGAAAAGAAACAGGAACCTTTAGCTGAAGGCTTGCAGGTTTCTGTCCCTGTTGGGCCTAAAGGAAGAAGATTATGGAGCAGGATGAGTGATGAGGAGATAGTTGAATATGTAAGGAAAGTAATGGAGGAGAATGAGATAACTGGAAGAAGTGAATTGCAGAAAGCTGATTCTGGATTGTATGAGGTTTTGAGGAAAAGAGGATTGCTTGATAAGGTTGGATTTGTTGAGAAGCGAAGAAAGGGAAGAACTTGGAAAGATATGAGTGATGAGGAAGTAGTTGAGGTTGTAAGGAAATTTGTGAAAGAGAATAAGATAACCAAGAGACATGTATTAGAAAAAGCGGATTCTGGATTATATCATGTTTTGAGAATTAGAGGATTGTTGGATGAAATTGGGTTTGAAGAGAGAAAAAGATCTTGGAAGAGTATGAGTGATGAGGAAGTAGTTGAACTTGCAAAGAAATTGATGGAAGAAAATGGAGTAAGTGGGAAAGGAGAATTGAGCGAGATAGATTCTGGATTATATACTATTTTATACAACAGAGGGTTGCTTGGTGAGGTTGGGTTTGAGGAGAAACTAAGATCTTGGAAAGAGATGAGTGATACTGACGTTGTTGAGCTTGCAAAGAAAATAATGGAAGAGAAAGAGATAACTGGAAGAAGTGAGTTGGAGAAGGCTGATTCTGGATTATATGTAATTTTAAGAGTAAGAGGACTGATTGAAGAAGTTGGAGTTGTTGAGAAGCGAAGAAAGGGAAGAGCTTGGAGTAAAATGAGTGATGAGGAAGTAGTTGAGTTTGCCCAGGAATTTATAAAAGAGAAGGGGATAACTGAAAAAAATGAGTTGAGGAAAGCTCATACTGCAGTGTATAGGGTTTTGAGAAGAAGAGGATTGCTTGATCGGGCATTCGCTCAGATAGAAGAACAAAGAACAGACCAAGCAAGAGAAGATGTCATCGATGCGCTGACAAAGTTTGCAAATGAAAAACCGGAGGTTGAAGTTGCATGAGAAAGCTGCAGAAGCCTCCGGTTGGAAAGACAAAAGAAAAGAAACAGGAACCACTAGCTGAAGGCTTGCAGCTTGCAGTTCCTACTGATCCTGCCGGAAGAAGACTGTGGAGCAAAATGAGTGATAGAGAAATTGTCGATTATGCAAGGAGATTGATGAGAGAAAAGAAAATAACTGGAAAGCGTGAATTGGAGAAGGCTGATTCTGGATTATATAAGATTTTAAGAGATAGGGAATTGGTTGGTGTAGTTGAGTTTGAGGTAAAACAAAGATCATGGAGAGGCATGAGTGACCAAGAAGTTGTTGAGATTGCAATAAGAATGATGGCAAGAGATGAGATAAAGGGAAAAAGAGAGTTGCAGAAGGCTGATAATGGATTGTATAAGGTTTTGTGGAAAAGGGGGTTGCTTGGCAAAGTTGGGTTTGTTGAAAAACAAGCGAAAAGAAGATCTTGGGCTGGTATGAGTGATGATGAGGTTATTGGGTTTGCAAAGAGAGTGATAGAAGAGAAAGGAATAAATGGTAGAGGAGAATTGGAAAGAACTGATCGTGGATTGCATTGTGTTTTAGGGAAAAGGGGATTACTAGATGAAGTTGGGTTTGATGAGAAGCAAAAGAGACGCAGAAAACGAAGATACTGGGATGGTATGAGTGATGAGAAATTAATTGAACATGCAATAAAAATAGTAGAAGAACTGAGGGCAACTTCAAGAAAGAGAATGCTTGAACTTGATTCTGGACTGTATAAGGTTTTGAATAAAAGAGGATTGCTTGGTAAGGTCGGGTTTGAGGAGACGAATAGGGTAAAATATAGATCATGGAAAGATATGAGTGATGAGGAAGTTGTTGAATATTCAAAAATGGTAGTAGAAAGGATGATGATAACCAGGAGAAGTGAGTTGCAAAGGGCTGATCGTGGGGTATATGATGTTTTGAAGAGGAGAAAGTTGCTTGGCAGGATATTTGGACAGGTAGACCAACAGAAAGCTGATGAAGCAAGAGAGGCAGTCATTGATGCGCTGACTGCATTTGGATCAGAAAATAAAATAGAAGTTGCATGATCACTCGCTGATCTTGTAGATCTTGACAGCGCCGTCTGAAGTTGAATAGACCTGCTCAAAGCCAGGCAGGTTATTGAGGAAGATTGCTCGATAAAGTGCGGAGTCATAGAACTTGCCCTTGCGGTCTTCATAGCCTGATTTCAGATTTCCATTCTCAAGCCAGAGGATATCCTCTGTGTAGAGCAGAGTAGCTGAAGTGACCGGACCCATGTGCATTGACGTTGGTAGCGTATACGGGAACTGGAGGACTGCCTTGTTCAGCTTCAGATCGCCGTTTGGATAAGTTTCATTCAGGTAGTAGGTAGCAGTAGTTGGCTGGCCGTTGATCAGGGTTGCCTCGCCAACACAATAGGTTGGCTCTGCTCTGATGTTTTGCTGGCATTTGGTTGCTGTCTCCTGGTCCTGCGGAGAGATGCACTCTCCCCTGTAGAATGACCTGTAGAGTCCGTTTTCATAGATCTCATATGCAACATAGCCTGACTTGTTTGTCAGCGAGGAGATCGTACATGGAGTCTGGGAGATAAAGATGGTCTCCCAAAGATGCTCGGCTTCGCAAAGTGACTGGCCAGGAGCATTTGCAACAGATGTTTCATTGTTCCATGCGCATGAAAGATAATTCAGTGCGCCGTATTTACCGCCAAGCGTTCCGCCGCCTGCAACAAGCTCAATATCAAAGAGCGCATATTCGCTTCCATGGGCTTTCATGTAGGCTTTCAGCTCCTCTGGAGTAGCATCCAGATATCCATCTGCAACAGCACCGATCATCTCATGGGACCTGTGCTCGTTCCTGAGAACAGCATTGCGGTCCCCGAAGAAGTTGATCCAGTGGCCGTAATCCCACCAGGAGATCACAACAGAGCCTTCAGGAGTATTCTCATTCAGCCATTCCATGGAATCGATCCAATATGTGGAGATTCTCTGGCACCTGAAATAGGCTGCTGTGGTTTGCAGTGGAGGTGCTGCCTGGCTGTTCTGGATGAATGAATAGTTGGAATAAAGTGAAAGCAGGCAAAGCCTCTGATCATATTGGAAATTTGTTCCCTGATCAGCATACCCAAGAGGATCATTTGCAGCTGCGCATACAACAGGATCTCCGCTTTGCGCGCAGAAGTCCTGGAACTTGGCCTGGAGGGCCATTGGATCATTCTGATAAAGCGGCTGCGTAGCGCCCCAAAGCAGCGAAGGGGCAAGACCATTGTAGACAAACTGGATTGCAACAAGAAGAATTGCAACAACAATCAAGCCGTGGTATGCGACTTTCTCAAGGCCTGAATCCCCAAGTGAAGCAAAGAGATCGTTTGCTCTTGAGAAAAGGAATCCGATTCCAACTGCAAGAAGCACTGCTGCATAGATAGTGTATTTTGCCTTGATTATACCTACCAGGAACGGAGGCATGATTATTGCAAAGAAGAGCAGGTAGAGGTTGTCTTCTCTTTTTGTGATGAATCTGAAGAGCGAATATGCAAGAGATATCCAGAATGCAAAGACCCAGAAGAACAGGAAGCTGTTTGCCTTCCATTCAAATTCAACAGTAGTGCCGAGGAAGAAGTTGAGAATTGCAACTGTGATTGTGAATACTGCGTTGACAATCAAGGAGAATATCAGCATGAAATAGGAGAAGACAAGTGCAACTGCCTGTCCGATCATGTCTCCTGCACCAACAAGATTGAAAACTGCGACAATCGGCCAGAGGATGGTTGATATGACAGCAGGCCTTGTCTCTTCATAATATGTATCTGCAAAGAATCCCATCTGACTTCCAAAGGAAGATGGTGCATTGCCCTGCTCTGCGATTGTACGGTCAAGTGGCTTGTTGTATTCAGAGAGGCCAAATCCATGCTCCCCGATGCCCTGCACATAGTCTCCAAGGGGAGTTGCAAAGAAGACAATGAGTCCGACAAGCGCAAGCACAGCAAGCATCATAAGTGCAGTCATCTGGTCAGGAATCTTTTGCTTTACATAATAGAGAAGCCCGCCTGCAGCAAGAGAGATGGCAAATGGAACGATAATAGTCAGCTGCGGGACTCCTATTGAGAATATATCTTTGAGAAGCGCGCTTCCAAGAAGAGCTCCGATAAGAAATACGATAGTAGTTGAGACCAGAAGGAACCTGAAATCTTCTTCATTGTCCCTCTGGATGAAATATGCAACTGACTGGAGAGCGACAAAGATCATCATAGATGCAAGAGCAAGAAGCTGCGAAGAGCTTCCAAGTGCAACTGCCAAAAATCCAAGACCTGCGAGCGCTGAAAAGCGGAGGTCCTTGGTCTTCAGGGAAATTACGTACATTGCATAGAAGAACATCAATGAGAAGAATGCATATGGCTGGACTTCCATCTCACCTGCTGATAGCTTGTAGATGAATACCGGGATGAATGCAGCAAGACCTGCTGCAAGAAGCCCCCATTCGCGTTTTCCGGTTCTGGAGACAAAAAGATAGACAAAGAACAGCGATAAGACAGCAGCAACCGGCGGATACATTCCTGCGATAGTTGAGAGAAGCATATTGTCATATTCCCCGCCGCCAGTATAGAGCGAGTACCAGATTGCTTCAAGGTATGAGATCTCAGGAATGATCCTGTGGTTGACCTCAAGCTCCGGATACCATGCAGTCTGGTCATTGAATGGATTTTCTCCAAGAACAAGAAGCTGCTGGGCAGGATAGGTATAGAAGTATGGATCAAGCTCCTGGAAAATTGGTCCATAAGACCCTATGCGGATCAGGAATGATGCAAGAAGCAATATTACAAGTATGGCAGATACTATGAATTTCTTAGATGTGACAAATTCCAGGAGGTTTGCTGGAATTGGAATGTCTTCGTATGCCTTGTTCTTTGCAAAGAATACAAGTGCTACGATGTACAAAAGGGCAACAGAGAGCAGGGCAAGCCCATGGCTGAAATGGACTCCTACAACAAGATAAAGGACAAAAGGAATCAGCGGAAGCAGTATGAAGCCCAGGGCAAAGCCTATCAATAATTTTTCAATACAGTAAAAATCATCTTTCTTGAAAAGAGAAAACGCGAGAATCGCTCCTGGAATAAACGAGGAGACAAACAACCAGAATATGAATGCCAGTAGATCAAAGGATAGTACCATTTTCAGATCACCAAAAGTTATAGGAATTCAAGATCGTCTGAGGACCCTGAATCATCAGCCTTTCCAAGGATATAAGGAGACTTGACTCCGGTAATTATTGCAGTCATGCTGATAGCATCATTGAGAGATGGATTGATACGCGCTCCCATCTTGATGTTGGAAGAATCATCAAAACTCGCAGTAAGAGATTCGCCTGCCTTGATAGCATCTCCAAGAGAAAGATCCTGTCCGCCTTCAAGATGGATAAGGCATCCTTTTGCCCCCTCATAATCAACATCAAGGAGAGGGTGCTCGAGAGTATCTTTGACAACGTCAGGAACCTTGTTGTGTCCGCTTCCCTTTCCAAGGGAAATCATGGAAAGGCCTCCCTTGTCCATAACACTCTTTACATCTGCATAGTCCACGTTGATAAGGCTTGGAAACATTATGGTATCTGAAATTCCTGATACTGCTCTTGTTGTAATCGAATCAGCAAGTTCAAATGCTTTGTTGATAGGAAGGTTCGGAGCATACTCAGCAAGGCGGTTATTGTCGATAACAACTACAGTATCACAGACATCAACAAGCTCATTGAGTGATTGCTGCGCCTTCTTGATGCGGACCCTCTCAAGAGCAAATGGATAAGTGACCATGGCAACTACGGTTGCCCCCTGCTCCTTGGCAATCTGCGCAATTGGAGCAGATGCTCCTCCGCCAGTACCACCGCCCATACCAGCACAAAGGAATACAAGTTCATTTTCTCCGATCTCATCCCGGAGCATGCCGTGGTCCACTTCAGCGCATTTTTTTGCAACAGAAGCATCTCCGCCGGCACCAAGGCCGCGGGTTACTGTTCTTCCTATGAGGATTTTCTTATGGGCTCCGATCATGTTGAGATGCTTTCCATCAGTATTGACTGCAAGTGTCCTTGCGCTCTTGATTCCGCCGCTATGGATCCTGTTTACGCAGTTGCAGCCAGCACCGCCAACACCAATAACAGAAATTCGGATTGAGGCATTCTCAAGCTCCGGAGGGTTGCCCTCTTTTGCAGATTTAATGATATCATCAAACATTAGAACTCACCAAGAAAGATAGTAAATAAAAGAAATTAAAAACCACTCCATAGTCCCAAAAAAGAGGTAAAAAAAGAATGGGGGGCACCACCAAAAACCAGAAGGAGGGATGGGTGGGTGGAATGGTGGCCTCCCCGCCACGAACTTTACTGATATCCAGCCATCATTTCATCCATGTAGTCATCCATAGTGCACGTCTTTCCAGGAGTGCTGAATTTGGATGAGTCTGGAATCCATGGTTTGCAGGATATCTGGGCTGCTGGAACATCCCCGAATTCCGGAGATGAATATTCGCCCATTTCTGTTTCTGAAGGCTCGCTCTCGCCCATTTCAGACATTATAAGCCAGTTGCATGATGAGCCTGGGGGATAGTTTCCGCCTTCGCACCCAAATGCAACAATGCTTTCAGTCGCAACATAGACAACCTTTGGACACTCCAAACCTTCCATAGGAATATCAGAAGTCTCCCAGCGGACATTTGCGCCATCGATGTACATCTTATAGCTTATGGTCTGCTGTCCGTTTGCCATTGTTACATCACATTCAGCAGGAAGACCAAGTGCCATAACCCCATCATAATCAAGGCCGGCAAAATCATCGCCGGATGGCTCTGGAGTGGTTTCCTCGGGCTCTTCTGGAGTTGTTTCCTCTGGGGCATCAGGCACATCAGAGGGCTCATCAGGAGCAGCCGGAGTTCCGGAATCTTCAGTATTGTCCTCCATTGGAGGAGTGGTTGTTGTATCCTGGGCATCTGGAGTACTTGTACAGCCAAATACCATTAATCCGATAATTAAAGTTAGTACGATTAGCATGTGTTTCATATAATCTCCCGCGGTCTTTTCTTTCCAATCAACATTTATAAATGTGATGCGATTTTTCAAGTATATTCCTAGAATTTAGCAGCCTGATAGTCAGAGATAATTCGATCGGTTTTTATTATTTTGACCAGAGGGTTAATCATGCAAAGCGAACTATTTGGAAAAAGGCTCAAAAACCCGATTATTTTAGCATCAGGAATACTTGGGATGACAAGGCCGACCCTTGAGACAGTCTGTGAAAACGGCTGCGGAGCAGTCATTGCAAAATCACTGACACTGGAGCCAAGAGCCGGCCATGGCGGACCGAACATTGTCGAGACAGAATCAGGGATTCTCAATGCAATGGGATATCCGAATCCGGGGATAGAAGAGGGACTTGCTGAATTTGGCGGATGGACAAGGGAGGAAGCACTGATTCTCAGCATTGTTGGAAAGGATGCAGGTGAATTTGCAGAGCTTGCAAAAAGGATCGAAGAGAAAAAAGACCAGCTTGGAGCAGCTGCAGTTGAGGCTGTGATATCCTGTCCGCATACGCCCGGCTATGGAACCATGATAGGGCAGGGCACTCCGGAATCAGTAACAGAGATAACAAAGGCAATCAAGGAAAACACAAGCTATCCGACAATCATAAAATTATCCCCATCAGTTCCAGGAGAAGTGAAAGCTGCGCTTGCTGCAGAGGAAGCTGGAGCAGATGCAATCAATATGGGAAATTCCCTTGGACCTGGAATGAAGATTGACATTCACAGGAAAAGACCGATTCTGGGCTTTGGAATGGGAGGGCTTAGCGGGCCGCCTATCAAGCCGATTGCAGTTCGGTGCGTCTATGATATTTACAAGGCAGTGAAAATCCCAATCATAGGAACAGGAGGAATAAATTCCGGCGTTGATGCAATCGAGATGATGATGGCAGGAGCCAGATGGATAAGCGTTGGGACTGCTGTCTACTATAGAGGACAGAAAGTATTTGCAGACATCGAGCGAGAGATGAAGGTCTGGATGGACCTGAGTGGATATTCAAAACTTGAAGAGATCATAGGTGTTGCCCATGAATAGATTTGAACTTCTAAACCCGATTCATACGAATAAAGTGATCAAGATAATCAAGGAGAACTACAGGATCACCACAGTTGAGATTGACCACAGGATGGATGCGCTTCCAGGGCAGTTCCTTATGGTATGGGTTCCTGGAGTCGGTGAAAAACCGATGAGCATTGGGAATAATGATCCGCTGACAATCTCAGTTGCAAGTGTCGGGCCTGTTTCTGAAAAGATAGGCGCTCTGAAGGAAGGGGATGTAGTATCATATAGGGGGCCTTTTGGAAACCCTTTCAGCATTCCAGAGAACGCGAAAAAAATCCTCTGTGTTGGCGGAGGATATGGTGTTGTTCCAATGTATTTCCTCTCAAAGGCAGCAAAAGAGAATAACATCCAGTCAACAGCAATCATTGGCGGAAGAAGCAAAGAGGACATTGTCTGGGAAAAGCAGCTCTTTACGGTCTGTGAAAAGGTATTTGTTACCACCGACGATGGATCAAAGGGAGCCAAAGGAAATGTCATGGTCGAGCTTGAGCCGATTGTCCGCGAATATGATGCTGTTTATGCATGCGGACCTGAGAGGATGATGAAGGCAGTTGCAGAGCTTTGCAAGGAAAATGATGTGCACTGCCAGGTCAGCGCAGAGAGATACATGAAATGCGGAGTCGGGGTTTGCGGCTCCTGTGCAATCGACGGGAAGCTGACCTGCATTGACGGGCCGGTCTTCTCTGGAGCAGAAATCCTGAAACTCGGGGAGTTTGGAAAGAAGACAAGGGAAGCTAGCGGAAGATCAAAGGACTTGTAGCTACTTCAGATATTCTCCCGCCTCCTCAAAAGTAAGGGACTTTGTTCCAAAGCCGGATTCAAAAGTGCACATGGACACAGACTGGTAGCAGGAGATTTTGACTGGGTAGCTGTAATCAATTGATTCGATGGTGCAGGAGTAGGACTTCATATCCTCAGATTTGGTTTCAGAGCACTGGCAGGATTTGATAACCATTGCAGGAACGCCGCTCTCTACCGCATATTCCTTGGCAAGCCGAAGGCAATGCTCTTCTGCAAAAGGAACATTGAGCTGGCTCCAGATATCATCAGATGGCAGCTCAGCAACTGGTTCTGCCTGAGATTGGTTGGATGGGGATTGGTTGTTTCCAGACAGAAAGTATGGAATGGCAGTTAGGAAAAGGATGATTGCAAGCAAAATGAAGATCAGCTTGAGGGATCTTGGAATTTCCATAAACCAGATATAATAGTCCGGAATTTTATAACATGCGCACCCATTCAGAAAGAGAGTTAACCAAAAAATGAGTAGCTACTAATAAATAGGTAGGCTATGAGAATAATATGGTGCTTTTATGCCGCTAGAAGAAGTAATCGACCACATCAAAAACGGAGAGATGGTAGTAGTTTTTGATGGTGATGATAGAGAAGGAGAAGCAGATTTGATATTTGGTGCAAAATTCACAACTCCAGAGCGAATTGAGATTCTTCGAAGAGAAGCAGGGGGACTTATTTGCGTTGCCCTCTCAAAAGAGAATGCGAAGATGCTGAAGCTTCCATTCTATACCGAGTTGATTGAGAAAAACAAGGACATCAGGGAACTACGCTGCGACAAAACAGCTTATGGAGACCAGCCTGCATTTTCAGTTTCAGTAAACCACAGGAAGGTATTTACCGGAATAACAGATGATGATCGGGCCCTGACCATTACCAAGCTTGACCAGGTTCTTGAGAAAAACGGATACTTCACAAAGGAATTCTATTCTCCAGGGCATGTGTTTCTGCTGATTTCAAGCGGGATAGAAAAGAGAAGAGGCCATACCGAGCTTGCAATGGAAATTGCAAAGAGAGCAGAGCAGAATGCAATGGTCCTGTGTGAAATGCTTGGATCAGGCTCTGCCCTCTCAAAGGAAAGGGCAAGGAGATATGCAGAGAGAAACGGATTGCTGTTTATCGAAGGAAAGGAAATTTTAGAGGGAATAGAAAGATGAAAATCGGAATAATAGATACAACTTTTTCAAGAGTCAATATGGGAGCAATTGCTTTGGATGAGCTGAAAAAAGAGTACTCATCAGCAGAAATTGAAAGGAGAACAGTTCCCGGCATAAAGGACCTTGGAGTGGAATGTAAGAAAGTGCTCGATAGCGGATGCGACATTTGCATGGCACTTGGAATGGTTGGCGGAGCGCCGATTGACAGGCAGTGCGCTCATGAGGCATCGCTTGGCATCCAGCAGGCCAAGCTGATGACAAACAAGCACATCATAGAGGTCTTTGTCCATGAGAATGAAGCATGGAGCGGAAGGGAATTTGTTGACATCTGCCAGAGCCGGATCAGAAAGCATGTCCACAATACTGTCCAGATGATCATGGAACCGGAGCGGATCATGCAAAATGCAGGAAGGGGGATAAGGCAGGGCAAAAATGATGAAGGTCCTATTGAAAATGACATAGAGACAACGATCGGGATTGTCTGTTCTGAGTTTAATGCTGAGATCACTGACCGCATGAAAAACAAGGCTGTTGAGATAGCAGAGCAAAACGGTGCAAAGGCAGTTGTTTACCGAGTGCCAGGAGTGTTTGACATTCCTCTTGTTGCAAAAAAGCTTCTTATGGACAAGAAAATCAAGGGCATAGTTAGCCTTGGAGCAGTTGTAAAGGGGGGAACTGCACATGACGAGGTTATTGCAAAGGACACTGCCAAAAGGCTTGGGGCGCTTTCACTTGAGTTCAACAAGCCTGTAACCCTTGGGATCATCGGCCATGGGGTTCACTGGGATGCTGCAGATGAAAGATCAGAGGAATATGCAGAGCGCGCAGTGCTCTCGGCCCTCAAGATCATCAAGACAATAGAGGAATAACATGGAACATGTTGCAAAAGCAAAGCTGCCAACCAGGTTTGGCAACTTCACAATCCATGCATTTGTAGAAGGGATGCTTGAGCATGTTGCGCTGGTTCGGTGCGAGCACAAAACACATGCAGGCGCACCTGTCAGGATCCATTCGCAGTGCCTCACAGGAGATGCGCTCTCCTCAAAAAAATGCGATTGCAGAGACCAGCTTGAGGCATCGATGAAATATCTGGAAGAGCATAAGTGCGGAATTCTGATATATCTGGACCAGGAGGGCAGAGGAATCGGGCTTTCAAACAAAATCAAGGCATACGCGCTGCAGGACCAGGGAAGGGATACTGTTGAGGCAAACAGGGAACTTGGATTCTGTGATGATGCAAGAGAGTTTGGAGTAGCAGCAGAGATACTCAAATTTTTTGGAATTGAAGAGATCAGACTGATGACAAACAATCCAAAGAAGATTGCAGATCTGGAAAAGCATGGGATAAAAGTAGTAGAGCGAATTCCGGTCGTCACCAAGCCGACCAAATACAACGAGAAATACCTGAAAACAAAAAAAGAGAAGATGAATCATAAGCTTTAGTTGATGGTTATGAAAATGAGCAAACTTACTTCGGAAGAAGAGGAAGTGATAGTGAAAAAAGGAACCGAGGCTCCTTTTAGCGGGAAATACAACGACCACTTTGAATCCGGAATATATGTCTGCAGGCAATGCGGTTTGCCCCTGTATAATTCCAGGGACAAATTCAAATCATCCTGCGGCTGGCCCAGTTTCGATGATGAGCTTCCAGCAGCAGTCAGGAGAACTCCTGACCCGGATGGGATGAGGACAGAGATCACATGCAAAAGATGCGGTGGCCATCTTGGCCATGTCTTCAAAGGAGAAGGGATAACTGCGAAAAACACAAGGCACTGCGTCAATTCAGTTTCAATGGAATTCATACCAAGAGAGAAAATAGAATCAGAAGAAATTGTACTTGGAGGGGGATGTTTCTGGTGCACTGAAGCAGCATTCTCACTGGTGCAGGGGGTGCTTTCCGTTGCCTCCGGATATGCAGGCGGAACTTTGGAGAATCCGACATATCAGCAGGTTTGCCAAGGAAATACCGGCCATGCAGAGGTTGTCAAAGTCGAATACTACCCAGAAGCTGTTTCGCTTGAAAAAATCCTTGATGTCTTTTTCACAGTCCATGATCCAATGCAGCTCAACAGGCAGGGGGAGGATATTGGAACGCAATACAGGTCAATTATTTTGTATACTTCAGAATGGCAGAGCGCAGAAGTTGAGAAATATCTCGGCAGGATAAAAGGTGAATTTGAAAATCCCATAACCACTGAAGTGAAAAAACTTGAGAAGTTCTATCCTGCAGAGGACTATCACAAGGAGTACTACAAGAACAATCCGGAGAAAGGATATTGCACTCTTGTTATTTCTCCAAAAATAAAGAAAGTCAAGGAGAAGCTTGGGAATTAACCTGGAAGAGCCAGGAATGATTCGGGTACGTTGTCTGTAAAGTATGTGAGCTCGGTTACCTGGTTTACCTTGATATAGCCCTCATCTTCAAACCTGAAATTGTATGAATCAGTAAGGTCAAGAGTGAGGTTTCTCCTGACGATGATGCCTGTGCTCTCATCAAGGCATTCCTCAAGCGGGCCATCAAGATGATCAAGCATCCAGGCAAGATCTTTTGCATCTCCAGTGAGGTTAAGGGTGGAGATATAGGTGCTGTTTCCGCTGATCCTGAAATTGTCGCAGCGGTATCCATTGATAGTTGATACGCCTGTCTTTTCTATGTTAAGCAGTTTTGTAAGGTTGACAGAACCAGGGAGTTTTGTTTTCCCGAAATGATTGCAATTGCTTCTCATGGCATTTAGGGAATCATAATATTCATCAGAAAGATTGCCTTCCATGAGCCTCATGGTGCAGTTATCGCCGCACTCGTAGATGCGGCCGCCTTTCCAGATAGTGGTGGTTTCAGTATCACCGCTCTTGATTACTTTTTTCATCTGGTCTCCAAGAACATATGTCTTGGTATCCTGGTCATAATCAAAGCCGCGGACAATTGAACTTGCAACTTCAATCTCGGCCTGGGTTGCGATTATTCCTGAGAGGGAGCCGTTTGCAACATCGTGGGTTGAGATGAGGAAATTATTCGATAGCGTGTTACATGAGACGTTTTTAAGCTCATAATAGCGCTGCATGTCCGCAGGAAGATCAGGCTCTTCCGGAGCCGGCTCATCCGGAACAACAGTTACCTGGATCTTCGGAAGTCCAAACTGCGGGCCAAGAGATATTAGTCCGCCGAGCAGAGCAACAATGATAAATACAAATAATATCAGTAGGATAATAACGCGCATAAAAAAAGTATCGCATAATAGGATTAAAAGGTAATTGTGATGAAGCCGATGGAACTTGCCCTGTCCCTTGCAAAGAAAGCAAATCCATACCCGAATCCAAGGGTTGGTGCAGTGGTTGTAAAGGGAAAGAAGATAATCGGCAGGGGCTATCACAGAAAAGCAGGCACTCCGCATGCAGAGGCAGAGGCAATTCTGGATGCTGAGCAAAACGGATCAGATGTGGAGGGAGCAACGCTTTATGTGAGCCTGGAGCCCTGCTCACACCATGCCAAAAGAACCCCGCCATGCACAGACCTGATCATTGAAAAGAAAATAAGCAGGGTAGTCTATGCAATGAGCGATCCGAATCCCCTTGTGAGCGGAAGGATAGCCCTCCAAAAGGCAGGAATAATAGTAAGAGGGCCTGTTGCAGAGGAAAAGGCAAGGGCGCTAAACAGGAAGTATCTTGAAAATATCTCAAAAAAGCCGTTTGTTGCAATCAAGATGGCAATGAGCGCAGACGGGAAAAGCGCAACAAGAACGGGAGACTCGAAGTGGATAAGCTGCGCAAAATCAAGGGAGTTTGTAGCAAGGCTCAGGGCAGAATACGATGCTGTGATAGTGGGCGCCGGAACAGTAATAGAGGACAATCCGAGATTGACTGCAAGGATTCCAGGGGCAAGGGATCCGTTGCGGGTAATTGTTGACGGAAGGCTGAGGATTCCGCTCAATTCAAAGGTTGTCTGCAAGGGCACAATAATCGCAACAACAAAGCAGGCGCCTGTGAAAAAAATCAGCGCCATAAAGGCTTCCGGGGCAGAGGTATTTGTCTTGGGAAGCAAAAAAGTCGACTTGAAGTCCCTGGCCAGCTCGCTAAGGGCCATGGGAATAGCCAAGATTCTGATAGAAGGAGGGGCAGATCTGAATGCAGAGGCCCTGGATTCAGGGATAGTGGACAAATTCTACATATTTATTGCCCCAAAGATCATTGGCGGGACTGGTGCTCCTGGAATTGTTGGCGGAAGCGGAATTGCCAGCGTCAAAAAAGCAAGAGAGGCCAGGGATCTGAGGGCAAAAACCATCGGCAGCGATATTTTGATAGAATTCGAGCTTTGAAGATATTCTTTTAAACTATTGCTCTACAATATTCGGAATACTTGTTTTAGTGATAGCATGGGAACTGAAGAAGAAACCAAAGAAGGGACACCTGAGGACTCGCTCAAGGCCAGAATAGACGAACTTGAGAAGCAGAAGGGAGAGCTCATTGACAGAATAAAGGCCCTCAACAGGAGGATCAGATACAAGAAGTACGAGCAGAAAGCCCTCAAACCATTCCTCGAGCAGACCAAGGATGTCCAGGTAGCTCCATTTAGGAAGATGAAAAGATCATTGGAGTTCAAGATCTCGACTGCAGCATATACCCCTGCTATGGAAAGAGAACTAATCAAAAAGATGCGTAAGATCGACGAAAAGCTCGAAGAGGTCAAGGAAGTCGAGCGGGCACGCCGAAAGATCAGGTATGTTGAAAAGGACATCAGCGATGGAGAAGGCGAAATTGAAAGCATTGAAGTCGATCTCAAGGTTATCCGGGATGAACTAAAAGGCCTCTATGACCAATACAAGGGAATCCGGGCAGTTGCAAGAAAGGAAGCTGCTGCAGCTGCAAGGGCAGAAGAGGACATGGTTGCACTTGGAGACCTTGCAATGATAGACAATTCAGAATAATTATCAGCCAGGGAGCTGACGAAGGACCCTGCACTATTTTTTCCAAGGCAGATTGATTCTTGCCGGATTACAAGGCTCCGAAAATCTTGAAGACGAAGACAATGTAGTAGATTGAAACCAGCAGCATGATGATTCCTGAAAACAGGTTGATATTTCTCTTGTGTTTTATCAGGAACTTGATTATTGAGCTGGACTGGGAGCCTGAGAGCAGTGAAAACAGAACCAGTGGAAAGCTGATTCCAAATCCAAAGAACAGGAAATTGAAAACGCCTAGAAGGGCATCATTTGAAAGAAGATTTTTTGCAAAGATTGCTGCGATAAACAGCGGATTGCAGGGGATGACTATTGCACCAAAGAAAAATCCAAAAGAGTAGGCGCTTATGATCGGATTTTTTGAAATTGGCGCCTGGAACTGGGGAAAGAGGCTTGAGAGATCATAATCCAGTATCATTGCTATGCTCACTGCACCAAGGAAAAAGAATGCAATTGGAGAGATGATTCCAATGACGTTTGTCAGGGAGACCTGAAGAATAGTCGAGAAGACCAGTCCAAAGAGCACCATGAATGATATTGTTCCAAGGCTGACAATCAGGGACAGACCAAAGGGCGAGATCCGAATATTCCTGCTTGAGAGCTGCTCAGTCAGATATGCCAGGAAGCCAGGGAAAAGAGGAAGTGTGCACAGTGCAGTCAGAGGAGTGAGAAGCCCAAGAACAAATGAGGAACCCAGATCTTCCAGCAGCAATTTTAGCACCCCTTTTCAACTTCTTCAAGGATTGCAGCACTTCTCTTGAGGCCGCTTGGAAGAAGGCGCGCGCTCTGGTCTGCGCATACAAGGATTATCGGAGCAGAAGGCGCATTTACTATCTCTATTCCAAATTCATCAATCAGCTCATCAGTAAGACCAGAAGGAGAGATTGCATAGTGCCAGTCAAAATTGTTTTGCTGCAGATGGTCAAGAACTTTTTGTGCATCTTCATTTGGATCAGTATCAAGGGAGACATGGACGATTTCGTCTCCATGTGACTCTACAATGGATTGTAGCTCTTTCTGCTGCTGCAGACATGTTGGACACCATACTGCAAAGCTTTCAACCAGAACTGGCTTTCCTGAATAATCACTGATGCGGAATGTGCTTCCTGTTGAAACATCGACCAGCTCAAAATCCTTCCAATCTGAATTAGAAGGTTCCTCATGAGGAGCCTCATCTGCGGCAGGGGCATCTGAAACAGAAGCGCACCCGAAAAACAGAATGGACAGGATAACAAGAATAAAGAGTTTCATATGGATCATGGTTCTTTGACCCAAGTGATTGATATATAGGTTTCGCTTATGCGATAAGCTCTAGTGCGTCGCTTAGGATTTTCTGGTGGTCTGTGCAAAGAGGAGGGAGCTTGCCCAGGTCAAACCATGCTACTTCTGCAGCATCATCTCCTGCCTTTGGCTCTCCAGAGATGCGCTCTACAAGATAAGCAGCAGCAATTACTCCCCTTGGGTCTCTTTTGGGATCAGAATAAAGTCCGGTGAATTTTACTGGGCGAACTTCCAGGTTTGTCTCTTCTCTCATCTCGCGGATAAGACATTCTTCAGCAGTCTCACCCTCATCTATTCTGCCTCCTGGAAGGGCCCACTGCCCTGCAAAAGGTTCGTAAGCACGCTTTACCAGAAGCAGTTTTCCGTTTTCAATCAGAATGGAATCACATGCAAAGGATCTCATATATGAGTATTGAATATGGTATTATAATAGATTATAGATACAAGAAAGCTCCTTAGCAGAGTAACAAGAAGAGATCTGATCTGGAACAGAAGCAGGAGCCACTGCAGGCTATAGAACCTTGACATCCCAGATGAATTTGCTTCGAGTCGGGATTGAATCGACTTTTACAGAAATCCCATAGCTATTCTTTTCAATAACACGGTCTACGTCCTTGAGCATTTGAGGATTTACATCTTCGGTGTTTACCCATGAGCATGATTTTTTCGTTAGTATGCAGTCAGCTAGAACCTGTGCGTCGTGCTCTGAGACTCCAACGCCAGTAAATTCTGCTATTATCTCTTCAGTGGTTGCCATGGAAGAAGATTAGGAAAAAAAGATTTAAATAACTAGAAGAATCAGGAGAACAATGACTGCTGTCCGATTTTTGGATAGAATTTACTCAGTTTCTTGATCAGAGGATCATAGGAGCGATCCAGTGAGCCGGGGTCTGTTCCGTTTAGCAGGACAGAAGTTGCAGTATCCAAAAGTTCTGCAGTTCTCTTTGGATCATCCTGGGCTACATCCCGCACTGCTGATAAAACCTCGAGCAGTAAAATAGCATCCCTTTTCTCAAGAGAAAGTTTTGGCCTTGTTCCTTTTCCGTACCCGCAGATAAAATCAGCAACCGCAGACTCTTCCTTGATCAGTGTCAATGCAGTTTCCCTGTTTGGGCTTGCTAGAACGCGAAGTCCTTCTGCAAGGACATCAACACTGGATTTGGTTTTTTTCCAAGACTGGATGACCTCCCTCATTTTGGCCTTTGTCTCTGGACTTAAGCGTGAAAATCCACTGTTCATGTTATAATTAGTGTTCAATAAGTTATAAAAAGGTATGTTATGTGGTGTTTAGTCAGGAAAAAGCATGGAAAAGGAGAGATAATCGCAGGCGAAGAGGATTTAATTCCCTGCTAGCAAATTATTAACTCGGGATGATGACATGGACAACCTTAGAGAGGCTTGAGCACCGTTATTTTAGCTCCTGACTTGATGACAGCGTCAACAGCGTCTGACCGATTTATTTTCATTTAGAAGCCACAATCAGGTAAAGTTTTTCAAAAAAGAAATCGTTTTTTTCAATTATTTCAGTACTAAAGCCAAGCTCGTGCAACCTTTCTATTGTCTTATCATAGTCATTGAGGCTGCTTTGGATCAGAAACAGTTTGCCGGAAGGCTGGAGATATTTTTCAAATTCATCCAAAAAGTGGGTTAGAACAGCCCGGCCGTCAGCGCCTCCATCAAAGGCATGGTTGATCTTTCCCCTGAGCTTTTCACTCTGCTCTGTTGGAAGATAAGGGGGGTTGAAGAGGATTGCATCAAATTTTCCCTCGACATTTGAAAACAGGTCGCTTTGGATAAAAGATGCCTTGATGTTGTTTTTCAGGGCATTTTCCTTTGAAGCTGCAACTGCATCTGGATTTATGTCGACTCCGGTGACTTCATTAAATTTTGCCCAGGAGAGAGAAACAATGCCGCTGCCGCAGCCAATCTCAAGAACTTTTCCCGCAGAAAAAGCACTAGCAGCAAGCATATATGAATCCTCAGCAGGAGCATAGACAGTGCCGGGAATTGTAAGTTTCAGGGAATTGTAAAAAATCTCCATGATATTTATAGATTCCTGATAAATATAAAATCAGATGGACGAGATTCTTCTTTTGCTCCTGAAGATCGGAGCGCATCGAAAAGCAGCAAAAATAACTACGCTGGAGCTTGGGGCAGAGATAGGGATTTCCCAGCAGAGCGCATCCAGGAGGCTTGGGCAGCTTGAGGAAGAAGGATACGTGAAGAGGACCGGCGAGGGAATCAGCATTACAAAAAAAGCCCATGAGATATTTGCAGCAGAATATGCGATTTTGAAGGCGGCACTTGAAGAGAAGCTTGAGATTTCAGGGAGCATAGTAACAGGACTTGGAGAAGGTAGATATTACATGGAGCTTGAAGGATACAAAAAGCAGATCAGAGAAAAGCTTGGATTTGTCCCATATCCAGGCACACTGAATATCGAAGTGGATGAGAAATGGAAAAAAGACCAGCTTATGGGAATCGAGCCTGTACTGATCAAGGGATTTGCAAACAAGGACAGGACATATGGAGATATCTATGCATATCCTGGAAAGCTCGAAGGAGATAGGTGCGCGGTTGTTGTTCCTCTTCGAAGCTCCCACGGGCCGAAGATACTTGAGATTATCAGCGGATTTGACATCAGGAAAAAACTGAACAAAAAAGACGGGGACAAGATAGTGGTGATCTTCTGATAGGAATCATAAAAAGAGCAAGATATTTTTCTGGAAAAAAAGAGTACACAATCATAGACGAAAAGAACAGATATGCATTTCAAAGCGATATTGACATTCCGCAGGGAAGCATAGTGGATGTACAGGGAAAGATAAATGGAGAGAGGATCGACCCAACAGTAATAGTAATACTTGAAGGAAAAGAGGCAGATGAAGCATACCAGAAAATCAAGGACAATATCCAGATTAGTGCAAATGGCCCGTCCCTGCTGAAAGACGAGGTTACTGAAAAACTCTGGCCAGAGCTGAAGGAAGCTGCAAAACAGCTTTTATGCGCACGAAAACTGGGGAGGATGGTACTTCTCAGATTTCATGGAGATGCAGATGGGGTTTGCGGAGCCTTTGCGATTAATGGGATCGTGAGATGCAAAAGCTACCAGCAAAACGCAGTAGTATATAGCGTCCGCGATGCGCTTCGTGATATCAGCGGGATAGGGCAGGAGATTAGGCCGCTGGTCATTCTTCTTGATTTTGGATCAAGCGACCAGTCTCTTGATGGATTGAAGCTTCTTGAAGCTGCTGGAATCGAGTACATGATCATAGACCATCACCCTCCTGGAGAGGAGGTTCTAAAGAGAGTAGTGACGCCGTTTTCAGTTACTGAAAATGGATCTAAATATTGTGCGGGATATCTGGCAAGCGAGATAGCAGTCGCCTGTGGAATGGAAAGAGAAAGGGCAATGGATCTTGCTGCAACCGCATGCTCCGGAGACAAGAGCAGCATCATTGAAAACGGAGAGGCGGAAATGAAAAAGGCAATGGTGCTGGACTTTTTGGCAGCGCACACTTCTTTTGGGAACAATCTTGAATTCTACAAGAATGTCATGGATAAGGATGAGCTTTTCTATTCCATTTCAAACCAGGCAGAGGAAGCAATTGAAGAAGCAGTTCGCAAAGTCAGAGTAAAGGAGATAAAGGAGGAGGACCTGAATATTGTTCATTTTGCGCTTGAGACAATTGTCAAAAAAGGTGAATGGCCTCCTGCCGGAAAGATCACAACAAGGATTTTTGAGGGAAAAATGAACAGCGGACCGGTCATTGTGATTGGGTATAATGAAAGAAGTCTGATCCTGAGGCTGAATGAGGGTGCTGAAAAAATGGGCCTTGGAGCAAACCTGCTTGCAGAAGAAATGCAAAAGTGCATGGGAGATTTTGTTGAAGGCGGCGGAGGACATGTACGGGCTGGCGCTATCAGGGTAAGGCAGGGATTTGCAAAAGAAGTTCTAAATCAGCTGATAGAAAAAATAAAAGAAAAAAAATAGATTATGCGTTCTGCAGCTGGGCAAGGAAGTCTGCTCCTGCCTGCATGGTGTCAGATGCTTCTGCTCCTGCAACAACTATCTTTCCGGCAGTAACTTCACGGAC
>Ga0180432_10003722_pt1 | contig 21519 bp, 16 predicted proteins | sample SS_ome_10_FD_132414 | JGI IMG/M metagenome (GOLD analysis project Ga0180432, IMG submission 132414) | Hypersaline lake sediment archaeal communities from the Salton Sea, California, USA - SS_1_MS_2 metaG | ecosystem: Environmental > Aquatic > Non-marine Saline and Alkaline > Hypersaline >...
TATCTCGAGGCAGGAAAAGACTACAAGGAATTCGACCTGGCCGACGAACTCAATCGCGTTGACCAGTATCTGATACCCCTATCTGATGAAGATGAGAAGCGGTTCGAGCAGATCGTGAAAGACAACCTCATGGTCTCTCTTCACGACCATATCACGGTATTTCCAGACGACATTAGCGAATCACCCCAATACACGCATGAAGGGCGTATGACGACGGCGTATCAGGCTCTGGCCTCCAGTTATTGGGACGCAGTATTCGACAATCTGATGGATGGGATCATCAACATCGAATCCAAGACCGGCTGGAAGTGGACCGAGGTGTTACACGACTTGGGCATGCGACTGTGCGATGCGGCCCACCAAGATTTCCTCGTGCACTGCACGAAGGTGGATCAGATCCAGCAGGCCCACGACGAAGGCAAGGTTGCCTGGATCGCGGTCATCGAAGGCGCTGCGATGATTGAGAACGAGGTCGACCGTATCGATCTACTCTACGGATTCGGTGTTCGGTCGCTGGGTGTTACCTACAGTGAATCGAACGCACTTGGCTCCGGTCTCAAAGAACCCGGCGATGGAGGGCTCACGACGTTCGGGAAGCGCGCAGTGAGGCGGATGAACCAGGTCGGCATGCTGATCGACTGCTCCCACTGCGGAGACCAGACAACGCTAGACGTGATTGAATACAGCGACGCACCGATTATTCTGAGTCACATCGGGGCACGGGCGTTGTGGGATTCGAACAGGCTCGCACCCGACTCAGTTTTGGAAGCGTGCGCCAAGAAGGGCGGACTCATCGGTATTGAAGCTGCACCACACACCACGATCACACCGAACAACACGTCGCACTCAATTGAGTCGGTTATGGAGCACTTCGAGTACATCAAGAACCTCGTCGGCATCGACCATGTGGGCTTCGGACTCGACACCCTATACGGCGACCACGTGGGTCTCCACGATACATACTCGGCAGCTCTGTCGATCGAAGAGTCACGGAAGTCGGCCGCGGCAACACAAAACCCACCGCACGAAAAGGTCGAGTATGTAAAGGGTGTGGAGAATCCGACCGAGAGTTCGTTCAACGTGGTCAGGTGGATGGTGAAGCACGGCTATTCGAACGAGGACATCGCGAAGGCAATTGGGGGTAATGCGATGAGGTTGTTGAGGGAGGTTTGGTAAGAGACGCGCATTGAGAGAGAGAGTATTCTCAGGGTACATGAATGCAAAGAAGTGGGATTACGAATAAAAAGATCGATGATATGACACAGCCTTCAATGAAAACTATCAGCTACTTGCGAGCGGCCGAGACGAAGCACACCCGGCACTGAAGTACCTGTCGCGGCTCACTACTGTGCTTTCCGGGCCCGTGCTCGTAACAAGTGGTTTGCCATCTCCGCGAATCCTTCACCTCTGTCCGCGATTGTGACGTAAACAGGCGGCGTGGGAAGACGGTCTAGCGATTCCCGAACATTGCTCACGCCGACACTTACCGGGAAGTACTCAAAGGCGGGAGCATCGTTGCCGCTGTCGCCAATAAACAACCACTTATCGCGGGCTTTCGCGATGTTCAAGCCCAATGCATCCCGCACGGCGCGAACAATCCCACTCGCTTTGTTCCAATCCCCCGGGATCACATGGGCATGAACACTAGACGCGTTTGCGCCTGCGCCCTCGGCCTCTATTGCACGCAACAACGCGTCGATTTCATCCTCGCGCAGAGAGACAGTCTCACCAACATCGAACGCCAGGTCGCAGCGACGAGCCCAGGTGTCGGGTGACACTTTCACATGCGGAAGCTCACGTGCCACACGTTCGCGCACGCGCGCGAACAGATCATCGTAAGAGTCGCGACGTTCAGGCGGATCGAAGTAGTTGTCGCGGATCAAGTCTCCGTCTCGCCATATCCAACCTGCCCCGTTCTCACCCACACCAACCGATATCGGCCAATGGCGAACGATCACGTCGATCCAACCAATTGGGCGGCCGGTGCAGGCAACGAGATGGAGCCCTGCACCAGCGAGTTCGTGCATCGCCCTGAATGCGGCGAGTTCCAGCCTGCCTTGGCGCGTAACTGTGTCGTCGATGTCGAATGCGACGCCCACGAGTTTACGGGTGATTACATCGGGCATTTCGTCGAGTGGTCGCACGGTTCTCCGTCGGTGCTAGCCGCTGAGGTCAAAGGAAAATGGACAGCCCCTGCTCCAGGTGTTTTACTTCGAGGCATCCTGAAAAGATACTCTACTCCGTTAAGGACCGGCCCATGCGAGCTTTGCTGCTCCCCAGGTTCGTTCTCGCATCCCTGATTGCACTTGGATGTACGCCCCCGAGGGCCCAGCACGCACCCACCGGCCAAGCCGTTGCCATCAACGGGTTCGAGATGTACTACGAGACAATTGGGACCGGCGAGCCGCTGCTTCTAGTTCACGGATGGTCCGGAAACGCAGCGTACTTCGCACCACTGCTTGAAGAGTTGTCTCAACACCACCGCCTGATCATCCCTGAACTGAGAGGGCACGGCAGGTCCACAAATCCGGCAGGGACATTTACCATCAATCAGACTGCCAGCGACGTTCTTGCTCTCCTTGAGCACCTGGAGCTGAGCCATGTTAGGGCATTGGGTGCGAGCGCCGGCGGCCTCACGCTGTTACGAATGGCACTCGACAATCCAGATGCCATCCAGGCGATGATCGTCGTTGGTGTCGGTAATCATTTCCCGGAAGCCTGCCTGGAGAGCATGGCCGCGACGGACGCCGACAATTTTCCGCCTGAGTGGTGGGAGATCATGAGGAAAAGACACCCCAATGGCGACACGCAGATTCGGGAACTCGCGGCATACCTCAGAGAACTGGCAGAACCCGGAGTTGGCGTTGGATTCGAGAGAGACGCACTATCTTCAATTCAAACGCGCACCTTGATCGTGCAGGGCGACAACGACTGGTGTTTTCCACCCCCGCTGGTTGCCGAGATGCACGGTGCGATCCCCGACGCAGACCTATGGGTCATTCCCAATGGAGAACACGTACCCATTCTCGGACCACGAGCACCGTTGTTCCTCGAGATGGCCATGGCGTTTTATGCCGGGGAGTCACTGGACTAGGCACGAGGGAACATCGAAACAGTCGAACGTGAAAGAAGAGAAACAATGCAAACAGTGAAGCTTGGCAGAGACGGACCAGACGTATCCCGCGTTGGCCTCGGCTGCATGGGGATGTCGGAGTTCTACGGCCCCACAGACGAAGCGGAGTCGCTGCGGGTATTCGACCGGGCTCTCGATTTGGGGCTCAACTTCCTCGACACTGCCGACGTCTACGGACCTCACAAGAACGAGGTGTTGGTGGGCAAGGCACTCAAGGGTCGAAGGGACGAGTTTGTCCTCGCAACGAAGTTTGGCATCGTGCGAGATCCGGACGATCCGATGAAGCGTGGGATCTGCGGCCGACCCGATTATGTGACATCCTGCTGCGAAGCGAGCCTCAAACGCCTCCGCGTGGACACGATCGACCTTTACTACCAGCATCGCGTCGACACCGAAACCCCTATAGAAGACACAGTCGGCGCAATGTCGAGGCTCGTGGAGCAAGGGAAGGTGAGATATCTCGGCTTGTCGGAAGCAGGGCCGCAAACCTTGCGGCGGGCGTGTGATGTTCATCCGATCACTGCGCTCCAAACCGAATATTCACTATGGAGTCGCGACCCGGAGCATGAGCTCATCAACACGTGTCGCGAGCTCGGTATCGGGTTCGTCGCATACAGCCCACTGGGACGCGGGCTCCTGACAGGACAGATCAAGAGGTTCGAGGATTTAGCCGACGACGACTGGCGGCGGTTCTCGCCGCGGTTTCAGGGCGAGAATTTCGATAAGAATCTGGCACTGGTTGCTCGTCTGGAAGAGGTCGCACGCGACAAGGGTTGCACGGCCGCACAACTCGCGATGGCCTGGGTGTTAGCTCAAGGCGGAGACATCGTGCCGATACCGGGCACCAAGCGGGTCAAGTACCTAGAGGACAATATCGGGTCAGTCGAAGTCGCTCTGACGCATAGCGAGCTCGACGAGTTGAACACAACCGTCTCGGAGGGTGTTGAAGGCACGCGATATCCGGAGGCGATGATGAAGCTCGTCAATCTGTAGTGTTGACAGAAACGCCATGGCATGGTTGATTCAGCTTCCTATGAAATCGGTCTCAGCGAAGTTGCATCGACATCTGCATCACCATTCGCACGGCGAGTGGCCGGTAAGAGGTGCGTGCAGAAGTTGACGATCGATTGAACACGACTTGAAGTGAACACGCAACGCCGGCCCTTCCGAGGCCGGCGTTGTGCTTTCCTGTACCAACTCCGCCGCCTCGATCGTGACCGGCCCCAACGAAGCGGAGCCTGTTTTGAACAAGAGAGACTACCCAAACGGAACACTGCGGCTCGGGCTGCCCAAAGGTCACATGGAATCCGGAGTGCTCAGACTTCTTGGAGACGCCGGTATCTCGGTGACACCTACGGCACGAGGGTACCGCCCAAGAGTCTCGCTGGAGCGCGCCGAGGCTAAACTGCTGAAACCCCAGAATATCGTCGAGATGCTGGCACTAGGCAGCCGTGATGTTGGTTTCGCGGGTGCGGACTGGGTGGAGGAGATGAACGTCGATCTGGTAGAACTGCTCGACACCGAACTCGACCGTGTGAAGGTTGTGGCAGCCGCACCGAAACTGCTGCTCGATCACGGCAAGTTGCCGAAGCGGCGTCTAGTCGTGGCTTCGGAGTATGAACGACTCACCGGCGGTTGGATTAAGCAACGGAAGCTCGACGCCGAGTTCGTTAGGTCGTACGGCGCGACTGAGGTATTTCCCCCCGAAGACTCCGACATCATCGTAGACAACACGGCTACCGGCAACACGCTCAAGGCCAACGGACTTGTGGTCATCGACACTCTCTTCGAATCGTCCACCCGGTTGTATGCGAGCCCCCAGGCCATGGAACTTGCTGGCAAGAGAGAGCGGATCGAAGGCCTGGTACTGCTACTCGAGAGCGTGCTCGAAGCTCGCCGCAGGGTAATGGTCGAGGTGAACGCTCCGGCCGACAAGCTTGAGGCGGTAGTGGCACTTCTCCCCTGTATGCGGGAAGCGACCGTGTCTCCGCTCTTCGGCAACAGCGGCTATGCGGTCAAGGCCGCCGTACCGAAAGAGCAGCTACCTACGGTCATACCTGCGATCAAAGCCGCGGGTGGGTCGGACGTGGTGGTAACCACACTTGCCCAGATCGTACCATGACTGCTGATTCGCGTTCGTATCCGACGACACGAGTCCCCGCGACTCCGTACCGAAGGCCCACTCCCAGGTCCACCGACACTCTGCGTCTGGACGGAAACGAGGGGGACCGACCGCAACAGGGTCTCTTGGAAGAACTCGGCGGATTGGAGCCTTCAATGCTGCGCGAGTATCCCGACCTATCCGAACTGCAGGACCTCATAGCTGCACGTCATGGGGTTGATCCGGCGTGCGTGGTCGTCACCGCTGGGGCCGACGATGCAATCGACAGGCTGTGCCGCGCATACCTAGAACCTGGTAGAGAGTTGCTGGTTCCGGTTCCGACCTTCGAGATGATTCACCGGTTCGCTGCAACCGCCGGAGGCACAGTCGCGACAATCCCATGGACGGATTCGTTCCCAACCGATGAGTTGATTGGTAGAATCGGCGACAACACCGCAATAGTAGCCATCGTTTCGCCCAACAATCCAACCGGCCTCACTGTATCAGCCGAGGACCTGACTCGTGTAGCTGCAGCGGCTGATTGCGCATACGTGTTGCTCGACCACGCTTACGTCGACTACGCGGACGAAGATCTCACTGATACGGCATTGGAGCTTGAAAACGTGGTGGTCGCCCGCACATTCTCGAAGGCTTGGGGGCTCGCAGGCTGTCGAGTTGGATACCTGATCGCGAGCCCTGATGTGGCGAATGTGATCCGCAACGCCGGCAACCCGTACCCGGTGTCGGCACTTTCAATAGCGGTAGTTCTGCGGCGATTGAGGAGAGGCGGAAGAGAATTGGAACAACACACAGCCCGTATTCGTGAAGAGCGTGAGCGTTTTAGAGCACAGCTGACAGATCTCGGAGTACAAACCTCGCCGTCGGAGGGCAACTTCGTATTCGCCGAACTGGGCGACAAAGCGCAGTTCGTTTACGAAGCGCTCGCAACGCTAGATGTGTTGGTTCGCTTCTTTCCACACCGTGAAGAGATATCCACCGGTCTTCGAATCAGCCTCCCAGGTCACGAGGAGGATTTTGCCAAGCTTACTGACGCGGTCGATCTTTGCCTGGCACCCCAGGCATTGCTGTTCGACATGGATGGGGTGCTCGCCAACGTCGAGAACTCGTACCGCCGCAGCACGCTCGAGACCGTTCGTTCGTACGGAGTACAGCTGGAGCGGACAGAACTCGAAACAGCAGTTCTCGCGGGCGATGCCAACAACGACTGGATACTGTCCCAGCGGCTTCTCTCCCAGAACGGCATTGAGGTGTCGTTCGACGAGATCTATGAGCGGTATCAGAGTTTCTACCTGGGAACTGACGATTCCCCTGGCCTGAGGGAGAATGAGACGCTCTTGGTCGATCGCGCCGTATTGGAATCGCTTGCCAGTCGAATGCCGCTGGGCGTTGTAACCGGAAGGCCGAGAGAAGAGGCAGAGTGGTTCCTCGATCGCGTGGGCATCGCCGGTCTATTTGAAACCACCGTCTGCCTCGAGGACGGTCCAAACAAGCCCGATCCGACCCCAGTGCGCCTCGCTCTCGAAAGACTCGGCGTCAAACGAGCGTGGATGATCGGCGACACACCCGACGACATACGCGCAGCTACTGCAGCAGGCACGTTGCCCATAGGAATCATCGCGCCGAACGCCGACCCGGAAACCAACGCGGCAGCACTCACCGATTGTGGAGCTGCCACGATAATAGACGATGTCGCTGCACTACAGGAGCTGATACCGTGAGCCGCCGATCTGCACAACTAGAACGAAACACTAAGGAAACCTCGATTGCCGCGAAGCTCGATATCGATGGGACCGGTACATCAGATATTTCAACCGGTATCGGCTTTCTCGATCACCTGTTCGAGGCATTCGTAAAACACTCGCGAATTGACCTTTCGCTCTCCTGTACCGGCGACCTTCGCGTAGACGATCACCATACGGCTGAAGATTGCGGCATCGTCGTTGGTCAGGTGCTCGACAAGGCGCTCGGCGACCGCTCCGGCATCCGTCGCTTTGGATACGCGTATGCACCGCTGGACGAATCACTGGCGCGAGCCGTGATCGATATTTCGGGCCGCCCTTTCTCCGCCGTGAATCTCGAGCTGCGACGTGAAAAACTCGGTGACCTAGCATGCGAAAACATCGCCCACGTACTGTCGTCGTTGGCGATCGCCGCTCGTATCACTCTGCACGTCGACCTACTCAAGGGCGAAAACGACCACCACCGGGCGGAGGCGGCGTTCAAAGCAGTGGCGCTCGCGCTGAGAGATGCGGTATCGCCCTCGGGAACCCAGGAAGTGCCATCCACCAAAGGCGTGATTGAAGGGAGCACTCGTTGATGCAGGTCGCGATAGTGAACTCCGGCGTAGCGAACCTGGCCTCGATCAAGAGCGCATTTGACGCGATAGGTGCACCGACAACGGTCACGACCGACCCAGCCGTCGTTGCGAAGGCGAGCCACGTGGTGCTGCCGGGCGTCGGATCGTTCGGCGCGGGCATGCGAGCACTCCGAGCGAACGGGCTCGACAAGGCTGTTTGCGAAAGCATCGAGAAAGGGCAGCCGCTGCTCGCGGTCTGCCTCGGGATGCAGATGCTGGCGGAGGCAAGCGACGAGAGTCCAGGCGTAGACGGCATCGGTGTGATACCCGGACGGTTTGTATCCCTACCGCAGAGTGTACGAGTGCCACACCTAGGATGGAACTACGTAGTGGCGGAACGCCACAGTGACCTCCTCATCAGCGGTTTTGCCGCATTCGCAAACTCGTACTGCCTTGCTGAACCGCCCATGGGATGGAACGCCGCATGGACCAATCACGGCAAACGGTTTGTGTCCGCGTTGTTCCGAGGCGGGACACTTGCGTGTCAGTTTCACCCAGAGTTGTCGGGGCGGTGGGGCCTTGAACTCCTAAAGCGGTGGCTTCACGGCGCCAATGATACTGCGGCATCAGCCGCATACTCGGGATCTGCGGCATCAGAGACCAAGAACAGTGGTGAGGCCGCACCACGAGGTGCCTCTCATACAGCCTATGATGCGCCTGCCGCCCGTTTGACACGGCGAATAATCCCATGCCTAGACGTGAGAGACGGCCGTGTGGTGAAGGGGATCAAGTTTCAGCAGATTCGCGACGCCGGTGACCCAGCGACTCAGGCAGCTCTGTACGAGGAGCAAGGAGCCGACGAGATAGTGGTCCTGGACATCGCGGCGACGCCGGATGCGAAGGAGACCCAACTCGAAACCGTGCGAGCCGTTCGGGCACAGCTCCACATTCCGCTCACCGTGGGAGGTGGAGTGCGTGATGTCGAAGATGCGCGCCGGTTGCTCTCAGCGGGTGCGGACAAAGTGAGCGTCAATACGGCTGCCGTAAATGACCCATTGATCATAGACAGAATGGCCAGCGAGTTCGGCACCCAGTGTGTGGTGCTCGCGATTGACGCTCGGCAGAACGGCTCAGGATGGGAGGTCCTTGTCAGCGGCGGCCGAGAGTCCACCGGAGTAGACACGATCGAGTGGGCGCGCGAAGGCGTTTCGCGCGGTGCCGGCGAAATACTCCTAACCAGCTGGGATAGAGACGGCACACGGGAAGGATGTGACGAGCGTCTGCTCGAATCGGTCACGGCGACCGTCTCCGTACCGGTCATAGCATCCGGTGGAATCGGAGAGCGCGACCATGTGGTAGCGGCTCTCGAAGCTGGTGCTGATGCCGTGCTCGCCGCATCCGTGTTCCACGACGGCGATGACACCGTGGCAGGTGTAAAACAGCATCTGAGAGATGCGGGATTGGCGGTGCGGCCATGATTGTGCCGAGCATAGATATCCGCAACGGCCGTGCAGTACAACTTCGCCATGGCAAGGAGTTCGTGCTCGACGGCGGCGATCCGCTGAAACGCCTCGAGCAATTTGCAGTAGCCGGCGAGATCGCCGTGATCGACCTCGACGCCGCCTTGGGCACAGGCTCAAACGTGGACCTCATAAGTGAGATGGTGCGAGCTGCCGACTGTCGCGTCGGTGGAGGAATCCGAGACCTACACGCTGCCAACGGCTGGCTCGATGCCGGTGCTTCGAAGATCATCGTCGGCACCGCAGCGTCGGTGGAATTCTGCTCCAAGCTCCCACGAGAACGTTTGATTGCCGCAGTTGACGCCGAACGAGGTAAGGTGGTGGTGGACGGATGGCAAATGCGGACCAAATACGACCCCATAGACCGCATATCCGAACTCGCTCATGCCGTCGGTGGCTTCCTCCTCACCCAGGTGGAGCGCGAAGGAGATATGGGCGGATTCAACTTCGAGCTCGTCGAGCGTGCGGTGAAGGCCGCCGAGGCAGCGCGTGTGACCGCTGCAGGCGGCATCACGAGCGTCGAGGACATTGCTTCTCTCGACAAGCTGGGTGCCGATGCTCAGGTGGGCATGGCGCTGTACTCCGAACGCCTATCGCTCGGAGAGGCGGTAGGCGCACCGCTTGCTCGTGCAATCGACGGAAAACTCTGGCCCACCGTCGTATGCGACGAAAACGGCTTCACTCTGGGGCTGGTTTGGAGCACGCGTGAGTCTCTGACCGCCGCCGTGGACCAACGTCGTGGCATTTACTGGTCGCGTTCACGAAAAGAGCTATGGATCAAGGGCGCCACCTCCGGAGCAACACAGGGGTTACTGCGAGTCGATCTAGACTGCGATCGCGACGCGCTCAGGTTCACGGTGAGGCAACACGGATCTGGGTTTTGCCACACGGGTGAGCGCGGCTGTTGGCCAACCTCGTTTGACCTGCCCACGTTGCAACGCGTCATCGCAGAACGGAGCAAGAATGCCGATCCGGGTTCCGGCACGGCGCGCCTGTTCGCCGACGAAGACCTGCTTCAACGGAAGCTCGTCGAGGAGGCAAGGGAACTCGCGGATGCAGACACAACCGAATCGGTGAGGCACGAGCTGGCGGATCTGCTCTATTTTGCTCTCGTGGCTGCCGAACGGAACGGCGTATCACTCGAATCGGCCGTCAAAGAACTGAGTCTGCGCCACCGCCGAGTATCGCGACGACCAATGCAAGCGAAGCCGACCGAGGAGCAATCTTGATGCTGTTGCCCCGAATTGAGCCAGAAGACTTGATTGCGAGCCAGCACGCCGGCCTTCCGCCAGAAGTGAAAGCCGCTGCCAACGATATAGTGTCACGCGTTCGCGCCGGTGGTGAAGAGGCCGTTTGGGAACTTGCCCTGCAATTCAAGGAGCGCGAACCAGGCGAGTCGTTGTATCTGGATAGCGGAGAGATGCAGCGTCATCTTGGAGCACTGAACGACACTGACAGGGACCGACTGGAACGGATAGCTGGTAGGATCAGGGCTTTCGCAGCGGCGCAGCGTGACGCGTTGGAGCTAGTCGCTGTCGATGTACCTGGAGGTAGTGCTGGACACAGTATCGATCCGGTGGAACGGGCGGGTTGCTATGCGCCGGGCGGGCGATATCCGCTGCCGTCGTCCGTTTTGATGACTGCAATTACCGCGAGAGTAGCCGGCGTGGAGAGCGTGTGGGTTGCGAGCCCAAGACCTGCACCCATCACCATCGCTGCAGCGGCGCTTTCCGGTGCAGACGGTCTCCTTGCTGTCGGTGGTGCCCATGCGATAGCGGCGTTGGCATACGGTGTCGGCCCTGTACCGCCCAGCGATATCGTGGTCGGCCCTGGAAACGAATACGTCACCGCCGCAAAACAGATCGTGTCGGCGGACGTCGCCATCGACATGCTGGCCGGTCCGTCGGAGCTCGTTGTGGTCGGTGACAGCACTTCCAACCCGAGTCTCGTTGCTGCTGACATGCTTGCTCAGGCCGAGCATGACGTTCGGGCGGTTCCCATACTCGTTACGAACGATGAGGACCTCATTGCGACCGTTGAGTCAGAACTCGAACACCAGTTGACTGACCTGCCAACCGCTGAGACCGCCAAACGAGGTCTCGCCAACGGTGGTTGCATCCTCTGCAAAGACTCTGACGAGGCAGCGGATGTTTGCAACGAACTCGCGCCTGAGCACCTACAGCTCTCCATAACCGATGCGGACTCTATGCTTCCGAAGCTAAAACACTACGGCGCGGTGTTCGTTGGGGAACGATCCGCCGAGGTCTTCGGTGACTATGGCGTGGGCCCAAACCACGTCCTCCCAACAGGAAGGACTGCGAGAGCAACAGGTGGGCTGTCCGTATTCGACTTTCTGCGCATTCGTACCTGGATTAGGAGTGATACTACCCGGTCGCTGGACGATTTGGTGGTCGATTCAGCCTGGCTCGCGAGGCAGGAGGGGCTGGAAGCGCACGCCAGAGCAGCCGAAGCCCGGCGGAGCACCAAGTCATAGTTCACCTGTTGTTCTGGCTTGTTCTTCGCCACGAAACCCTCAATGCACTCACCGCCCGATCGACGCGTAATCATCGTATCACCTGCAAAAAGGCAGGCCTTCCGATTTCTCCGGAAGACCTGCTCAGTTCTCGACGCTGCTCTGCGGTCTTGCTTCCTAGTTAGTCTTCTATTCCCCGAACTTGATCCCCTGGGCCAGCGGTAGGTCTGTACTCCAGTTGACGGTGTTGGTCTGGCGCCGCATGTACGCCTTCCACGCGTCCGATCCCGATTCGCGCCCCCCGCCCGTCTCTTTCTCGCCGCCAAATGCGCCGCCGATCTCGGCCCCACTGGTACCGATGTTGACATTGGCGATACCGCAGTCGCTGCCGCGGTGTGATAGGAAGTATTCAGATTCCCGAACGTGCTCTGTGAAGATCGCCGACGACAACCCTTGCGGTACGCCGTTGTGAAGTGCAACCGCCTCTTCGATGTCGTCCACCGCCTGCTGTGGAGACGCCGAGGCCTCTCCATAGCCTATGATGTATAGAATCGGAGCGAACGTCTCTTCCTGAACGATCTCAAACGCGTTCTTGGCCGACGCGACACATGGCTTGACCCAATGGCCACCAGGATAGTCTGGCCCATCAAGCGGCTCGCCACCGTAAAGGATCTCTCCGCCTTCTTCCTGCACATGCTTGATAGCGTTTTGAAGATCTGTGACTGCATCGGTGGTTACCAACGGTCCCATTAACGTATCGGGCATGCGAGGATCGCCGATCTTGATGTCTTCGTATGCTCTGCATAGGCGGTCGACGAGTTCTTGCTTCTTGGATTCGTGCACGATGATCCTACGCGTCGAGGTACAGCGCTGCCCTGCGGTACCAACGGCTCCGAAAAGGATAGCCGGCAGCACGAGGTCCATGTTTGCGTGCGGCGTCACGATAATCGCGTTGTTGCCACCCAGCTCCAAGATGGTCCGACCGAGGCGCTCGCCTACGACTTTCCCAACGCGATAGCCCATCGTGCAACTGCCGGTCGCCGAAATGAGCGGAACTCGTCGATCGTGGAGCATCCGGTCACCGACCGTTGATCCCTTGCCGATTGTAAGCGAAAAGATGGCGGGGTCGATGTCGTTATCCTTACAGACCTGCTCTGCAACCTTGGTGCAAGCGATCGCGGTTAAGGGTGTCTGACTCGACGGTTTCCAAACCACAGAATCGCCACAGACCGCTGCGATCGCCGTGTTCCAACTCCACACCGCGACTGGGAAGTTGAACGCGCTGATTACGCCAACGACACCTAAGGGGTGCCACTGTTCGTACATCCGATGGTCGGGGCGCTCTGATTGCATGGTCAACCCGTAAAGCTGGCGCGAAAGACCCACCGCGAAATCGCAGATATCGATCATTTCCTGGACTTCGCCTTCACCCTCGGGCAGTATCTTGCCCATTTCGAACGTGACTAGAGCACCCAGTGGCTCCTTCACGTCACGTAGCCGGTTGCCGAGTTGCCGGATCACCTCGCCCCGCTTTGGCGCCGGCACCTTTCGCCATTCAACGTATGCCGCGTGAGCGCGATCGACGATCTTGTCGTATTCGTCTTCAGTGACCTGCGTAACGGTCGCTATCTTCGAGGCATCGATGGGCGTGGTCACGTCCAAGTCAGGACCCGAGCCGATCCACTCACCACAAAATCCGCCAAGATTTTGATCTTCAATACCCAGATGCTTCAAGAAATCAGTCATCGTATTCTACCGTCTGTTGTTGGTTTCCATTTTGGGCCGCCGTAAAGGCGACCTGCCCGACGACCGTAGCTATGTCGGACCCGCATTGTAGCAGGTTTTTCAACTTGGTGCCAAGCCGGAATGCGGCGCTTCGCTGTTGCGCGCAATTCTTCAACACCGTGACAGTTGCATACAGACGTACTGGCATCCATACTAAGCTCGGGATATAGGGTTCGACAGCACTGGCATTGGGAGTTTCTAATACCTTGAGCGAGCTCCGAGAACAACTCCAAGAAGCACTGCCCAGCAGGTACACGATCGAGCACGAGCTCGGACGCGGTGGTATGGGTACGGTTTTCTTGGCGCGAGAGAGCCACCCGCAGCGGAAGGTAGCTATCAAGGTATTGAATCCATTGCTCACCGCTCGCCTTGGCCGCACACGATTTATCAGGGAAGTCGACTTTGCATCGCAGTTAACTCACCCACTGATCGTGCCAATATTCTCTGCGGGCGAAGCCGCGGAAATGCTGTACTACGTCATGCCGTACGTGGACGGCGAGACGTTGAGAGAACGGCTCTCACGCGAGTTTCGCCTACCGATCAGCACCGCCTTGGGGATTGCCGCGGAGGTGGCCGACGCGTTAGCGCATGCACACCGTCACAACATCGTGCACAGAGATATCAAACCGGAGAATATCCTGCTGCATGACGATCACGCACTCGTGACGGATTTCGGAATCGCTCGCGCAGTAAGTGCCGCTGAGACCGACTCATTGACAGAGACAGGTATGGCGCTCGGCACACCCGCCTATATGAGCCCCGAGCAGGCGGGTGCCGAGGAAGAGATCGACGGACGCACAGACATATATGCCATCGCATGTGTGCTTTACGAGATGTTGGACGGCGCACCTCCGTACGGCGGAGGCCCAGCGCGATCGGTTCTCAAGCGCCAGATGGTCGACCCGATCCCGTCGTTGCGGGAATCGCAGCCCACGATCCCGTTCGCCGTCGACCAGACAGTTCGCAAAGCTCTCGCCAAAGAACCGGAGAAACGACACAAAGACGCAGAAGAGTTTGCACAAGAGCTTTCAGGCCTGCGCGTTCAGGTCGAATCTGGGTCGACACCTGCGACCACCACGATCCATGCCGTAACGTCACAACTCGCGAGGGCGAGTCGCGTGCCGTTCGCAATGACCGTGGGAGCGTTTCTCCTGCTCGTAGTGCTCTGGCAATTCCTGCCCAATGACGACGAGGTCGTCCCGGTCGCGCCAGGAGGGTTTCTCGACTCTGTTGCTATCCTGCCGGTGGTGAACCTCACCGGAGACACAGCGTTCGACCTAGTTGCCGACGCGGTCACATACGATGTCATTCACGAATTGAGCAGGATCCGAGAACTGAAGGTAACGTCGCTGCAATCGGTCAGAGCCCTTTCCGATGCCAGCCTCAGCCCGACACAACTTGGTGACTCGCTCGACGTCCGTCTGATCCTGACCAGCTCGCTTCGCCAAGCGGGTGACCGAATCCGGCTCGGGGCAGAGCTGGTTGATGCAACATCAAACAACTCGGTTTGGACGGAACGGTGGGACCTAGAAAACTCTGACGATCGAGGATTCGAACAAGCTGCGGTATCACGGTTGGTAGAGGGAATCGTTGCTACCGCAGATGGTTTCGACCTGTCGGCCGGCGAACCAGAAATGCGGCACGGTCCTGGGTACGAAGCGTATTTGTTGGGCACCGAGTCTCTCGCCATGCGAACGCATGCAGGCGTCAGCCGAGCTATCGAGTATTTTCGGGAAGCTATCGCTCTCGATCCCGAATACGCACCCGCGTTCGCATCACTGTCAACCGCCTACACACTGACATTGATATACCGGTATGACATTGGCCTGGGCGGATACGAGACAGCGGGGAAGGCGCTCGCCGCCGCCAACCGAGCGACTGAACTAGACCCGGAACTCGCAGCCGGATACGCCGCGCGCGGCCTCCTGGCAAGTCGCTCTCTGGGCCCCACAGATCAGGCCGCAGCTGATTTTCGGCAGGCCTTGCAATTGCAGCCCAACGCACCAGAGCAGCCAAGCTGGTATGCTGCCATCTTGGTCCAAGAAGGGAGAACTGTGGAGGCGATGGCGTCTGCCGAACGCGGCGTTTCTCTCAATCCCTACTCGCCCGCAAGACACCTCGCGCTGGCAATCGTGGCGATCGAATTGAACGGGTACAGCATAGCAGTCCGCGAAGCGCACCGAGTACACGAACTAGAACCGGAGATAACCGTGTCGCGGGCCCTCGAGGGTCATGCCCTGTTGCTCGCCGGGCGCTTGGATCAATGTCTCGATGTCGAGTTTGGATTGCATGATGTCGTGAGAGCCACCTGCCTCCACGAACTCGGCCGCGAAACGGAAGCAGAGGCAATCGTAGATTCCGTCGTTGCTCTGCTGGACGGCAACCTTCCCGACGACGCTAAATACACCAAGGTCCCCTACCTCTCAGACTTGGCGAAATACTACGCTTGGAAAGGCGACACCGACAGTGCGTTCGTTTGGTTGGAGCGCGCATTTGACGTCTCACCGGTGGGGGTTTGGGCACGGATTCTGAACACATCGCTGTTCAGCTCTTTGCGCAATTCTCCGGCAGCCTCGCGACGCCTTGATTCACTCAAGACGTCGGTGTGGCAGCGCGTGCTTGCGGCGAGCAGAAGGGCTACGCTACCCTGACACAACCACGGATCAGATTTGGTCCACGCCGGACGAAACAGAATTCAGTTGCGGTTGCCTGCGGTCAGGCTCAGTTCTCGACTTAGAGGAGTCGGCTGAGACTGAACGTCGAGTCTGAGTATCGTGTTCCCCGCCACGCTCACCTCAACCAATGAGAGCGTCAGCGGTAAGTTTACTTCGTAGCTTGTCAAAGAGCTGCTCGAGTTGCGCACCCGCAATCCGTTCGGTAGGAGGATCATCTCCTCGCCCACATCTTGCCCGATAGTACCGGCGGAGGCATACGTGGTGGAGTCTATCAGGAGAGTTAGTAGTCCCCGCGTCTGATATTCGGTGAACTCTAGCCGGAACTCGGCTCCACGCGGCGTGAACCGCAATACCGAAGACATATCCAGGGGGGGGTCTTCGGGCACGTCGGACGCTTCTGGTTGGTAGACCGGGTCGGACACTACGAGCGACTTCAAAGAGCGCCAACCCTGCACCAGCCACGCACGGGCCGGCGTCGCCGTAAATACTAGAACCATTAGAGCTAACGCCGCCGCGGCTCGCAGCACACGTGGCGACACGACACTGAGCCATGCGCGATCGCGTTTGATTCGCTTGCCGAACGTGAGTTCCCGTTTCGGCGTGGCGGGAGCATCCGAATCGAGTTCGAGCAGAGAATTCGAGAACAACTCCGAGGCCTTTCTCAGCGACTCGGCATTGCTCCTGCACTCGGGGCAGGCATCAATGTGAGCACCGAACCGTTGGCTTTCCTCTGAAGAGCACTCGCCGTCGAGCAATCTGATCAGATCGCCTTCGTCGATATGGGGTTCGCGTCCGATCTTTGAACCGGTCATGTCAAAGTCCCCGCTGCCTCGAGTTCCTTCGCGAATTTGCGCAGCGCTCGCGCGATCATTGTACCCACCGACTTGGTCGTCGTATCGATGGCTGCCGCAATCTCCTTGTGCGAAAATCCTTCTTCTCTCATCAGTAACACCGTCTTGTCTCTTGCAGACAATCGGTCGAGCACCTCTCGAACCGCCTGTAGACGCTCAAGCCGTTCTACGTTGTCATGCGGATCGGCTGGCGTCGCCGGTGACGGCACGCCATCCTGATTCTGCACGAGCCGCAATGCGGTTTGCTGCTTCTTCCACCCATCGCGCACTACGTTCGTGGCGACGGTGAACAACCATGCCCTCAGGTTGTCGTCGCGAGCCGGAGGGTGGCTCAACAGTCTCGAGTACGCCTCCTGGGCTGCGTCGGCAGCGCCGTCCCGATCTCCCGTGAGGCGCGTGAGATAACGGGTCAGAGCTTCGTTGTGCTCGAGATATAGCGCGTTTAGATCCACTGCGTACAATCTCATCCTCCCGCTGGCCGGGCGAAAGCCTCGTGTGGCCGACGCTTGCCCTTTCACCACACTCGTTGAACGATTCGCGCCGCCGGTTTCTGACAGCCGATTCCTGCAGCTCCTGCACCGCCGGTTTCTCCACCTCCTGACTCAATGCCATGACAGCCCCAAGGAAAACAGCAGGGACGTATATGTCGATTGCGAGTAAAAATCGACCAGATAGTCGATGTTCGGTGTTACAAAGAAATTCCCTCCAATTTGCAGATCGATTCCGGTGCCGAAGTTGAGCCCCAGCCCCGAGACATCATGTTCATAACAATCCGCGGCTGAAATGCCGAAGCCGGTCTTCAAGAAAAACTCGTTGAAAAGCCCCAACCCCCCTCTTGCTCCGAGCAAAGGATAAACCGAGAACACTGCCGATACGCTGGTATGCTCGGCGTCCTCGTGCTGCCACCAGTGCAACACCTGGCCACCGAAATGCACCCACTCGTTCGGCGTACCACCCATTCGGAAGTAGGTTGTCGCACTTCGTTCGTCTCCCATCCACCCACCGCCTGCTCCAAAGCTGAGCCAAAAACCCCGGTGAGTGTTAACCTGCTGCGCGTTTGTTGGAGCAAGGCATAGCGCCAGATATATCGCCAACGTGATTGTCGCTCGTTGAAACATCTTACCGACTCCTCTCGTGGTGATCCTACATGCCGGCACTTGGCCCGCGTAGTCGGAACGATCTCTCGGACGAGTTTCTGACACGGCAAAGCAAGGTCTTGCTGGACCTCTGACTGAGGTGAGAGGTACAATCCCAAGAGAGCCTCGAGCCAGATTTGGCCGACTGTCAGAATTCTTGGGGCGCGGTCGTTTCTACTGGAGGAAGCTTAGAGTAGATGCCCACGACGCCAACAGCCGCACATCGTTTTGTTCGAACAATGGAGATGATGACCATCTTCGTTTGTTTCTTCGCGGCTAGCGCTGCCGGCCAAGAGGCCTACTCGGAGCAATTTGAAGTTGGTGCCATTGCAGGGTATGTGCTCACCTCTGACGGTTCCGAGCCCCTTCCACAGGCAATCGTCACCCTCAGGCTTCTGACATATTCAGGAACTGACGGCAATGGGCCGGCACAAGCGGTGGGACATTCGCGCACCACCGTGACTCGAGCCGACGGCGGGTACCGTTTTCCCGAAGTGGTGCCGGCACACTATCGGTTGGAGATCAGGCGAATCGGCTATCGACCAGCCACGGTTGACGTGGAGCTGCGACACGCGAACGTGGTGAACGTATCGGCAATCCTCGAAGTAACCCCAGTCCATCTGGAACAACTGGAAGTGCGTGCAACATCGCTCGATCTGTTTGGTCGCGCTGCAGCACTCGACGAGGTCGGCCGAAGACGCATCGACGTGGAACGTTGGCGACAGCGTGCATTTCTGAGCAGCGACGTCCGAGCACTCACGCATATCGACGTAATCGAATCGGTCACACTAGGCACCGCCGATCCGTTTCGGGCGCTACAGCGCCTGCCGGGTGTCACGACGCGGGACGATTGGACTTCAGAGGTGTGGATCCGTGGAGCCAGTTGGGGGCAGACCCGCGTGTACTTCGACGGCATGCCTCTGTTCAACCCTCTCCACGCAGGAGGAGTGACCGCTGCAATCAACGAGAACGCACTAGGGTCGGTGCTGTTTCACCCGGGCGTGCGCCCACTCTCCATCGGCGAAGGTGCGGCCGGAGTAGTAAACATGACCTCGCGACCGGCGGGCGGGACCGGAGACCTCCGCGGTTACGGTGATCTTACACTCGTCGGAGGAGGATTGACTCTCGAGCGCCGCTACTTCGACGGAAGGGTAGGCGTACTCGCGGGTGTGCGCAGGTCGGGCATAGACTTCATAACGAGTCAAAGAGAATTGTGGCCCCAACAGGATGATGCGGGAGGCAGGAGCTTCGCCTTACCAGACCAGTACGCTGACGCCGTCGCCCGAATTGACGTCGGACTCGGAGGTGACAAGCACATCGAGGTTAGTGCGATCTGGGAACGCGACTGGATCACCGATTCCCTGGAGCGAGGCGGGCCGGCGTACAACGATTTCTCTTGGGGGAACGCGGCTGCCCGTGCGACGTTGGACATACCACTTCGAGGTGCATATTCGCGACACACATTTGCTTGGAGTCATTTCTTCCTAAAAATCGACCAAACAGAAGACAGGCCAAACGTCTCACTCTACAACTGGGAACAACCCACCCAGAGGAACTCCGACGGCCGTATCGACTATTTCGCTGCAAGGGGTGAGTTCGGGTCCGCAGTACCCGAGGAAGACGAAGCTGGGTGGCGCGCTGGCTATCAGTTCACCGTAAACCGATCGAGGTACGACGGTGCGCCGCAGTCGCCCCATCCATTCCAGATGCACGTCGGCCCGCTGATCGTGGACGAGAAGCTTGTGGTGGTATCTGGCTGGGGTGAAGCGCGACTGAAACCGACGAGAAAAATCACCGTGCAGGGGGGGGTACGTCTGGACGGAACTACTTCTCGTTTGGAGGGCGGCATGTTTAACATCGCCCCTCAGGTGTCCGTCCGGTACTCCGCAACCGTGGACCTCAGCTTTTCGGCCGCACTGGGACGATCGTATCAGTACGTTCAAGCTCTTTCACCGGCGGGCCTCACGGTAGGTCCGGGTCTGGCGGTCAGTCACATATGGCGAATCGCTGGTGACAGCATACCTCCACTTCAGAGTGACGTGGCCACACTCGGAGCTGAGTATTGGCTCAGCGACGAATGGCTGGCATCAACCAGCATGTACGCTCGGAAGACCGCGGAGATGACGCTGGTAGACCCCACTCCCGGCCCAAAGAAAGTCCGGCCAAGTACGGTTTTGGGGGTGAATAGAGCAAGAGGGCTCGAAGTTTCCGTACGACGTATCGCGGGGCGCGTAACGATGTCGGCAAACTACAGTCTGGGATTGTCAGAAATGGAAGCGGCCAGACTGAAATTCCCCGCCTCCTCCGACCGGCGTCATACGTTCGACGTCACCGGAGCGTGGAAGGTACCCCGCACTTTCCTTGGCGGCACCGTCAGACTAGTGGGAGCACACACCGCCGCATCAGGCGCCCCGTACACGAGGGTCCATCCGGGATATTACGTCTGCAATTTTGTTGAGGATTACTGCATCGAGTACGTTCCCGATATACTCGAAATGCCTAACGCTGCGCGCGCGCCTTGGTACTCAGCAATGGATCTGCTGGTGGAGTGGACAAAGACCTACTCGAAGTGGAAATTCGCGCTACATGTCGAGGTTCGCAATCTGTTGAACCGTCGTAATGACATCACCTACGGTGTCACTCGTAGCGGTCCATGCTGGCGTCAAGCCGTCGACTCACCATTCTGCGACCGTAGCCTCGACGAGTTCCATCAGGGTGTGCGTCGGCAGGGGTTCATTGGTCTAAAAGTGGAGTTCTGAACGGTCAGCGCTCCACTAAGCCCCCCGTGTCATCCCGCGTCACTGCGCGGCACTCATCCCGAAGACGACACCGTAATGGTCTCGAGCCCATGTGCATCCGGCCCAGTCTCGTGCATACGCAGCAGCCAGGCGAAGAGCACCGCAAGCACGCCGAGTGCGGTGAACATCCACATGCCAAGGGCGTATCCTTCCGGATTCTCAACGCCCGCGCGTGACGTGTCGTTTGCCCAGCCGATCAGTAGGTTCGTTGCGCCCCATCCGATGTTTTGAATCATTGTCATGAGACCGTAGGCCGTTCCGATTCTCCTCTCCTCGACTATGTACGCCACGGATGGCCACATGATGGCCGGTATGAGCGAGAAAGCGATACCCATCATCGCCATTGGCACCAAGAGCGGAATGCTCGTATAGGCCATCATCAGGTAGACGGGAACGAGCAACATTGAGCCCCAGGTCATGAACAGCGACCGTTTGCCTACACGATCGGCCACCAGCCCGAAGAGAGGAGTGCAGATCATCGCAAACAGCGTCAGCAGGCTGGACAGGAAACCGCCGTACTCCCGAGAAACCCCGTGCGCTTCGATGAAGAACTTGATTGCGAAGGTTTGGAACGGGAAAATCGCCGAGTAGAACGTCACACACATCAACACGACCAGCCAGAACGATTTGTTGAAACGGAACAGATCGCTGAACTCCATCTTGTCCGTCTCTCCCGCCATACCAATCTGGTAGCGTTGCGTTGCCCTGTTTTCCATTGCCCAATAGATCA
>Ga0180432_10003727_pt1 | contig 21500 bp, 11 predicted proteins | sample SS_ome_10_FD_132414 | JGI IMG/M metagenome (GOLD analysis project Ga0180432, IMG submission 132414) | Hypersaline lake sediment archaeal communities from the Salton Sea, California, USA - SS_1_MS_2 metaG | ecosystem: Environmental > Aquatic > Non-marine Saline and Alkaline > Hypersaline >...
CCGGCCTCCTGGTGAGCCCTCGCCAGGAGGCCACTTTCGTTAACGGGTGTCGTAACTGGTGTCGTGATTATTATAGCCGACACCCGCTAATGGTCAATACCGCTTATATTAAGCTACTTTCAGCTACCCCAACCACTTTGCCACGTCTTTGGCCCAGTACGTCAGAATAATACCCGCGCCGGCTCGTTTGATGGCGGTCAGCGATTCGATGACCACGCCTTGCTCGTCGATCCAACCTTTCTCGGCGGCCGCTTTGACCATGCTGAACTCGCCGGAGACGTTGTAGGCCGACAAGGGCACGCCGGGGAAACGGTCGGCGGCCATGCGAATGATGTCCAGATACGCCAAGGCCGGCTTGACCATGATGATGTCGGCGCCCTCGGCCAAGTCTAACTCAATCTCGCGCATGCCTTGCTCGGCGCTGGCGGCCGGGTCCATTTGGTAGCTTCGTCTGTCGCCGAACTGCGGCGCGCTCTCGGCGGCGTCGCGGAAGGGGCCGTAGAATGCGCTGGAGTACTTGGCCGCGTAGCTGATGATCGGGATATGCGTGTGGCCTGCCGAGTCGAGACCGCCGCGGATCGCGCCCACCATGCCGTCCATCATGCCGCTTGGCGCAACGACGTCGGCACCCGCTTCGGCGTGTACCACTGCCTGCTTGGCCAACAGATCCAGCGTGGCGTCGTTGTCGACGTCCATTCGGCCGGTCTTGTCGTTGATTATTCCGCAATGCCCGTGATCGGTGTATTCGCAGCAGCATACGTCGGTAACAAGCAGCGCCTCGGGCGCGGCCGCCCGGGCGGCGCGAAGCCCCTGCGGGACGATACCCTGGTCGCTCATTGCGTCGCTCCCGATGGCGTCCTTCTCGGCGGGAATACCGAAGAGAATAACGCCGCCGATGCCCAGCTTAACCACTTCGGCAACTTCCTCGGCCAGCAAGTCGGGCGAAAGCTGGTAATTGCCCGGCATGGAGCCGATTTCCTCGCGAATGTTCTCGCCGGGGCGGACGAACAGCGGCATTATCACGTCGGCCGGCGAAAGCTCGGTCTCGCGGACCATGCGGCGGACGCCGGGATTCTGGCGCAAGCGTCGAAGTCGCGTGGCGGGGAAAGCGAGTGAGGTGGATTTATGTTCGTATGGCATTTGTGCTGTGTCCAATATGGTTATGCGTGGATGATGCTCTATTGGGTGGCTGCAATACTGGGTGGCTGGTGGCAGAGCGCGGCGATGCCCCAGTGATTCACCATCTGGGGCGCCGCTGCGCTTTGCCCCAGCCACCCGCTGATCGATGCAACCGGTCTATTGCCCGTCAAGCGCCTCTCGTGCATGTCGAACGGCGTCGGCGGCCCAGGGCTTGTCGCCGTATAGCTCTATCACGCCATTGTACATGTTTCTTGCTCGCATGGAATCCGTATCGAGCAACTCGTCGGCCCGGTTTACCATGTCTTCCACGTTTTCGCGAAGCTGTTCGATTTGCGGGCCGGTTTTTTCGTCGAGTTGCCCGAGCCGACGCCGGGCAAGTTCCAGGCAACGCCCCGTGGGCCCGGGGAGTTCGTGGCCGCGGTCGTAAACGTCGACGAGCGCCCGCAGCTTCGCCATACCCCGCTCGCGGTCGAGACGCAGGTAGTTCAAGGCTTCCAGGTAATCCCTTTCGATGGGCAACAAATTCTCCGTGCCGGCCAACCCACGGGCGCGGCGTTCGAATATCCGCTCCAATCGGTGTAGTTCAATCTCCGCTTCGTACTCGCGCAATGTGTCGCAGCGAGAGTCGGCGGGAAAGCGAGAGAGGAACTCGTCTATGCTGTCCGAAACGCGCAGCAGCCCGTCGATCGAACCGGTCTTGGCGGAAGAGCTGATCTTGTCGTACAGTCGGTCGGCCGACGGCGGTTGAAGGAAATACCAACCCGCGATTCCCATGGCCGCCAGCGTCACGATCAGCAATATCGTTTGCGGCGTAATTACGCGCACGTGGTCCTCGAGCGGTTTGGCGAGATCCAACTCGTGTTCGCCGATGGGCGTGAAACTGGCCTCGCGGGCCGGCCGTTCGCTCTCGGGCGTCGACGAGTCGTCGAAAACGGAATCGTCGAGCAACTCGCCCGTTTCGGCCATGGCGACGTCAGCGTCCTTCTTCGGTCCGCCGCCTTCGCTGGAATCGTCACCGTCGATGGCGAATGACGAAGTTTCCTTCGTCTCGGGAATGTCTTTCTCGGAAGGTTCGCTTATCTTGCCGTCGGAGGCGCCGGCGACGCGGTCGGCGATTTGCGTGGCGGGTAGCTCGCCCTGGATTGCCGGTTGCGACGCGCCGGTTTCGTCGGCAACCGCGGCACCGATTGCCTCCAGTCGCCGCTGCAAGACGCCGGCGCCGGCTATGCGCTTGGATGGGTCCTTTCGCAGCAGTTCGGCAATGATTTGCTCCAACTCATCGGGCACATCGGAAACAATCTGGCCGATCGGCTTGGCTTCGTCGAACTGTTGCTTCTTGACCACCTCGGGTACGGACTTTCCCGTGAATGGCGGCCGGCCGGAAAGAAGCGCGTAGAACACCGCGCCCAAGCTGCACAGATCGCTGGCCGGCCCCACGGGCCCCCCGGTGGCCTGTTCGGGAGCCATGTACTCGACCGTTCCCACCATGGTGCCGGCGGTCGTGTTGCCGCTGGAACCAAATAGTCGGGCGATGCCGAAATCCGAAAGCTTGACTCGACCGTCCTCGGTCAGCAGCAGATTGGCGGGCTTTATGTCGCGATGGATTATGCCGCGATCGTGCGCGTGCCGCAGGGCTTGGCACATCTGGATGCCGATCTCGACGACCTCTTGCCAGGCGAATCTCTGCCCCCCGCGAATCTCGTTTTCCAAGCTGTCGCCCTCGACCAGTTCCATGGAGTAGAAGAGGTGGTCTTCCTGGCGGCCGAACCCGAATATTCTTACGATGTTCGGATGGTTGAGTTTTCGCAGGGTCTCGATTTCCGCCTGGAAACGCTCGCGAAAACCCTCTTCGGCGGCCAGCGCGGGGGCCAAGAGTTTAACGGCGGCCGGCTCGTCGGTATCGAGGTCGACGGCCTCGAAGACGGTTCCCATTCCGCCGCGTCCGAGTTGGCGGCCGATGCGATATGGTCCAAGCTGCTCGATGTTCATTTTGCTTTCTTCCGGCCCGTGGTATACTTCCATCCTAACCCTAGCTCGCCCCGGAAGCCAGGGGGTGCGAAAACGGGGGCTGGCTCCAAACTGGATACGCCACGCCGCTGGAAAGACCATGTCGTGAGGTGCATGTCCCCGTTTTCAGCGTTATGGACGGCCAGTCCGGACCCTCGAAGACCAAAAAGGAACTCTCGCGTAATGCGTTGCGGAATATTGAACGTCAACAAACCGACCGGCGAAACTTCCCGGCATGTGGTCGACACGGTTCATCGCCTGGTGCGTCCGGCCAAGGCGGGGCACGCGGGCACACTAGATCCGCTGGCCGCCGGGGTGCTGTTGGTGGCCGTGGGACCGGCAACGCGGTTGATCAAGTATCTACAACGCATGCCGAAACAATACAAGGGCACCTTCTTGCTCGGCCGTGAAAGCACGACCGAGGACATAACCGGCGAGGTGGTCGAACTGGACGATCCGCCGGTTCCGTCGATGGAGAAGATCGCGGCCACCGCCGAAAAGCTCCTCGGTCGCGTCGAACAGCGTCCCCCAGCGTTTTCCGCGCTCAAAGTGGCGGGCAAGCGAGCCTACGATCTGGCCCGAAAGGGAAAGCCGGTCGACCTGAAGCCGCGGCCTGTAGAGATTTACGGAATCGAAATCATAGAGTACGAATATCCCAAGCTCACACTGGACATTCGCTGCGGCAGCGGAACGTACGTCCGGTCGCTGGGTCGCGATCTGGCCGAGTCGCTGGGCACGGCGGCGGTCATGTCATCTCTAGTCCGCACTGCTATCGGCGATTTTCACATCGACGCGGCTACCGATCCTGCTTCAATCAGCGAGGAGAATCTAGAAACTCGTCTTCATCCACCGCTCGCGGCCGTGGAAATGTTGCCTCGCGTGCAGCTCACGGTCGACTTGGCGGCACGGGTGCGAAACGGGCAAACAATCGCCGCCGAAATGCCTGAGTCGAAAACCGGCGAGGCCGCCGCCGTCGACCCGGCCGGCCGCTTCGTTGCCGTGCTGACACCCCGCGAACCCGGTTGGCTTAGACCGCAATTGGTTATGCGGGATGCTTAACGGGTGAATTCCACGAATGGGGCAACTCGGGCTGATTTCTTGACTCCGCAATCAGATTCGTCGAGAATACGAGTGCCGCCATTTCGTAACGGCACCATGAAACTCGCAATCGGAGAAACCAATGATCATTAAGAAGATGATCCTGCTCTGTCTGTTGGCGCTGTGTTCGGCGGTCTTCACGACCAATGCTCGCGGCGAGGAAGCCCCCAAGACTAACGTCGTCTTCTTCCTAATCGACGACCTGGGATGGATGGACCTCGGCTGTCAAGGCAGCGACTATTACAAAACGCCCAACATCGACCGGCTGGCCGGCGAAGGTATGCGTTTCACCGATGCTTATGCCGCGTGCAATGTTTGCTCTCCCACCCGGGCGGCACTGATGTCGGGCAAGTACCCGGCCCGGCTGTTGCTTACACAGTGGCTGCCGGCGGGGAGATGGAACGCGACGGGAAACAAGATGCGCGAGGGGCGATACCTCTCGAACTTGCCGCTGGAGGAAGTCACAATCGCCGAGGTCATGCGCGAGGTCGGTTATCGCACCGCTTTCATGGGCAAGTGGCACTTGGGCACGGAAACCTATTACTACCCCAAGCATCAAGGTTTCGACATCAACGTCGCCGGTCGCGATTACGGAGCCCCCGGCAGCTACTTCTACCCGTTCGAAGGCAGTTGGAAGATTCCCTCGACCGGACAAATGCGACACCGGAAGTGTCCCCTGGAAGGCAAGAAGGGCGACTATCTGGTCGACCGACTGGCCGAGGAGGCCGATAAGTTCATTCGCCAAAACGCCGAACGGCCGTTCCTTCTCGTGCTTTCCCACTACGCGGTTCACACGCCCCTGCAAGGCAAACCCGACAAGGTCGCCAAGTACGCGAAAGTCCCCAAGGATCAGCGGCAGGGTGACCCCAGATACGCCGCAATGGTCGAAAGCGTCGACGACAGCGTGGGCCGGGTGCTGCGAGCGATTAAGGAAACGAAACTTGAAGATAACACGCTCGTCATCTTTACCAGCGACAACGGCGGCTATGCCCATGCGACGGACAACAGCCCGCTTCGGGCGAACAAGGGAGCCAACTACGAGGGCGGCATTCGCGTCCCGCTGATAATCAAATGGCCCGGTCACGCGAAGCCCGGTTCTTTGTCGGATGAGCCGGTCACCAGTACGGACTTCTACCCCACGATACTCGCCGCCACGGGGCAACCGCTTCGTCCGCATCAGCACGTCGACGGCGAAAGCCTGGTGCCCGTGCTAACCGGTTCCGGCGGCCTGAAGCGAGACGCCATTTACTGGCATTACCCCCATTACAACAAGCACCCGCAGGCTTTCCCCTCCGGCGTGATACGCTCGGGCGATCGGAAACTGTTGGAATGCTACGAGACGGGCAAGCTCTCGCTTTACAATCTGGCCGACGACATCGGCGAGACGAACGACCTTTCCAAGAAAGAACCGGCCAAAACGGCCGAACTGCACGCGAAACTCAAGGCCTGGCGAAAAGAAGTCGGCGCCGACCCGATGCGGCCGAATCCGCAGTACGAAGGGAAGCAGCAATGAGCGGCGCTCGTATTGTCGCAATCCTCGCCGCGGTCGTTTCTTGCGCCGTGATTTCGTCAATCACGCGCCCCGCCATCGCGGCACGGCCGAACATTCTGCTAATCGTCTCAGAGGACAACGGACCGGAACTGTCGTGCTACGGTGAACCGTTCGTGCTGACGCCTGTTTTGGACAAACTGGCCGCCGGCGGGGTGTTGTTCAGAAACGCCTATGTGCCACAGGCCGGGTGCAGCCAATCCCGGGCCGCGCTTCTGACGGGCCTCTTCCCGCATCAAAACGGACAGATCGGGCTGGCGACCTGGAAGTTCCGCATGTATCGAGAGGAAACGCCGAACATCGTCCGCGGCCTCAAGGCGGCCGGTCACCGTACCGGCATCATCGGCAAGTTGCACGTCAATCCGGCCAGCGCGTTCCCCTTCGACGTGAAGCTGATTCCCTCGTCGAACTTCGGCCGTGCGAAGTTGGGCGAATACGCGAGCCGGGCCGGGGAGTTCTTCGAGGCCGACGACAAGCCGTTCTTCCTGAGCGTGAACTATCCCGACGCACACCGGCCGCTGATCAAGCAGATCGACGGGCTGCCCAAGCGGCCGCTGTCCGGCGACGACGTTAAACCGCTGGTGTACTTCGGTCTGGATACTACGCAATTGCGAGAGGAGACGGCCAATTACTACAACTGCCTGATGCGGCTGGATTCGCTGGTTGGCGATCTGCTCGACGCCCTGCAACGTTCGGGCAAGGCCGACAATACGCTCGTGGTGTATCTGGGCGACCATGGAGCGGACATGCTGCGAGGAAAACGCACTTCCTACGAGGGCGGCGTCCGCGTGCCGCTGATCGTCAATTGGCCGGGCGGCGCTAAGCCGAATCAGGTTCGCACGGAACTTGTGTCGACGCTGGACTTGATGCCCACGCTATTGCAAGTCGCCGAGGCCGAGCCGGTCGCCGGTTTGCCGGGGCGTTCGTTGCTGCCGCTATTGCGCGACGAGAAGATCGATTGGCGACGTTACCTATTCACCGAGTTTCACACGCATTCTGCCCATAACTTCTATCCGCAACGGACGGTCCGCAATGCGCGATACAAGCTGATTGAAAACCTCATGCCCGGGCAGGTCAATCCCGGCCATGCTTTCACGCTCACCCGCTTCTTTCCCGAGTTGTCGAGTACGATAGAAGCCGCGCCGGAGTATGTGCGGACTGCCTATCAGAGAATGAAGACTCCGCCGCGGTATGAGCTATACGATCTGCGTGAAGATCCCCTTGAGTTTCGCAATCTGGCAACGGATGCTGGGCATACGGCTACACTGGCCGAGTTGAGGAAGCAACTGTCCGGGTGGCGGATTGAAACGAAAGACCCGCTGCTCGATCCGGACAATCTGCGGCGGCTTAAGGCGGAGGTCGACGCATCCTTCGTCGATGGGAAGTACAACAAGTCGCGATTGAAACTGACCTATCCCGAGTACTTCTTCCCCCAGTAGGGCAGGCATTCCTGCCTGCCGCACCGCCAGCTTCTGAAACGTAAAATGGGGGCCATGCTCCACGCTTGTGTGGGCATGCGCACGGGTTCCCACTGGCTCCAAACATGCCCACGCAAGCGTGGAGCATGGCACCCGCTTCCAAGCCGAACTACTGTGTCTACCGCCAACGGTCGGCATACGCTACTTGCGCGGAGCGAAAGGCGACATTACAGCCAATCGAAGAACCCGATCTCCTCCAAATCCTTCCGCAATCCGGCGGCTGCTTCGGGGCTTAATGATCTGATCGGCAGTCGGGCCGGGCCGCAGTCCAATCCGACCATGGCCATGATTGCCTTTTGCGCGCCTCGCGGGCCGTAGGGAATGAACGCGCGAACCAGGGCCTGCGAGCGAGATTGCTCCATTCGGGCTTCTTCCATGTTGCCCTTGGCAAACGCGGCCAGGAGCCGCTGATATATCGGCGCGGCGTAGTTGTACGTGCTACCCACCGCCGCTCGGGCACCGGCCGCCAGGCCGAACAGAAGCATCTCGTCGAAGCCCCAAAGGACCTCGAACCGATCGCCCGCGTACTCCACGCAGGACTGATACTCGAAGACGTTGTGCGAAGTGAACTTGATGCCGCGCAGTGTCGGTGTTCGCTCGCCGCCAAGTTTCAGAAACTCGATCATGCTCAAGTTGACGCCCGTTGCCACCGGGATGTGGTAATAGTAGAACGGCAGTTCCGGCGCGCCGGCGGCGATCGCGCCCATCGAATCGACGAGCAACTCCACCGAATCGGGCTTGAAGTAAACCGGGCTGACGGCCGAGACCGCGTCGGCGCCGACCTCTTGGGCATGGGCGGCCAACTCGGCCGATTGCGTCAAACACTCGCACCCCACCTGGACGATCACCCGCGCACGTCCCGCGGTTGCCTTGACGAAGGCCTCGGCCGCCGTCTTGCGTTCGCCCTGGCTCATCGAAACACCCTCGCCGGTGCTTCCCAGCACGTACAGCCCGGCGATGCGGTCTTCAACCAGTTTGTCGACCATTCGCGGAATAGCACCAAGGTTGAGCGACCCATCTTCATTAAGCGGCGTAAACGTAGCCGCGACCAATCCTTCAAGCGGCGGTGTGGCGATTGGCATTGTGTATTTCCTCGGCTCCGTGGACGATTATTGTGCCCCATGCGCGTATGGCCACGATACCCGGACCAATGGCAAGTGTCAAGCGGCCGGGCGTTTGCAGTTCTTCCGGGTAATCTCTTCGGAGGCTTGACATCGGCCGCGTCGGCGATAGACTCGCATTTGCACGGTCCGCTCGTATGTACCCTCCGGAAGGTCGAACATGACAGAAGCTCTCAACCCTTTGGTTATTCTCTCGATTGGCGTCGTTTCCGTGATCGGCATGATTATCGTGCTGCGGTTGAACGCCTTCATCGCTCTGATAGGATCGGCTTTGTTGGTCAGTCTGCTTTCGCCGGGCAGTCTGGCGGGCAAGGTGACGCGGGTGGCCGAGGCCTTTGGAAACACCTGCGCGGCCATCGGTATCGTCATCGCACTGGCGGCGGTAATCGGCAAGTGTTTGATGGATAGCGGTTCGGCCGACCGCATCGTCCGCTCGTTTCTCGGCGTACTGGGCAAGAAACGCGCGCCCGTGGCACTGATGGGCAGCGGCTTCGTGCTGTCGATTCCCGTCTTTTTCGACACGGTTTTCTATCTCTTGGTTCCGCTGGCCAGGTCGCTGTACCGCCGGACCAAGACGAGTTACGTTCTCTACATCTCGGCCATCGCGGCCGGAGCCGCGCTTACTCATACGCTTGTCCCGCCCACGCCGGGTCCGCTGTTCATGGCCGACCAGTTCGGTATCGACCTAGGGCTTATGATAATGATGGGTTGTATCGTGGGGTTGCCGTCGGCGCTGGTGGGCTTGCTGGTTTGCCGACTGATCAGCAGCCAGATGGAGATACCCATGCGTCCCTACGGCGATCAGCAGGAGCCGGAACCGCTGGCCGACGAGAACCTGCCCCCGTTGTGGCTTGCATTGTTGCCGGTGCTTCTGCCGATAGTTCTGATTTCGACGAACACCGTGGCGAAGACCATCGCGGCCGCGTCGCGCGAGCGGTTGTTGCAAGAGGACGATATTCTCGACTGGCAGCTTTTCCGTGCCCAGCTAGACACGGTCGGTACCGACGCGGAGACCCGGCCCGTTCGGCGTATTGAAGATGCATTGACGGACGACATCGAGAACGAGGCCGGCGACGGGGCGACTGTAGAGCATGCGGCCGCGCGAATGTCGGCTGCCGAAATCAAGACGGCCGTTGCGTCGTTGGTCGCAACGAATCAGTTGGCGACCGATCCGGCCTTCCTCGGCACGCCGCTTTCCGAGGGCGTTCGACGGCTGCTCGACCGGGGCGCGAGGGAACTTACCGAAGAAGACTTTTCTCGTTACAAGAAGCACTATCGTGGTGACTTCCTGGCGGGAGAGATCGTCCCGGAGCGTGGGTTGCTGTTGATCTCGCAATGCATTGATCAACTGCCCGAGGCGGATCGAGAGCGATTGAACTGGCTGGTGCTCGAAGCGACATTCCCCGCCCAGGTACGCAAGACCGACGCGCAAAAGGTTGCCGACGTAACGGCCGTGCTGGGAAATGCGAACATGGCGTTGTTCATCTCGGCGGCGATTGCGATGTTCGTGCTGGTCCGCGGCCGGAAGCTTTCCCTGCCCGAATTGGGCAAGACCACCGAGGTGGCCCTGATGAGCGGCGGAGCGATCATTCTTATTACGGCCGGCGGCGGAGCGTTCGGGGCCATGCTCCGAGAGGCCGGCGTCAAGGAAACCGTCGGCCTGTTCATGGGCGCGGAAGGACAGAGCGCCGGCATGGCGGTACTGATCGCCGCCGCGATTGTCTCCTCGGCGATGAAGTTTACCCAAGGATCCGGCACCGTGGCCATGATGACCACGGCCTCGATGTTCGCGGCCATGGGCATTCACCAAGAAGCACTGGGGTGCCACCCGGTATATCTGGCCTTGGCAATCGGCGGCGGCTCCCTGGTCGGAAGTTGGATGAACGACAGCGGCTTCTGGATATTCGCCAAGATGAGCGTCTTGACCGAGACCGAAGGACTCAAGTCCTGGTCGATCCTGCTGGCCGCCTTGGGATTGACCAGTCTGGCGTTCACGCTGCTGCTTGCGTACTTCGTGCCGATGACGGGATGAGCGAGGTCAGTCGGGCGGGGAACGCGTTGTATTCATCACATTGAATCGTGAGGGCCACTGGCGACATCTTTACTGGAACAAGACGGAGTACCGGAAGCCGCGGTTGTCGTTGCCATCACGCGGAGCGTGACGAGTACGGTGTCGGGTGGCTCGCCCTATCGACGTTGCAACTTCAACAGTTTCAGCGTGCTGGCCGGCGGAAGGGGCGGCTTGCGGGGGCGGTCGCGGTTGGCGTCGAGCGTTTCCCAATGCAACACGTACTTCACCTTTGGTTCCTTCGTTCGGCCGGAGTCGCCGGATAGTTTCACGCGTATGCCCTCGAAATCGATCGTCGGTTCAAGCAGCCCGCTCGGGTATTCACTGGTGGTGATTCCATGCAAGGTTTCAGGCTGTTTGCCGGCATCGACGGCATTCGACTTCAGTGGCTGAAAGGTGCCCTCGTCCACAAGCACCTTCCCGCGGCCGTAGTCGCGATGGCGATAGGTGATCGCCAGCACGCCCGGCGCGTGTTTCGTCAGGCCGCTTATCCTGATTCCGATAAATGGCATGGCACCGCCGCCGCTGAAATGCACGTTCTTCTTCCACTTCGTGATGGCGCGCCCTTGCCACTTGCCGTCCTCGAAACGAGTCACGTATATCTGCATGTGGCCGTTTTCGTCGAGCTTGTGATAAGAGACCATGGGCCGACCTTTGGAGTCGAAAGCCAACCGCTGGCAACCGTTGATGATGCCGCCCTTCGGGGGAACCGGATCGATGCACAGTTCGGTCTGTTCGAGCGTCAACGGCAGCGTGACCGGCTTTCCGCCGGCAGTGGTCCAATTCTTCAAATCGCGGCTTCGCGCGTATGAGAGATGGTGGTTCGTCGCGCAGTCGGGCGTGTCCCGCCACACCCAGACCACGTGAAACAGCCCGTCTTTCATCTTCTTCGGCCCGATCGGATAGGCGTTTCGCTTTCCGTCGCCGTCGAACAACGGGCCGTCGAGGAACTTGGACCAAGTCTTCTTCTCGACGTTGTAAGCGTTGTAGAACCGCCGCCCGTTTCCGCTGCCGCCGTTGCGGTACATGAACAACAGGTTGCCGTCCGCGTCCTTGAGAAAACGGGGATACGTGCAGCGGTTTTCCTGCTTGCCGGTCATCGCCTCGCGCTGAAAGGTGGTGGCGTCGCCCGGGGTTTGGGTGCGAAAATAGATCAGTGGCACGCAGTGCATGTTGCCCGCCAGATGAATGTCGCCTCGGGAGTCGACGCACATCGTAATGTAGTTGTGGCTATCCCAGCCGACCTTGCTGGGCAGTTCGGCCTTTTGCCAAGTCCGCTCGTCGAGGCCGCGCTGGGCTGCTATCATTTGATGCTTCTCGTTGTAGTAAGCGACATACTGCTGGTCGCCGTGGGTGAGAAGACAGAATCCGACCGGGAACCAAGACGGGACCTTGTCGATCTCGATCGAATCGACAACGCGGTATTTTGATTCGGCGGCTTCGCTGTATGCGGACGAGGTGCAAAGCAGAAGGACGGTTAGGAGCGACAAGACACTCTTCACTGTGGATATCCTCATTTACTGGAGACGCGATTTGTCAACTATCGCAACGGCTCACCTTCAACATCCAGGATCAAACACCCGGCCACGGCGCTGAGTTGCGGATCGTCGACCTGCCAGACGACTTCGTGCTTGGGCGTAACCTCGAAGAACTGCGGCTTTCCCGCGTAGTTGGCGACGACCGTGTTGCCGTTGGACAATCGTTGGACGCCGGCGATGTAGTTCAGCTTGAAGTCCTCGGGAAGCTGCTCGGCGCCGACCGACCATACGCGTTTGCCGTCGACATCGACCTCCACGACCGACTTTCGGTAGCCGCTGCTGATGAGCGTATTGCCGTTTGGCAATCTCACGACCGCGTGGGAGCCGCCGTTTTTCGGGTCTTTCTCGGGCACGATGGTCCGCATCACCTGGCCGTCGGGGTCGAGTTCCTTGACGATGCCTTCGCCGATGAAGGCCACCAGATAGGTTCCCTTGGCCGTCTTGCGACAGCAGCGATATTGCATGTGGACGTTGTCGACCGTGGTCTTCAATTTGATCTCCTGCTTGATCTCGCCGTCGCGTCCGACTTCAACCATTCGCGAGGTGCCGCATTCGCCGACCAGGACGTTACCGCCCGGAAGCGGCTGACAACTGTGGACCTCGATCTTGCCCTCGGCCTTGTACTCCCACACGACTTTCTCTTTCTTCAGGTCGTATTCCTTGGCACCTCGGCCGTGGGAGAAGAGGACGTTTCCGTTTGGCAGCATCCAAACATCCTGCACGTGTGCGGCGGGAATCTCCCACTCGATCTTCCCGTCTTCGCCGATCATGGCCACTTGCCCCTTGCGAAACAAACTGGCGATGAAGCGATGCTTCACCTTCGACTCAGCGGCCGGTGCATTGTCTTTCGGTTCCTCCGCTGTGGCAAACGTCGTGGCAAGAAAGGCGGTCGAGGCAAACAGCAGCAAGCAGGTAAGAGTCCTCATGTGGCATCTCCTTCGTCAAGTTGTGAATATCGAGGGGTCTCGAATGATATTGATGATTGATCGCTCCAGCTCGATGCCGATAACACGTCGAGCGGCGGGCCGGGGCTTTCGCCCGAAGGCATTCTCTCGCACTGGCACCGAACCCGTGGCGCCATTGTGACCCGAATGCCCCTTCCAGTCAAACATATGCGGCGATATTGACCGAGTTTTTCGGGAGTGGCGTCCAGATCGTCCAACAGAGCCTGCTTTTCGCCGATTTCCTTGAAACCCGCTGTGGGAATTGGTATCATCCGGGGTGGAGGCTTGCATAGAATAAATGCCTACTTTCTTGCTCAAGGAGAACTTGCGATGAGAATCGAACTGTCCCCGCCGCGGCCCTCTTGCCGCTTGACTTCGATGATGCTCGTGATGGCGGTTTTCGCCGTCTGCTGCACGGTCCTGCTGCCGGCGACGGCCGAGGCCGGGTCGATTAAGATCGACGCCTGGACCTTTGATCGCGGCAACGCCATGGCTTACCGCAACCCGGACATATACGCCGACTATCGAGACAAGTATCCCGAGATCGTCGTCGGAGGGGGCGGCCAGTTGCCCTGGTCGGCGGAATACGACATCGACTTTCCCGCCGACGGGCAGTATACGCTTAAACTCTACTACAGCTCGCCCGAAGCCCGGCCGATGGACGTTTGGCTCGGTGGAAAGAAGGTCGCCACCTTCTCCGGCCGCAAGACCGGCAACCCCGGCCCGTATCCCGACCGCCACCCGCAGCACGATCTGCCGCGCGACGCCACCGGCTTCCACGGTCTGGAGTGGGAAGAGGTCTGCAAGCTGGCTGCCAAGAAGGGTAAGCAGACGCTGAAGTTCACCAGCAAGGGACTGCCGCCGCGGCTCAACACGTTGCAGCTTGACACCGAGGCGGAGTTCCCAAAGGACTGGAAGCCAACCAAACGCGAGCCGAATCTGGTGAGAATGGCCGCGCCGCAGCGAAGGGTCTTCCTGCCGGCCGACGCGGTGAACATTCCGGCCCTGCGACCGGCCATCGAGGACATGATCGCCGAGTACGGCTCGAGTTATCCCAACGGCCCGCGGTATCTGAAGCAATTGGCCGAACTCGAAAAGAAACAGGCCGCCGCGAAAAACGCCTCGGAGGAAGAAAAAGAGAGAATCGAGGCCCAGTTGTACGCCCTGCGGCAAAAGTCGATGGTCGAACATCCTTCGCTGAAGTTCGACAAGCTGCTGTTCGTCACGCAGAAGAGCCGCTATACGAGTACCTACACGGGCCACCTCACTCGCAGCAGCGCTGGTGGAAATCTTTGCGTGCTTTCGCCGGTCTCGCCCAACGGCAAGGTCACCAAGTTGGTGCCCGAGCTTGAAGGCGGCGTCTTCGGCCGTTTCGACCTGTCCTTCGACGCAACGAAGATCGTCTTCTGCCACTCGAAGGAAGGCGAAACGTTTCGGCTTTACGAAATAGACATCGATCCGAAGACCGGCAAGAGACTGCCCGGCGAAAGTTTCCGGCAACTTGCCTATCTGGAAGAATCCGACGTAGTGAACAACATCGACGCGCAGGGCGCCGCGAAGTGCGGTTCCGCCTACGACGATGTCGACCCGTGTTATTTGCCCAACGGCCAGATCATGTTCGCCTCGACGCGATGCGAGCGGTCGGTGTTGTGCTTCCCGGCCACGGTGACGTCCCTGCACATAATGGACGCCGACGGAAGCAATGTCCGCTGCATCTCCAAGGGCCAAGTCAACGAGATCAGCCCCATCGTATTGCACGATGGTCGCGTGGTCTACATGCGTTGGGAATACGTCGACAAGGGATTCGGCAACGTGCAGAGTCTGTGGCTCGTTCGGCCCGACGGTAGCGGTTCCGACCACGTGCATAAGAACAATCTCGTGCGCCCCGGTGCCATGACCAACGCCCGAAGCATCCCCGGCAGCCGCAAACTGGTGGCCATCGCCGCCGGCCACCACGGCGGACTCTCCGGGCCGGTCATCGTGATCGACAACCGGCTGGAACGGCGCTCGGCCAAGGGGGTCACGAACATAACGCCCGAGCTAAGCTACCCGGGCATGGGTAACATGCCGGGCAACGGCGGTCGATTCAAGGAGCCGTATCCCTTCTCCGAGAAGTTCTTCCTCGTTGCCCACAAGCCGGGCAACTTCGAGAAGAAGAACCCGCCCGACGAAACCAAGGAACCCAAGGACCGAAAAACCGGGCACGAGTTCGGGATCTACACGCTCGACAAGTGGGGTAACCGGGCGGAGCTTTATCGCGACCCGGATATCTCCTGCTTCCAACCGACCCCGCTGAGGCCCCGGCAAATGCCCACGGTTATTCGACCGGTTTACAAGGTCGACCGTTTTGTTTCATCCGGTGCCGATACGCCGGAAGAGACAGGCCAAGCCACCATGTTCCTGGCCGACGTTTATCGAGGACTCAAGGGCGTCAAGCGCGGCAGTGTGAAGTACATTCGCGTCATGGAAGCCATGAACTTGTGCTGGGAGGACGCCCATCGGGCCGGCCGCCAAGGCGACGGCGCCGGAATGCAGGCCTCGGCCGTCAGCTTCGGCGGCGACGTGGCCCGAAAGAAGGTCTACGGCGTGGCCACCGTGTACGAAGACGGATCGGCCTATTTCACCGTGCCGACCGACAGAAACATCTTCTTCCAGGCACTGGACGAAAACTACATGGAACTGCAGCGGATGCGGACGTTCATCAACCTGATGCCCGGCGAGCAGCGTTCCTGCGTCGGTTGCCATGAAGTACGCCGCCAGGCGCCGAGCATGAAAACGGCCAACCCCATCGCCTTGGATCATCCGCTGGAGCCGCTCAAGCCGCAGCCGGGCGACACGGGCCCCCGCACGGTGCATTACGCCCGGGACATACAGCCGATCCTCGACAAGAATTGCGTCAGTTGCCATAGCGGCGAGAAGCCCAAGGGCGAGCTGGATCTGTCCGGCGAGTTGACCACTTTGTGGAGCCGATCGTACGAGAACCTTACCCGAAAGGGTTTGGTCAACTATCTGCACACTTGCGGATACGGCAGCTCGTGCGTCCCGCTTGAGCCGCCGACGACGTTCGGCTCGCACCGCAGCCCGATGGTCGAGAGGATTCGCAAGGCGCCCTGCAAGTCGAACATCACCCGGGAGGACTTCATCAAGATCGTCACCTGGATCGACGCCAACGCGCCGTATTACGGCACCCACGATGGCAAGAAGAACCTCAAGTGGAAGAGCGAGCCGGACTTCCGCCCCTTGCCGCTGGCGGGGAAGTAACCGGCACCGATACCGGCCACTGTTTCACAAGCGGATGAATTACACGTGCCATGCCTCGGATTTTCGGGGCATGGCACTTTGCGTTTCTCGGGGGGGGCATCGCGGCGCCGCCGTTAGTTCCCGACCGCCCACAGCCAACCCTTGCTCGACACGACGTAGAGGGTACCGTTGGCTGCCACCGGCGTGGAATAGATCGGCGCGCCGAGGTTGACGCGGCTCAATCGCTGCTGCTCTTTGTCGGCGGCTACGACGAACAGGCCCTTTTGCGTCGGCATGTAGACCTTGCCGTCCGCCACGAGCGTCGAGCCCAATAGGTGCTTGGAACCGGTTTCGTGAATCCAGTAGCCGTGTCCCGTCTCGGCGTCCACGCAGTGCAGGCGGCCCGCCACGTCGGCGACGAAGACCAGGCCGCCGGCAATCGAGACCGTCGAGGAAGTCCGGTCCAGTCCCTTGTAGGTCCATGTCTTTCCGCCGGCGGTAACGTCTCCCTTCTTGGTGGCGTCGATGCATTGCAGCGCGCCGCGGCCTCGGCCCATGGACGAGTCGCGACCGATCGCCACGTATATGCGGTTCTTGTGGAAGACGGGCGTGCCGATGATCTCGCTGGTGCCGACGAAGGTGCCGTCGTTGTCGTTAAGCGTTCCTCCCCATCGGGTGTCGCCCCGGTAATAATGCACGATCGGGGGCAAGTCGCCGAACTTCTTGTACTCCGCCGGATTGCAGTCGAACGACCAGGCAGTCTTCAGCTTCACCTGTTGCTGGGGCACCGTCGCCAACGCTTCAAAGGCGTAACATCGCCCATCCCCGCCGCCGTAGAACACCAAACGGCGACCGCCAACCGTTGCAACGGAAAACGAAGACCACTGTCCTTTCAAGAGATTCTTGGCTATCGGCGTATTGTCCGTGGCCACCAGCCGCCCGGTTTCTTTGTCGAGGGCAACCACGTTGGGGCAGTCGGGAGAAACGGTTCGGTAAACGTCCGGATCGTCGACGATGATGCGGCCGCCCTTGGAGCCGGGCTGATTCGTGTAGACGAACATCCTGCGGCCTCGGTCCCCCAGCGGATCAATGCCGTTGGACGTGGGCACATAGAGTAATGGGCCATCCACTACGCACGAGCCGCAATGGACGTCGGCCGGCTCGGTCTTGAAACGCTCCTTCATGTCGAGCGTCCACAAGACCCGCGCCTTTCGACCGCCGTCGCCGTCCGGTTCTCCGTTGACGTCCAGACACATCACCACGCAATCTTGGTTCACAATGTACAAACGGTCGCCGTCGACCACGGGAGTTGAACAGATTCCGAAGCGGTGCGACAGCGACCCGCCTCGCCACTGCCAAAGGAGTTGGCCCGTCTGCTCGTCCAAAGAGGCGATGATCCCGCCGGGGTCGTCGTAGCCGCAGATAAAGACTTTGCCGTCGGCGATGACGGGCGTCGAGTAGGTGCTCTTACAGACCTTGCGTACCCATTTCACGTCGGTCGCGGAACCCGGCTCGATTGTGCCGGTTCGTAGAACCTTCTTCCCCGGCACGAAAGACTCTGGCAATCCCTTTTCGTCGGCCGCCATGTTCTTATTGCCGGTTCCACCCCATTGCGGCCAATCCTTGGCGCCGGCCTCGGGCAACAATAGCAGTACGGCGACGGCAGCAATGATCCACGTCCGGCTGCGAACGAATTGCGGAAACTTTGGCGATTCATCGACTGGCGGTCTGAACTTGAGGCATACCATCATGTTTCCCTCATTAATTCGGTGCAATCAGCCCCGCTCCAATGCCGAAACGAGGCAGATCGACAAGCTTTGTCTCAACACTGATCCTCGAACGTCGGGTGGTCGGCGGCAAAGCGCGGCGAAGTCCCAGTTGGTGCGATTCCGGGGCTTCGCCGCGCTTTGCCCCAGCCACCCGATGGTATTTGGGAAAGCGATTAGTACCCCCGCATCTTATCCAGCCACTTCCGCATCTTGTCCGGGACTTTGCCGTCCCGCTCCGGTCCGATGCGGTAATCCCAGTCGGCCCGGGTGTGCCAGATCATGTCCTTTTGGAACTTGTACACGTCGGCGGCCTGTTTGCCGGGGTAGGGATTCGGACCGAATACGCCGGCGGTCTTCAGGCCGGCGTTCCAGATGTCGGTGGCCTTCTTATGCAAGTCCTGGATTTTGGCATCGAACTTCGCGGCCTCGTCGGCTTTCTGCTCGCGAACGCGCTTGTTCTCGTCGTCCAGGGCTTTCCTGGCGTCGGCACACGCCACCTCGGCGGCCTTGTACTCGACCCCTTCGCGGTCCTTGGCGGTGAAGCCTTCCTTGCGTTCCAAAGCTTGCCGCGCCTGATCGGCCTCGCGGACGGCCGTTTCGAGTTGGGCGACCTTTTCCGTCTTGTAAAGAGCCGCCTTCTGCTTGTGCAACTCGCCGATCTGCTTGTGAATCTCGGCATGCTCGCCCTTCCTCAGTTCGGTCTCGGTCTCTCTTCTCAAGGTGGCCCAGGCGTCGTGTCGCTCCTGGTCTTCCTCGGACCACTCCTGCTTCTGCGTTATCGGGGCGGGAGGTTCGCCTACCGAGTCGAAGTCCTCGTGTACCGTGCGGTAAATGCGGAAGTGATCCATGCGGCCCTTGAAGAAGCCGTCCCCGCCGCGTCCGCGGGCGATGAAGTTGCCTTCCGGCCGATCGCCGATGAAAACCGAACGCGGCTCGAACGGGAAGCTCTTATCGGCGACTTGCTTGCCGTCTATGTAAATGGAAGCCTTGGCACCGTCGATGGCAACTCGCAGACGGACCCATTTGCCGGTCGGAAGTGCTTCCGACGCGGCGACTTGGCTGGTCTTGCCATTGTGCTTGGCCACGAGCGTGGGAGTGCCGTCGGTAAGTTCGAGGTAGAAGCAGTCTTCCTCGCCGGTGCCGAAGTCGAACAGCCGGCCGCCACCCTCGCGTTTCAGAAGTATATCGACGGTCAACTGACCGAAGTCGGCCACCGACGGCGGGGCCTCGGCGTATTGGTCCTTGCCGTTGAAGCTAATGCACTTATGCCCGGCGTCTTCGGTGAACTCCGGTTTGCCGTGGAGGATGCCGTTGTTGTATACGTAGGAATCTTCCAGCAGCGTGGCCTTGGGTTGGTTGAACTGCCAGTTGGCGTAAAGCTGCCCAGCGTCGATGCCGCCGCTCATCGTCGGCGCGCGGCGACCCGTGGGGCCACAGACTCTGCCGTATTGGCATACGCCGCCGTTTCGGTCGTCGACGGCCGACGTGTAATCAACCACCACGCCGCCGGTTACCGTCAGGTCTTTTCCGTATAGCCACACGTTCGGATCGCCCTTGATAACCGCGTTGCCGGTAATCTCGGCGTTGCCTTCGGCGTTTCCGTAGCGGCCGCGCTTGATGGTGGTAACCGTGGCTCCTTCGAGGATTCGGGCATTGCCGCCGACTTTGATATCGCCGAACACCCACGCTCGGCCGCTAATCTTGGCATTGCCGGAAATCACCGTGTCGGGGCCGAAGACAACGGCGAACTCCTTGATGCATGCATTGTCCCTGACTTGTGCGCCGTCGAGGACCATGGCGTTGGGCCCGACGTATGCCGACCCCGCAACGCTGGCGCTTTCGGCGACGAATCCGCCGCCGTTGGGATGTCGGCTGCCCTTGGCCTGGGTTTGGAGGAATTCGGCCCGGCTGGCCATGTCGTTTAGGATCGCCATCTTCCGCATCACCCACCAGCCCTTCTCGCCGTAGCTGCCGGCCTTGATCTTGTCGTTGATCGCGTCGATGGCGGCCTGTACTCGCTGCTTCAGTCCCGGCAGTTTCTCCTGGGCCAGCTTGCCGTATTTCTCATCCAGCGGGATGGGCAATTCCCGCTTGATCGGCAGATCGAGGAACTTGTTGCCGAAGTTGCTGATTCCGTAGAGGTCGTCGAACGTGCCCACGTCGCCCTGCCGGCGGTGCGGGGCGCCGGGGCGGCATCCGGTCATTGTAACTTGCCACGGGTAGCGCGGGGCTTGGTGGCCGGTGAGGAAGATTTGCCCCCATCCGTGGCGCGGGTCGTTTCCTAAAATGGGAAACGCGCTGGGACTGGCCGAAACCGTCAGCCACAAGTGCATGTCAGTAGGCTTAAGCTCGAACCGCATCTCGCCCTTGTTCCACAGCGGACTGTAACGGGCACGCCACTGGTCGTCCACGGCGACGATGCAAGCTCGCCAGTCGGAGTAAAGTTCGGGGTCCTCAATGCCCTGGAAATCAAGTACGAGTTCCTTGGCATCCTTATCCGGCTCAAGGCGGATGATATTGTAGCCGCAGAAACGGGGCGCCTCGGCGTTGGAAATCCGATAGGTGTTCTCGCTGCCATAGACGGGATAGACCGCGCTTAGCTCGGGCATGCCGTATCGGCTGCCGATGATGTATTGCTCGAAGGCGTCGACGGTGACCATCCGCGCGGCGTACTCGCCGAACCAATCGCCCCAACCGCGAACGCCGTTTTCCCAAAGGCCTTTCTTCTCTCCCAGTCGGGCAACCGCGTGGTAGGGAGTTGGCTCGGCGGAGCTGGACAGCGAAGCGATCGAGACGGGAGCCCCGTGTCCCCAGTTGGGATTGTCGGCCAGCACGAACGCCCAGAAGGAGGACTGATAATGCAAGCGGTTGACGTTGCGCCAGTTGAAGCAGAAATTGCCGGGGAACATCTGAACTTCGCCCGGCTGGGTAGTGTGCTGTCCGGCGTTGCACCACGTTTCGTAGAAAGATCCGTCCCAACCGCCGGCCGGCATGCTGTGGAAGAACTCGTGCCCCATTCCCCCGGGGTGGATGTCGCTAATTCCGCAATGCATTGAACCGCCGGCGGCCCGGTTGCGGTGCGAGTGGATAATGAACTTGTAGTTCGGCCCGGGGCTTCGCCAGTACATCATGGAGCCGCCGACGGCCTCCACGTAGGTCCACATGTTTTCGAGGTTCTCAAAAGCGTTCTTGCGGTAGTTGTTCTCTTGCTCGGGATTGTCGGGGTTGATCAAATTGGCGGGCGTTGTCCAAGGGCCGCCCCAGATTCGCGGCTGGGCGACGATGTGGAAGTGCGGAGTCTCGAAACCCACCACGTATCCCTTCCGGCCCCACTGCGGGTACTTCGAGTCCTTGGGCAGTTCCATGGCGTTGAACTTAGGGTTAACGCCCGTCAGTCGCTTCATGGGAAAATCGGCGAGGAATCCACCCGGCGCGCCGCCCTTGTGCCTGAGCGCTTCGCTCTGAGTCGTGGTGGCATAGAGTTTCGGAAACGCCTTTTCCCACTCCTGGTGGATGAACTCGTGATCTTCCTTGCCGACCATGTTGCC
>Ga0180432_10003728_pt1 | contig 21498 bp, 36 predicted proteins | sample SS_ome_10_FD_132414 | JGI IMG/M metagenome (GOLD analysis project Ga0180432, IMG submission 132414) | Hypersaline lake sediment archaeal communities from the Salton Sea, California, USA - SS_1_MS_2 metaG | ecosystem: Environmental > Aquatic > Non-marine Saline and Alkaline > Hypersaline >...
CGGCATTTGGAAACGGTTCGCGCAAACTATGGACGCCACAGACTAGCGGGCAGGCAGCGTGCCGGTTCGAGTCCGGCACCCGCTTTACGAAAGGAGGGACCCGATGATCGACGTCGAAAAGGTGGCCATGCTTTTGGTAGCGTGCTTCGTTGTTGCCGCCGTCTATGCGATGGGCCGACTGTCTGCACCCGAAACCGAGTGTCCAGTACCGACAGAGCGCGTCTGCTATGTAAGGGCAGACCTTCCTGCGGCAGATGGTGGTCGTATGTTGACGGTCCATTGTCAGTTTGGAGGTGAGGAATGAGTACCGCACTCAAGCTGTTGCTGGGCTGTCTCGCTGTCACCCTCATTGGCATTGTCGAGGGCTGCATTTTCCGGCGACGCGAGGCGAAGCGGAATGCCGTCATCGAAGGGCTAATGGAGTGTGACGAGCCCGTAGTCTGGAATACAACAGCCCAGATACGGGATGATCTCACTGAGTTCGAAGGATGGGCAGACCAAGCCGAACGGAGGCATGTAGCATGAGATTGGTACTGCCGTTGCCCATCAATCTCGGGAACGCACGTCTGCATTGGGCCGCGAAGAACCGAAAAAAGAAGGCGTATTGGGATGGGCTCAATGTCCTGCTGGCACTCGGTAAGATCGAGAAACCACCCGAGAAGCCCCTAGAAACTGCTGTCATCACATTCCATTGGCACGTCTGGAACAAGATGGACCCAGACAATGCTAGGGCTAGGGCCAAGTGGATACTCGACTGGCTCCGGGGCCACGACTACATCGTCGATGACAAGGCAGCGAACATCGACTATCGCGCCGACTACCAAACCATCGACCGCAAAGAACCTCGTGTAGAACTCGATATCCTGGAGGCGGCATGAGGGCTCACCTACGCCGTATGGCCGCTGCGCTGGAAACGATGGAGCGGGTGTTTCTGGAGAACTTTCCCAAGGACCTTATGGAGCGCATGGACCGGATCGACGTGCCCTTGGAGCGGTTCGTGCGAATTGACCCCGTGATGAGGGCCAAGGACATCACTATCAACACGTTCGACCTAGAGGTGCTGATCGAAGTGATGCGCCGGGAAATCGAAAAAGAACTGGCAGCGCAGGAGCGTGCCGCATGAGCGCCATCGACCGCATCCTGATAGACGCCTGGGAACACGCCTCTAGCGAGGTCAAAGAACGGCTGGCAAGGGAAGTGCTTGCCACAGACGATGTCACACCACATGATGAGGCGATTATCGAGGCTGTCGTCGAATACTGTGGTAGGGGGTACCGCGAGCTGTGTCAGACCTATTTCGCTACTCAGCGGGCCAGCGGGGTGTAAACCGTGTCGTCATCTACGAGCGGAAGCGCGGCGGTATCCTCCAGATTGAGTACTGGCTGGGCAAGAAGCGGGTCCAGGTTTCGACGCGCACCATTCTCGGTTTCCCGATGCTGGCGAAGACGGCGAAAGACCGGAAGCTCGCCCGCCGGGTGGCCGACAAGGTGGCCGCAGAACATCGCCGGACCTGGCGCGAGTATGCCGACAACTATGTACGGGATGAGGGCGGGAAGACGGTCGGCGAACTACTCAAGGCCCTTCACCGAGACCGGGAGTCCGAATGGTCGGACAGATACCGTCAGGAGCAGGCCCACTACCGCCTGTGGTGGACGTCGGCGCTCGGGGGGGCCAAGGTGTTGACCGCCGTGTCCCCGGCGCTTGTGAGGCGCTGTGTGGCCGATGGTACAGCCGAGAAGGGCTGGGGTGCTACGACCCAACGTTACTACCTGCGGTACATCAAAGAGGCATTGACCTGGGCCGTCCGCGAGGGCTGGTTGGACAAGAGCCCACTCGAAGGACTCCGCTTCCCGAAACTCAACCAGAAGCGCGAGGCGTATTCTCGGGACGAGCTGACGCGACTCCTCCCCGCCTTGGTCGAGGTAGACCTGCGGGCCGGGACCATCGCCCATATCGCCTACTGGACGGGTAGACGGATGTCCAGTATCCGGCAACTCCGCTGGGACGATATCGACGGCAATGTGATTCACTTCCCACCCGAGACGGACAAGGTCGGAAATGCGGGCGCGGCTTTAATACCGGAGCCTGTCCGGGTCCTTATTGAAGGCTGCCGTTCGTATGGAAGCGAGCACTTGTTCCCGGGGGCCGACGGGCCGATCACGAAGACACCGCTCTACAAGTTCCTCCGGGAAGCCGAGAGGCGGGCGGAAGTACCTCGGAAGAAACAGCGTGGCTACCACTCACTGAAACGAGCGTTCGCCACCGATAGCCAGGCCCTACCGGGTCGGAAATTCCAGGCGGGCACGACGGAGGAAATGCTTGATGGCCGGTATGTCCACTTCGACCGTGCCCAAGCCGAAGAGCTGTTGAGGGGGCTCGAAGAGAGGCGAAAAGAAAATCCTTGACACAGGAAATGTCACATTAGTATCATGTACTCGTGACCCGGAACCGAAGGAGTTTTTTCGTGAAAACTGACAGACCGCTCGATTCAACGGGGCCAGACTCCTTCGGGAAGTCCGGGTCACACCCCAACGAGTCGGGCGGTTTGTTTTTGGGGGCATACCGATGAATCAGCACAAACCAAAGTGTCCGCACTGCGGGAAACGGGTGGCTTGCGAGGAGGCCGTGGAGGACGGCACCCGCTGTCCGCACTGCCACGGCCCGATCTGCTGGACGGTGCCCTTCGGGTCCATGTCGTTCGGTGGCTCGTTCACGGAGGCCCGGGACAAGACTCCAAAATGGAATGTTCGGGAGGACTACTGCTCGTACTGTCGAGGCACCTTTCCCTACGGGACACTCGTTCACGATTTCTGCAAAGAGTGCCGCGAGGGTCGGGGCAGGCGGTGCTACGAAAGACACCTGGCGTGGGAAGCGAAGTGACCCATTTTTCGACGGCGTTCTGTGACATTAACTACTGAACCGCCTGTAAACACTAGGGATTTCCTGGGGTGGGTACCTGACTTCGGATCAGATTTACCCTCCAAGGACCCCCGTAAAACCTTAGGTTCTACCTCCCCGGAACCCCGTCACAAAATGCTTTACCGTGACATGGAGTGTGACGTATGACCGTCCTGAAAATCATAGCCACACTGTTGGGCTTTACACTGCTCGCGATTGGGCTCGGGGCCCTAATGCTTTGGTGTGACACACGGAGGGAGAAATGAGAGAGTGGATAGCAGCGCTGATAGCATCTTGGGACGACGATGAACCCGATGACTACAACTACGAACGAGCCGACGAAATCCTGGCTCTCATCACAGACGCCGAGCCGGTGGGGTGGATCGACGAAGGTTCATTGGCCAGAATCAAGGAGGCGTCCCCCGGGCGTACCAAGGTGTGGTTCGGAAAGCACCCCACTAGCGCCACCATCAAGCAAGTCCCCGTCTACCTCACCCCCGTCCAGCCCGAGGTGGTGGCTTGGCGGCTGGAGTGGTGGAAGGGCGGGAAGCTGATAGGCAAGGAGCTGACCGACAGCCCGGAGCGGGCGCACAAACACGTCGGCCCAGAGTGGGAGGGCATCACCTACGTCTCCCAACCACTCGGCAGGATAGAGGGGAGGGAGTGATGCAAGACAAGGAGATGATGTTTTCTGTCTTGGAGGTGGCTGGCACAAACCCACGCTGGATAGAGGCCGGGGACAGCGGCTTCAGTCGAACGATTGAGTTTGACACGCCCACAGGAACCTGTTGGATAGAGTGGTGGTCGAATCTTGCATACCTACACGTCGGTGCTCGCTATGGCGTGGACATCACCTTCCACAGGGTTGAGGCCAACACCACCTGGCCCAATTACCTAACCTGCCTGCGCTTCATCAACGATCAAGTTACGAGCAGTGATGGATACGTTCACCTCGCCACAAAGCTGCTCAATTGGCAGGAAAAGCGCCTCGCAACCCAGACGGAGGAGCCAGAGAGCCATGAGTGAGAGCCTAATCCACCGCCTACGTTTTTACGTGGACGACGACGACCCGAGGCCGATTGAGTGGCCGCTACCTGTCGGTTGTTGCTATTGGGTAAGCGGCCATGAGTGCGATGGCCGGGCCATTCTGGTGGCTTACATGAGGCCAAATCAGATGGGACGCTTTTGGCCGGATGCGGAGGAGGTTGAGGACTTGGGCGTATACTCCGAGGCGATATTCACCGACCGATTCCCACGACCCGACTATTACCAGGAGCCAGAGAGCCATGAGTGACGGGTGGAAAGGTCCAAGGATTTTCGGTCCAGGTGAAAACGACTATGGGAGAAGACACCAGCGCACCCCCCCCGGAGGCCGAACCCACAGGCGCCATCCTGGGAGAGGGCGAATGAAGAAAGTGCTCAAGGTACTACCCGGCCCCGTGCTATTCGTTGGGTTTGCTTTGTTGGTCGGGAAGACCTTCGATGAACACGCGCTGGCGGTGCTTGTCTACCTGTGGCTCTGGTTCGCGGCGGGTCATCTGGTGTGCGCCCTCGGTCGCTGGGGCTACCCCGAGGAGTTGGGCTGGACTGACATCGCATTTTGGCCGAATCGTCTCTGGTTCACGGTCTGCAACCTACTCCACGACTGGCGCACCGACCTCTACTACAGGACGAAACATTTATGACCGACCGTGCAGAGAACCACGGTTTTTCTCCCACAATGACACACAGACTGACGAATCTGCACGGTCGGTAACTCGCCGAAACCGACGAAATGAGGGCGGAATGAGCGACGAAAGCGACAGGATTGACGAGTCGAAAGACCTTACCATACGGGAGATCAACGTCTTTCGGCTAGAGCGGCGGGTGGATGCATTGGAGGCGCGGGTTGCGGCACTGGAGACGATCCTGGAAGACATCGAACAACAGACTGGAGGTGAGGCCGACGTAGCGGAGCCCCGGAGGGGGTGTTCGTGCTGGCCTGGGGCAGAGAATCGTAACTGCCCAATCCACGGCACCCCTCCGGGGACGTCCGACTCCACTAGCACGAAACCGGACAAAACGTCCGCTTGTGGTTGTACGCAAAACTGCGATTCGCATATGTGCGTAGGCAGTGACGGACCCGCCAACGAACGGTTGCATGATACCGAACAACCAGAGCCAAGTTGTACGTGTGGGTGCAACAGGTGGGATGCCATCGAGTCGTCACTTGCTCTAATTCAAGACATCGGCCTTTTCCTCGCCAGCCTGAACCAAGAACCAGCAGTAGTTCGGGATAGTGGCTTGTCATCAGGCGCTCATACGGCCAGCAAAACCACCCCTACTGACACACAGCGGCAACCCATGGTGGATTCACAAAAAAGTGAACCAGCGGAAAAGTGTGAATCGTCGCTGGTGGATGGGGTGATAACGGCATGGAGTGAGGCGTGGCACGTAGAGCTGGTAAAGCACGACGACCGTGATGCAGCACACCACGTCGCGGCCCATGCCGCCATCCTGGCTGTCGCTGATTGGCTGGAAACCCAAAAGGGATCACATAGGATAGCTGCTGGCCGGCTCCGCTCCGAGGTGGAATGATGCCAACAACCTACCCACCAGGGCGGAAGTGTCGGAATTGTGGGAAAGAGCTTGGCCCACGGCAAAGGTCATGTTGTTCACGGGACTGTGTCCTTGCTGTAGCTCACAAGGCCAACCCATCGACGCCGGCCGAAATCGAGGAGCGCCTTCCGACCGATGACGAAATCTGGGAGCAACGTGGCCTGATGACCTGGGCAGCATGGAGCCGGGAATGCGGGCTCTCGGGGACTGCCGTGAGTAACAACCTCGCGAAACGCGGATGGAAGAAGGTCCCGAAGAAGACAACCATCGTCCAGGCCCCCTGCAAAGAGTGCGGCACCCCGACGGCCGTCGAGGAGTTGACCAGGAACCGGGTCTGTGCCCGCTGTAACACGCCTCGTGTCCTCACCCCTACCCAGCAGCTTATCAAGCGGGAAATGGAGCGCAGATTGCCAGGCGGTGACAGGTGGCATTTGATGTGGAAAACCGACCGGCCGTACACCGGCACAGCAACCCAGCGATTCAAAGCGAAGTTGGCCGCATGAGCTTCGCACGTACAATGAGGGTGACATGAGAGTCTATGTTGCTGGTCCCTACACCAAGGGTGACAGGTCTGAGAATGTCAGAAACGCCATGAAGGCAATGGACCAACTTATTGCTGCTGGCCACGAACCTTTCTGTCCACTCCTGACACATTTCCAGGACCTAGCCTTTCCACGGCCCTGGGAAGATTGGATGCGAATTGACCTGGCGTGGTTGCCGTTTGCGGAAGCAGTGGTCAGACTTCCCGGTGAGAGTGCCGGGGCCGATGTGGAAACCGAAAAGGCCGGCCGGCTTGGTATTCCGATCTTTGAATCTGTGGAGGCTTTTCTTGGGCAAGTATGAGGCATTCCTTAACCAAAAATCTCAGATTGGTGTGGCCGATGGCTTTGAGCCCAACACCCTGCCAGAGTTCCTGTTTGGTTTTCAGCGGGACATCGTGGATTGGGCGGTACGCAGGGGGCGGGCGGCGATCTTTGCGGATTGCGGAATGGGTAAGACCCCCATGCAACTTGTGTGGGCCGAGAACGTGGTCAGGGAAACGAATAAGCCCGTTCTAATTGCGACCCCCCTGGCGGTGGGCTACCAACTGATAGGGGAAGCGGAAAAGTTTGGAATTGAGGCGGTGAGGGTGTCGGACGGAAGGGTCCCCACCGGGGCGCGGATAGTCACCACTAACTACGAGCGACTTGAGCGGTTTGATAACACTCAATTCGCGGGCATGGTGGCCGATGAGTCCAGTATCCTGAAAAACTTCAATGGGGCGCGGAAGGCGGTGGTCACAGAGTTTATGCGGCCGCTCAGGTATCGCCTACTTTGCACCGCAACCGCCGCTCCCAACGACTACATCGAATTGGGCACTAGTTCCGAGGCCCTCGGGGAATTGGGGTACATGGATATGTTGTCCAGATTCTTCCGGACCACAACCTCCAGCGTTTCGGCAGAGCGCCGGTACTATGGCAAGGCGGCACAGTGGCGCTTCAAGGGCCATGCGGAAGGGCCGTTTTGGCAATGGGTGTCCTCTTGGGCCAGGGCGATTCGCAAGCCCTCAGACTACGGATACGAGGACAGCGGCTTTATTCTCCCGAAGCTCACCGAGAACGAACACATCGTAGACGCCAAAACAACCCGTGAGGGGTGGTTGTTCGACCTACCCGCCGTGACTTTGGAAGAACAACGCGAGGAGCGGAAGCGGACGATTCAAGAGCGGTGTCAGTTTGTGGCGGAGATGGTTGAGGATTCGGCCCAAGCCCTTATCTGGTGTCATCTAAATGACGAGGGCGACCTACTGGAGGAACTGATACCGCGAGCAAGGCAGGTCAAGGGTGCGGACTCGGTGGAGAAAAAAGAAGAGCGGTTAACGGCGTTTGCCAATGGAGAATTACCCGTCCTTGTAACTAAACCCAAGATAGGAGCCTGGGGCCTTAACCTTCAAGAGTGCAACCACGTTACGTTTTTTCCATCCCATTCCTACGAACAGTATTACCAGGGCGTTCGAAGGTGTTGGCGCTTTGGACAGAAGCGGCCTGTGACCGTGGATATTGTAGCGACCGAGGGCGAAAGGCGGGTGGTGGAAAATTTGAAACGGAAGTCGGAACAAGCGGACAAGATGTTTGACGCCCTACTGGCCCACATGAAAGACGCCCTACAGATCAAACGAACCGAACATATCCATAATTTAGATGCGAGGCTCCCGAAATGGCTGTGATGAATCAGGTAGTGACCGACCACTACGCACTGTACCACGGGGACTGTATGGAACTTATGCCCACGGTCCCCGATGGGAGCATACACCTTTCTCTATACTCTCCGCCATTCGGGGGACTCTACCACTATTCCAGTTCCGAGCGGGACCTGTCTAATGCCCGTGGTTACGAGGAGTTCTTCGAGCACTATGGGTTCGTGGTGGAAGAACTTGCCCGTATGACCATGACGGGGCGGTTGACGGGTGTTCATTGTATGGACATCCCGTCCAGCAATACCGGCAAGGACCACCTTATCGACTTTCCGGGTGACATTATCCGCCTCCACGAAAAACACGGATTCGTATACGTGGCCCGGTATTGTGTTTGGAAGGAGCCCTTGGGGGTCCGTAACCGAACAATGGCCAAGAACCTGGCCCACAAAACCATTGTAGACGACTCGTCGCGGTGTTCGGTGGCTTCTGCCGACTACCTATTGATGTTTCGCAAGAAGGGCGAAAATCCGGTGCCGATATCCCATCCCAACGGACTACTTGAATATGCTGGAGAACGCCAAATTCCTCGCGAACTGTATCAGTATCGCGAATGGAAGGGCAACCAGATTGAGAACCGCTATTCGCATTGGATATGGAGACAGTACGCAAGCGCGTTCTGGGACGATGTGAGGATTGATCGGGTTTTACCGTATCGCGAGGCCCGCGACGAGGAGGACGAGAAGCACGTACACCCGCTTCAGTTGGACGTGATTGACCGAGCCGTGGTTTTGTGGAGCAATCCTGGGGAGGTTGTATTCACCCCGTTCATGGGTGTGGGTTCGGAGGTGTATGGGGCGGTGGTCCAGGGCCGGAGGGGTGTTGGTGTGGAGCTTAAGGAAACTTACTACCGACAGGCGATAAAAAACTGCCGAGAGGCGGTAACCGGGACCCGGACCGAACAAAGCGAAATGTTCCACACCAAATGACCGAACTTAGCAGAAAGGCTTTTTTCGTGGTAAAACGGAAACCGACCCACCCAGTCGAACGCGGTGCCGACCTCCGATGGAGGGAAGCGCGACAGCCGCAAGTAAGCTCGGGTGGGTCGTTTTGTTGGGAGCCTCCCCGTGGCTAGGATTCGCACCATCAAGCCCGAGTTCTGGCAGGACGAAAAGCTTGCCCCACTCCCCCCACTCGACCGCCTTGTGTTCCTCGGGCTCATCTCCCAGGCCGATGACGCCGGGAGGCTGAACGACAACATACGCCTCCTGAACGGTCTACTCTTCCCCGACACGGACGACGATTGCTCGGGGTCTCTTGAGACTCTCGCGAGACTCGGGCGAGTGCTTCGATACACCTCCGATAGCGGGCAAAGGTTGCTCCAAATCACCAATTGGGAAGAGCATCAGCGTGTGGACAACCCGAGCAAGTACACCCTCCCACCCCCACCGCCGGAAGTTGTGGAACCACAGGGAGATACGGAACCCTCGGGAGACTCTAGCGAGGGCCTAGCGAGAACCGAGGGAGACCCTAGCGTTCCGATCTTGGACCAACGACCTACTACCAACGACCAACGACCACCCTTCGAGGGGGAGTTTTTGGGGTTCTGGGAAGCCTATCCGCTGAAGATTGGGAAGAAGGATGCGCTAGAGAAGTGGCGGGCGCGTAGGCGGGCGGGTGTGAGTCAGGAAGACCTGATGGCCGGCCTTGCCCGCTACCTAGCGTGGGCGAAGGCAACGGACACGAAGCTGAAGTACCCGGCAACCTTCCTTGGGCCTAAAGAGTGGTGGGCCGAACCGTGGCACATCCCCGAAAGCGCAGTTGTGAAAGAACCACCGGGTGGCCCGCAACTGGACCCGAAGTTCAAACGCGACTACACGCCAGAAATCACAGAGCGCAAGCCAACGGAACCCGAGCGAGTCAACATCGACGTATCGGACTATACCGACACAGCAGCATAGGGGGAGAGACCGATGACTAGGGTGAGTGGACCAATAGATCAGACGGAAACCGAGGTTACGTCTAATCAAGGGGGTACCGATGAGTGAGAGAACGATACGGGTGAGCAAACGTAGGTGTGAGAACTGTGACCACGCCACGTTTATCGACAGTGGGTACATGAACTGTCAGCGGTGGTCCCCAGAACCAGATGACCCCAGGGATGGTGGATATCCAACCAACCCGGTGCCGTGGGACTATAGGTGCGGCGAGTTCCTCCACAAGCATGTAGACCTGCGTACCACCCACGAGGAGCCCAACGATGGATGATGTGAGGCTGGCTGAGATTCGGAAGAGGCACGAGTGGCGTGACGAGAACAACATCCTTAACGCCCATATACACCAGGAGTTTGAAGACCTCCTCGCCGAAATTGAGCGGCTGCGGGAGGAGAACGGACGCCTCATCCTGGAGGCAAGGGCCAGAACCGAAGATGCTGCGGACGCCAATGCAAAGTACGTGAGCACCATCGGAGACAACCTTCGCTACCGCAAGGCCCTGGAGGAGATCCGGATCAAGGTGCGGTCCTGTCCGGGATGGAAATTCACCACACCACTTGATGACATTGACAGGGAAATCGGCCGCGCACTGAGAGGAGAGGAAGGATGAACGCGCTACCAACGTTCGAGGAGCGGTGTGAAGCTTTCAGGATTGCGAATGGACGACATCTCTCGCGGGTGGCGCCGCACTATCGGCCAAGGCCAAGGGGGCAACAAAGTGACGAATAGAGGTAATCATGGCTGAGAAATTCACAGCAGCGGACGCGGTGGACGGAACATGGCTATACTCTGGCACGGATGGCGTGGAGTGCTGCGCCCTGGGTTGGGGCATCAGGGACATGGACCGCTTTCTCGCGAAGCACCCAATCCCGGAGGTTCGAGAGATGCGCGACTTCCTCCAACAGCTATACGACGAGTACGCATCGGGCGAACGTCCGTGTTCCAGATGCGCCCCCCAACCGAAAGCAAAGACCAATGAGCGGTAACCGACAGGACGCACCGGAGATTGACAGCGCCAGGGGTTGAGGTCAGTGGGTAATCAAGGTTGTGCCCGATGGCAAGTACAATCCAATACGAGTACAATCCAATACGAGTACAATCCAATAGCCGTTTCCGCAGCGCAACTTCTACTTCCTCGCAGACCGTATTGAGGCGCTACTTAAATCTTGACCACCACACGGGAGCCTTATTAACTTGAAACTTGAAAATATGGACACGCCGTGGGGCGATACTCCGCAACGGAAGCGGGGGTCGCCCTTTTTTCGTTGGGCTCCATGAACGAACACCTGGTCTACATCACTTGCCCGGTTTGTAACCGGAAGATTGACGTCCCATTCAGTCGGACGTCGGGCCCCGTCCCATTCGTTCATCATAAATCCAACCGCCCCGGCTGTCGTCTGATCGTCATCCCCGCAGAACGCAGAGCCTACCAAGTTTCCACCAACGAAAGCCTTGAAAGCGCCCTGGTCCGTGAACTCAAGGGGGCGGCATGAGTCTTACGGCCAAACAGGCACGATTCGTTGAAGAGTACTTGATCGACCTGAATGCGACACAGGCCGCGATTCGTGCTGGATACAGCCAAAAAACAGCCCACGTCCAAGGACCGAGGCTGTTGGAAAATGTTAGGGTGGCCTCTGCTATTGCCACCGAAAAGCAAAAGAGGTCGGAACGGGTTGGGGTCACACAGGAAATGGTCATCGACCGCCTGTGGGTCGAGGCCACGAAGGAGGGCGAGGGAGCGTCCCATGCCGCCCGGGTCTCGGCACTGTCCTGGCTCGGCAAGCACTTCGGCGCATTCACGGATAAGGTCGAGCACTCCGGCCATGTCGATACGGGTGTGCTCGTCGTGCCAGAGCGGGGCGAGGCGTGGGAAGAGACGGCGAAGAATGCCCAAGGGAACCGACTGGCGGTCCTAGCTGGGGGCAATGGGAACGGAAAACGTGGCAATGGCAAGGGGGCCTAACGTCGTATGGCAACCACAGCCTGGCAGCCAAGAGCTTTTTCTAACCTGCCCGATCTACGAAGCATTGATCGAGGGGACACGCGGTCCCGGCAAGACCGATTGTCTGTTGATGGACTTTGCCCAGCACTGCGGGGCGGGATACGGTGCAGCGTGGCGTGGCGTCATCTTTCGGCAGAGTTACAAGGCGTTGGGCGAGTTGGTAGTCAAGAGCCGACGTTGGTTTTCCCGGATCTTTCCCGAGGCACGTTTCAAGGAATCGGCGCAGGAGTACAAGTGGGTCTGGCCCGAGGGCGAGGAGTTGTTGCTTCGCCACATCAAACGCGAGGCCGACTATTGGACGGATTACCACGGGCACGAGTTTCCGTTCATTGGCTGGGACGAATTGACGACATGGCCCAGCCTCGATCTCTACCACATGCTCAAGTCCTGCAATCGGTCATCCCATCCAGATGTCCCGAGAAAGTACAGGGGGACAGCAAACCCATACGGCGTGGGCCACAATGTCGTGAAGGCGTACTTCATCGACCCGGCCCCTGCGGGTCATGTGGTCACGGGCGACGATGGTCTAAAGCGAGTTCGCATCCACGCGCACTGGTCAGAAAACAAGATTCTGCTCGATGCGGAGCCCGACTATCCGAAGAAGATCGCGGCAGCGGCAGCAAATCCAGAACAGGAAAAGGCGTGGCTCGATGGTAGTTGGGACATTGTTGCCGGAGGCATGTTCGATGATGTCTGGGACCATGACAAGCATGTCCTGCGGCCATTCCCGATCCCCCAATCCTGGCGCATCGACCGCTCTTTCGACTGGGGATCAACTAAGCCGTTTTCCTATGGTCTCTGGGCCGAGAGTGATGGGACAGTGGCGGTCCGGGATGACGGCACAACGCTTTTCTTCCCGCGTGGCTCACTCATCCGCATCGGCGAGTGGTACGGCTGGGACGGCAAGAACCCGAATGTGGGGCTCCGTATGACTGACCCCCTAATTGCGCAGGGCATTGTCGAACGGGAAACCGATTGGGGTTGGCGGAAGCGTGTCAAACCCGGACCCGCCGATGCCTCGATTTTCAATGAAGAGGCCGGCGGCAAGAGTATCGCCGCTGTTTTGGCCGCGAATGGCGCTCGCTTCGAGCCCTCGGACAAGCGGCCCGGAAGCCGGGTCCAGGGTTGGCAGGCAATGCGCAGGATGTTTCAGGCGGCATCAGAGGACCGTCCCGAGGAACCCGGCCTTTGGGTCTTCGAGACGTGTCGGCAATTCATTCGCACGGTGCCGACCCTTCCGCGTTCGGACAAGAACCTTGATGACGTGGACACCGACGCCGAAGACCATGTCGGCGATGAGGTCCGCTACCGCGTTCTGACCAAAAAGAAAACCGCCTCCTCGTGCCATTTGGAGATTTATTAGATGCCGTACTCGCAGGATCTCCGAGACAAACAAGCCGATCAGGCGACCCGTGTAGTCGTCGACTCGAATATTGGCGAAGCCGACCGACCGGACTACGAATGCGATTCCCACAAGAACCAGTGGAAGCTTGCTCAGGTCGTTCGTGACGTCTATCGCGGTACGGCCCACATGCGAACAAAGGGTGAACCCTATCTACCCCGACTGAAGCGTGAAAGCGAAGTCAGCTACAAAAAGCGGTTGGGCAAGGCACGGCTTTTCAATGCGACCCGCCGCACGGCCGACGGTCTGACGGGCATGGTCTACCGGAAGGACCCGATCCTGTCCGAGGAGACGAGTCCTGACATCCTGGAGCACACCAAGAACATCGACCTGGCCGGCCGGGACCTGGCGTCCTTTGCGAAGGATGTCTTTACGGCTGGTGGTCTGGACGGCATCAGCTTTGTCTATGTCGATTATCCGCAGGTCTGGGACGATGGTGCCCGTAGGTCGAGGGCCGCACTCCAGCGTGGGAACATCCGGCCATTCTGGGTTCATGTTCAACTCGAAGACCTTATCAACTGGCAGTGGGAAATTCAAAACGGCTCACCCGTCCTGACGCTGGCCGTATTCAAGGAATCGGAGATCGAGCCTGTTGGGGCCTATGGCCAGCAGGATGTGACACGTTACCGCGTCCTTCGTCCGGGCTCATTCGAGGTGTGGCAAGAACGCTCTGACCCGTTGCGTTGGGAGATGGTGGACTGGGGCGATGTGTCGCTCAGCTACATCCCGTTGTTCCCGTTCTACTTCCGGCGTACAGGCTTTTTTGAGGCCGAACCGCCACTCCTCGACCTGGCCTATGAGAATATCGGCCATTTCGAACTCAAGAGTGAACGCGAGAAGTCAAGGACCATTGCCCACATCCCGCTGCTGTTCCTGAAAGACTTCCCTGACGACGAAGAGATCAAGGTCTCAGAGGCAGAGGCATTCCGTGCTACGGGTTCGGATGCCGACATGAAGTGGGTTGTCTATTCGGGTGAGGCGCTGAGTGAGTCCCGCGAAGACCTACGAGACACCGAACAGAGAATGGCCACACTCGGTCTCTCCCTTCTGATGGCCAGGCCCAGTCCGCAGACCAGTAACCAACAGACGGCTACGAGTGACCTGCTGCGGAAGGGAGAGTCTGATTCGGCGTTGATGACGGCCGTTAGTGCAGAAGAAAACTGTCTAAACAATGCGCTCGGGGCCCATGCCGAGTTGATGAGTGTGGGCCTCCTGCGGAAAGCGGAGCCCGGCACGATTAGGCTTAACCGCGATTTCCATGCCCAACAGATGACCGCCGAACAGGTCAATGCGCTCTCTCTCTTGGTGAGTGAGGGCAAGCTCGACCTGGACACGTTCTGGGATGCGCTCGTTGCCGGTGAGTGGCTACCCGAAAACTTCGACCGTGAGTTGGTCCGGGAGAGAATCGCGAATGATGGAATGTTGAACATTGTGCCGATTGAGCGGGAGGCAGCATGAAGGCGGCTGTCCTGGGGTCGGCCGACTGTCTGGCTGACGACCTGATGAGGCTGGCCGATCTCGGACCGTGGGACGGGCTGGTCGTGGTTGTGAACGAGACGGGCGTGTTCTACCCGCACGATATCGACGTCTGGGTCACAATGCACGGCGAAAAGCTGGACTGGTGGCGCTCGCACCGGACGGGCAACGATGACCACGAGGCGATTGTCGCGCCTGAATGTGGTGGATCGTCGGGCGCGGCCGCCGTGCTAGAGGCGCTGAAACTCGCGGACAAGGTTGTCCTGTGTGGGATGCCCATGGACAAGCGCCCGCACCTCAGGCGGCCAGGAGGGTGGCTTCCTGCGGACTCTCATCATGGGTGGTGGGAGCAGAACAAAGACCAACTCGTGAATGTGCGCTCAATGAGTGGTTGGACCAGGGAACTGTTGGGCGCACCGACCAAGGAGTGGTTGTGACCCAGATTGGCAGGAATGGCCGGGGTGTGACACCCGAACAACAGCAGGTTCTTGATCTACGGGCCCTCGGTCCGGTCAAACACATCCCGGCACGAAAACAGGACTTCCGTATCTGTGTGGACGGCACTGTCTACCACGCCACGGATCGTGGCTGGAGGCGGGTACAAAGGAAAAAGGCGGCATAATGGCCATCTTCGACGAAGTAATCGCGGCGAAAGAAGCGGGAATTGAGGCGGCGGAAGCGGAGATTGCCGCCTTCAAGAAAATCAACTTCGAGTATCCGGTGCATCCTGAACCTGAGCCTGAACCCGAGCCCGAGCCCGAACCAGAACCGGAACCCGAGCCCGAGCCTGAGCCCGAGCCGAACCCAGAGCCTGAGCCGTCCGGCGAAGGGCTGGTCTGGGAAGACACGTTTGACAATGCGGGGCCACAGACTCTCGTGTCGTCTCCTGGGTGGACACGACGGCACGGAGGATCGGCTGTGTACGTCGATGACGACGCACTAGCCTTCCACTTCCCCGCAGGGCCGAACCAGAGCGCCGAGGCCAACTTCACGTTGGGGTCCCTGTACGAAGAAATCTGGATCGAATACGACTTGTGGATTCCGGCCAATTACCAGTACGCGAGTGGTGGCAACAGCAAGTTTTTTGCGATCTGGGATTCGGGATCTTATCCGGGCGGCGCTGCGGGTGCGGTATCCTGCTTTGTCGGTGCCTTCCAGCAGGCCGCAGGGGTAATGCTCCGGGCATCTTTCAGCAATGTGAATACCCCCACCATGTCAGCGGTTACAAGGCCGTGGGAACCAGGCATCACGGATGCCGACAAAGGCCGATGGAATAAGCTTAGGATGCACTTCAAGACCGGCACCTATGCCCCCGAAGACACATTCCATTCTCACGATTGGGGCGACGGCCTTTTCGAGATGTGGTGGAACGGCGCAAAGGTCGTGAGTGGGCCGATGGGCTTCTTCCACCCCGATCCAAGCAGGAACGGCTTCCAGAACGGCTACATCTTTGGGTGGTCAAATCCCGGATTCCCCGAAGACGTGACCGTAGGGCTCGACAATCTGCGTGTCTATGACACCGATCCGGGGTGGTGATATGGCGTCTCTCGAATATCCCGTTGCGAAGCTGAAAGCCCTGTCCGAAGAGGAGAAGGCCGAGCTTTCGGTCGTTGGTGAACCGGAACTCTGGCACCTGTTCTTCCGTCCGCCCCTCGCTGGTGAGACGGGTATGCAGCCGACGTATTCGGTGATGCTCCGGGACAAGGCCGAGGTGGCAATCCACGACCATCCGAAGATTACACCGGACATTGTTGGGCGCATCGCGTGGAAGCTGAAAAACGGCAAGGTCGTGGAAAAGACACCTATGACCGAGGACTCGCAGATTGACGTTCGGGCGCTATCTGCCGAGGTACAGAAATCCAGGAAAGACAAGACTCAACCCACTCCGAATGTCGAAGCCAAAGACGTTGTGGTCGGTGAGGGCGAAAGCATGCTGGACAAGGTCGTCGAAGCCAATGGCTCTCCCGCCGACCTCCGTGTAGCGACCTGTCCTGATGTAGTACTCAAGCCGAAAGGGGTGGAGAAAGAGGTCGTGGAGAAGGAAGTCGAGGTCATCCGATGAGCGCCTACTCGGAAGTCATCGACGATGCGGTCAGCAAGCTCTTTCTCCATGTAGACAAGCTGGATTCATCGCGCCTGTTCTGGGAAGGCGAACTCGGCGGTCATCACGGACATTTTGGGAGTGCGAAACGCTGTATTGTGGCAGAAAGCTGGTCGGGGACCGTGGGTTGTTATTTCCCCGGTGCGGCGAGCAACAACGTTTCGATAGCCGGGCTCTCCAATTCTACCACCTACGACTTCACGGTCACGTATTCGGACGATACGACGGATACCGGCACGGAGGACTCGGACGGTTCCGGGAATCTTGTCCTGGGGAACACACAACCAGAGTTCGATGGGGTCTGGGTCAAGACGATTGATGTCTACACGGATGGCGGTGCCCCGAGCGTAAACACGGTGGCGCTGCTGGAGTTCTCCGGCCTCTCTGTGGGCGACACGAGTTTTACCGAGTCTCATGCAGCCCTCACCGTCACCATCAATGCTACAGGAGCCACCGCCAATGACCCGGTCTGCCACGAGGTCACTGGCCAGGTCTATTGGGCCTCTGGTGTGGCGGACAATGCGTGGACGGTTTCCGGGCTCTCCAATTCGACGGCCTACGACTACACCGTCACGTACATGGACGATTCGACGGCGACGGGCGAAGAGACGACGGACGGCTCCGGCAACCTCGTCCTGGGCGGTGCCCAATCGAATTTCGATGACAAGTACGTCAAGAGTATCGACGTCTACACCGATGGCGGCGCCCCCTCAGTAGACACGGTGGCCTACGCCGATTTCACGAATACCACGGACTTCACACCGGGTATGACGTCGGCCTATACCGACGCCTATTCGAAAGACTGGACCCCGGCCCGAAGTGCCTCCGGCTTCGTCATGGACATCATCAACCGCAACTGTCTACAGGGTGCGGGAAGTCACTATGTGGTGGTGCCCAACCGCAGCGATCTCGACTTTGCGGACGAAGATGCGGTGTTGGCCGCCGTATTTGCAAACGCAGAAGCGGGGGGTACTGATGCGTTGGTAGCAAAGAAGGCCGGTTCGGCGACAGGAAACCCAGGACTTGTACTGGCGAAATCGGCCGCGGACGCGGCTCATGCTAAGTGTTCAGATGGGGCTACCTCGGCAGAAGATGTTTACGGCACGCTTACGCTGTATCAAAGATACTGCCTTGGTTTAGAGCGGGACGCCTCTGCGGACGAGGTGGAGGTAAGTATTGACACCACGGGCTCCGGTTCTCCCGGAACGGCAGATGTTGCTTCCACGACAAACGCACTCGATCTGACAATTATGTCGTATAGTGGCGGCGGATCTGGTGCCTCCGGCTTCCTTGAGGGTGCTTGTGTAGCCAAACCAGCCGGAACCAATCTCACAGCCGGTCAGTGGTCTAATATCCAGAGCGCACTAGAGAGGTTTATCCCGAGCGCCACCGATTCGACGGCCACGGTCCCGGCCGAGGGCGAGGTTGGCGCGGTCACATCTATCACGATCCAATCGAAGGACATCTTCGGCAACAATCTGACCGTCGGCGGTTGTACGGTCGTCGTCTCCGTCACAGGAGCGAACACCGCAACCCCGACCGTGACTGATGTTGGGGACGGCACGTACACCTGTTCCTACACCCCCACGTCTGGCGGTACGGACTCGGTTGCTATCACCCTGGATGGTACGGCGATTTCAGGAAGTCCGTACACGAGTGAAGTGGCAAATATCGGCGGGACGTGCCATACCGCCTTCACCTTTGCACCGAACCCCATTTCGATCCTGCGTATATGAGGTAGAGTCATGACTGTCACCGTGAGGTGCGTTGTTGGGAACGTGACCTGGGAGGCCACGGCAGAGGCGACGAAAGACAACCTCAAGGAAACTGTCGAGGCCCTACGTGCTGGACTGGAGGACAAGCGCCCCACGGTCCGGTGGGAAGGTCCCGGCATCCCGTGACCGTCGCGTGTGTGCTCAAGTCTGGTGGTGTCTTCACCCCCGAATGGGTCTACCGACTCCAGACACAGTGTAGCCGCTACCTGCCCGCCCACAACTTCGTCTGCCTGACGGATCTTGAGTTGGATTGTGAGACGATCCCGCTAGAGAACGACTGGCCCGGTTTCTGGTCGAAGCTCGAACTCTGGAGACCGGACATCCTGACGGGTCGCAATGTGTTCTTCGATCTGGACACGCTCATTGTCCGAGACGCCTCATGTTTGTTCGACTACAACGGCAATCTGGCGGGCATTGACGACTTTTTCCACCCGAGCCTGACGGCAACGGGTGTCCTGGCTTGGGACGGCTCGACAACACGCAACATCTGGGCCTGGATACAGAACAACCCGCCGCCATTTGAGGGGCGTAGTGACCGTTACCTGGACCCGCTCTTCAGTACGGCAGACAGGCTACAGGTCTATTACCCGGGCCTGATCGGATCGTACAAGGCCCATCATCTAGCAGACGGCGCAAGGGGTTATTCCGTCGTCTGTTTCCATGGAAAACCGAGACTTTCAGACCTGCCCCCAAACAACTGGGCACGTCAACACTGGGAGGCACAGGATGGCATATGGCAAAACGCTAGAGCTGCGTGAGATCCGCCCGAAGCGGTACATCGCGGCACGGCGGAAACGCGGTATCCGCATCACACCCGATGGTGTGGTCTACCAGGGCCGTGGCTGGCGCAGGCTAGGTCGGGTAGACAAACAGGGCGCCGAACTCGATGCACTGGTCAGGAGGGCGGCATGAACAGGAAAGAGTTTGTCCGGGGTGTGGCTTCGTGGTCTGCGCTCGGTGGGTTCTGGGCGGGCTTCGCGTCCCACAATCCGCTAGAGCGGTTTCGGTCATGGCTCCATTCTGACGACACCGTGCCCAGGCGGCTGGATTGTCGGATCAACCCCGACAACTGCCACGAGCCGATCAAGATTTTTCGGCATGGGCGGGAGTTGGAACACGTTGTCGCCTACGACCTGGACGATGATTGGGTTGAGGTTCTTCGGATGAGTCCGGCCGATGAGGTGGTTACCGACAAAGACGGTTTCGTGTACGACCGCCTGAGTGGTGGCGTGAGGGTTAGGTGGGACACCGACGAGGTCCGCAGGCGGAAGAATCGGAGGAGCGCATGAACCCCCCTGGTGGACCGGGACCCGATGGTGCTGTTCTTGGCAGCACACCGCCTGCTTCGGATACTCCCGCTGAAGCCGGGGGGGCGACTCCGTATGGCTATTGCCAATGCGGGTGTGGGCAGGAAACCCAAGTCGCCGAGCAGACGAGGGCGGCGCGTGGTTGGATCAAGGGTGAACCCAAGCGTTTTGTGAGGGGCCACGGAGCCAAGAGGTCTGGCCTGCCGGTCGGGCAGGTGGAGCACAACGGTTACATTATGGAATGGATGCCCGTCCACCCGAGGGCGCACAGCAACGGCTATGTGCATAAACACATTTTGGTTGCAGAGGAGGCCCTTGGGCGTACCCTCCGGTTCCCCGAACAGGTTCATCATGTGAATGGGGACCGGAAGGACAACCGGGACGAAAACCTGGTGATTTGTCCCGACAATGCTTACCACCACCTCCTCCATGCGCGACAGAGGGCGCGGGATGCCTGCGGGAACCCAGATTGGAGGTCGTGCAAATTCTGTAAACAGTATGATGATCTCAAGAACATGGTGTTGAGTGGTCCCGATCACTACCACCGATCGTGTGTAAACCGGGTGAATATGGAACGCTACTGGAAGCGTTGTGGACGGGTGGACCGTGCCGCCTAGCGTCATCCCCGCCCTTCGCGCCGAGTTTGGAATGCTCGTGTGGTGGCATGTGCCCGCCGTTCATGCGGTATCGGGGCGCAAGATCGTGTTCATCGAGCCGGGTATGGAAGCACTGTACCCGAGTGCCGAAGAATGGCTTGTGATTGACCGACAAGACGACTCGAAACGTCGGAACCGCTATGCGCGAGACGCAGAGTACGTCGAACGGATGGAACGAGCGGCCATGCGAGACATCCCGGGTTGTCAGATCGTGAAACCTGACGCGAAATGGCCCAAGAAGCGTTTCATCCCCGAACCGCACGTAACCCAGGACATCTCCTGTGATATCGTCGTCTGTCCCCGAAAGCGGCAATACGGCAGTGAGAAGAACTGGGAACACTGGCCAGAACTAACACTCAGGCTCCGGGCGAAGGGATATGATGTCTTTGCCGGTGGGGCTCCAGATTCATCCTATGATGTGGACTGTGAGAAAGCCTGGGACTATGACCGTCCCCTGGATGCGACGATTGAGGCCATGCTCTCGGCGGACCTGGTGGTGGCGACCGACGCGGGTCTGGCGCATCTCGCCGTGTTGTGTGGTCGGCCTCTTCTGATGATTACACACGCCAATGGCATTGTCGCTCCGGGCCCCGTGACCGACGAACACGGCACGGTGATGGAGCCGGAATACTGGCCCGTCAAAATCGAACGCTACCGAGAAGCGAACCACACACACTCACCGATCCGGCTCTTGCATGACTCGTGGTATTCGACCGAGCCGGTCCTGAGTGCGGTGCAACACATGGTTCCATGCTAACCATCGCCTTTCATACCCCGGACTACGCCCATGAGGCGGAACTGTTCCGTGCCTCACTTGAACAGGTCGGGATGGAACATGAAATCACGGCTATCGAAAGCCGGGGCGATTGGTACGACAACACAGCGTACAAGCCGGTTTTCCTGCGCGAGATGAGGCAGAAGCACACGGGCCCACTGCTATATATCGACGTAGATGCCTTCGTTCACGAGAACTGTGAGGGATTTTTCGAGGGACTGGCCGAAAGGGGCGTCGATTTTGGGGCCCACTGGTTCCGGGGCCCAGCCAAGGGCCATGATCTGTCGAAGGTCAGAGACGAAGGCTGGTGGATGCTCTCAGGAACCCTGTTTCTCGGCGA
>Ga0180432_10003729_pt1 | contig 21497 bp, 14 predicted proteins | sample SS_ome_10_FD_132414 | JGI IMG/M metagenome (GOLD analysis project Ga0180432, IMG submission 132414) | Hypersaline lake sediment archaeal communities from the Salton Sea, California, USA - SS_1_MS_2 metaG | ecosystem: Environmental > Aquatic > Non-marine Saline and Alkaline > Hypersaline >...
CCCCGCCCGTCAGGGCGGGGACTACGCCATGTCCCCAGTGAGAGAGCCCCGTCAGGGGCGAAAGACCGGTTCGCTGCCGAAGCCTTCTACCGCCCCTGACGGGGCGTGTTACTACGTTGATTTCCCGGGTCCCCGCCCTGACGGGCGGGGCTACCTTCTGACGGGCCTATGGCCCTGAACGCGACGACTGTTGCATATCAGTGAAGTGTTACTGAGGATCAAGGAGCTCAAGGACTGAGATGGAACCGGTTCTACTTCTTGTTCTTCTTTTGCTTCCTCTTGCCGCCGCCGGTTCGGAGTCTTTCCGGGCGCGCGTCCTTGTATTTGTCGAGTGCCTCCTGGAGCGTTTTCTTTACGGCCTTTGCCTTCTCGTCCAGGCCGTCGTCGGACAGGGGTCTCTTCTCCAGGACGTCCGCGTCAATATCGTAGAGTTTCCCGGTTCGATACAGTTTGTATTTCCGGTTGCGTGCAAATTCCCTTCCCGAAGGCCCTCCGCCGCGGTTGTACCAGCAGTAGATCCAGTCTCGGGGATTTCCCTTTTCGCCCTTGAGCTGCGGCAGGAAGCTCCTGCCGTCTATTGATAGCTTTCCCGGGACCGGAATTCCTGCGCATTCGCAGATGGTGGGCAGAAAATCGCTGAAGTCGATCATGTCCCGGCAGACCTTGCCCTTTGGCGCGGCTCCCGGGCGGCTCACGATCAGCGGCACGCGCGTACCGCCGTCTGTCATCGCGCCCTTTGCACCCGCGATCTTTGTATCTCCCATCATGGAAACGACCGGCTTGTCGGTGCCGTTGTCGCCCGTAAACAGGACAAGCGTGTTCTTTCGCAGGCCCAGTTCCTCGAGCTTTTTGAGGAGCTTGCCGACCATCTTGTCCATGGTCGTCACCATGTCGCCGAAGTACTTGGCGTTGCCCTTGTAGCTCTTGGACCCCATGTCTTTGGGATCCCAGTTGGCCGAGTCAGGCGTGGGCACGAACGGGCAGTGCGTCAGGATCATGGGGTAGTAGACGAGGAATGGCTTGTCCTTGTTGCGCTGGATGAAATCGCAGGCGAAGTCGCTGACCACGTCCGGGCCGAACCGGCCCTTGCCGTAATCGACGGTCTTGCCGTTGACTTCGAGCTTGGGATTGGAGTAGCGAGTGTCATGACCCTGGTGCGCGCGCCCGCGCGTGAGCTGCCACAGGCAGTACTCGTCGAAACCGAAATGCCCGGGCCCCTCGAATCCGCCGCCGAGCTGCCACTTGCCCACCACGCACGTGGCGTAGCCGGCCTTCTTGAACAGGTGCGCGAACGTTGTCTGGCCGGGATCCAGGAGTCCGAACCTCACGTAGTTGCGCACGTTGTAGATGCCGGTCATGATCTGGACCCGCGACGGGGTGCACAGCGGCTGTGAGTAGCAGTGTTCGAAACGCACGCCCTCGGACGCCATCTTGTCCAGCACGGGCGTCTTGTAGGAGGTCGATCCGTTGGCGCCGATGCACTCGTAGCCGAGGTCGTCGGCCATGATGAGTATGATGTTCGGCCGGCCCGCGCCCTCGGCCGCGGAAGCACGGACACTGGCCGCGAGTCCGGCGGCCGCCATGGTTCTGAGTAGGTCCCGTCTGGAGATGCCTGCCTGCTTCATGGTCCTTTCCTTGCCCGGCGCGGGCAGCTTGTATCTGGACAACGTTCATGATAGAAAGTGTTTCCGTTGTTCGCAACATGTTCGAGAAGACCGGAGAGAACGGCCATGCAGATTTGATCGCGACGGTCCCGGGCAGGAGTCCATACAGGAGACCCCGGAGAAAGGCAGTACGATGGCAAGACACGAGATGACGCGGCGCCGGTTCATGCGGCAGGGGGGCGCTGTGGGGGCGGCGTTTGCCTTCGCCGGGCGGGGTGAGCGAAAGGCTCTCGCTGCGCCAACGCCGGCGGCCAGGACGCCCGACCGCAAGCCCAACGTCCTCTTCATCATGGCCGACGACCACACTTATCAGGCGATCGGCGCCTATGGCAGTCGGCTGGCGAAGCTCGACCCCACGCCGAACATCGATTCCCTTGCGAAGAACGGCATGCGGCTGGACCGGGTGTTCTGCACCAACTCCATCTGCGTCCCCAGCCGGGCGAGCATCATCACGGGCCAGTACCCGCAGACCAACGGCATCACCGTGCTGGCCGGCGCGATCCCGCCGGCGCGACAGTACCTGGCGATCGAGATGAAGAAGGCGGGATACTCCACGGCGATGGTGGGCAAGTGGCACCTCAAGGCCGAGCCGGCCGCCTTCGACTACTACTGCGTGCTGCCGGGGCAGGGTAAGTACTACAACCCGGACTTCCGCACACAGGGCGACAAGCCCTGGCCCCGAAACGTGCTGACGAAGAAAGGCCAGCACTCCAGCGACGCGGTGACCGACATCAGTCTCGAATGGTTGGCAAGCGGCAGGGACAAGTCCAAGCCGTTCTTCCTGATGCACCACTTCAAGGCGCCGCACGACATGTTCCAGAACGCCAAACGCTACAACAGCTATCTGGCAAACGTGGAGATCCCAGAGCCGGACAACCTCTTCACGCCACCAAATGGTTCCGTAGGATCGCGAGGGTTCGGCTCGGGTGTAGGCAAGAGAAAGCACGCGCCCTGGCGGTTGGGAAGAAGGCTCGGCATCCCCCAGGATCTCAAGGAACGCGAATACGCCAGAGCCTGTTACCAGAAGTACCTCAAGCGCTACCTTCGCTGCGTAAAGGGCGTTGACGACAACGTGAAGCGGCTGATCGATTACCTCAAGGAAACCGGCGAGCTCGACAACACGCTGATCATGTATACCGGCGACCAGGGATTCTTCCTGGGCGAACACGATCTCATGGATAAACGCTGGATGTACGAAGAGGCATTCCGTATGCCCTTCATCGTTCACTATCCCAAGACAGTCAAGCCCGGCTCAACGAACGGCTGGCTGATCAATAACACGGACTTTGCACCCACAATGCTGGAAGTTGCCGGCGTGAAGACACCCCAATACATGCAGGGGCGCAGCTTTGCCGCAGCGCTGAGGGGCGAGAAGAAACCCGACGACTGGCGGACAGTCACTTACTACCGCTACTGGATGCACATGGCCCATGCCCTGGCCGTTCCTGCCCATTTCGGAATACGCAGCGAACGCTACAAGTTGGTCTTCTTCTACGGATGCAAGCCGGACGGGAGCCGCAATACACCCGTTGGCTGGGAGTTCTACGACCTGGATAAGGACCCGTCCGAGATGAAGAACGAGTACTCAAACCCGGAGTACAAAAAAATCGTTGCGGAGATGAAGGTCCAGTTGAAGAAGACGCGCGAGGAACTGAACGAGACCGACAGGAAATATCCGAAGATCCAGGCGATCGTAGACAAGCACTGGAATGATTGAGGCCGCGGCTGAAGACATCCGCCCTCCAGGGATGTGGTGGGTTCACCGTAGATGGATAGTATCAGTTCAAGGAGAGTACCATGAGCTGGAGTAGTCCACGGGAGCCGCGATGGCGGTGGTTGGTCGTGGCGTTAAGCATTGCCTTGGGCGCCTTTGCCCAAATGGGCCGCGCGCAGGAACACAAGGACCTTCCGGCACCCAAGTCCCCTATCGGCATGATCTGTGCGAATCAGGGAACGCGGGTCGGGGGGACGGTACCCCGATTTCCTGTGTGGCTGGTGGAATAGCCGCGAGTCAAGCCCATGGCTACGGTTCTTCGACAGTGCACGCGCCGTCAGTTTCTCCGGACGGCCGGGGCGGCGGCGGCCGTCCTGGGCGGGACGGCCCGCGCGGGGGCTGAAGCCGGCGGCGCGGCCGCGGGGGGCGGGCGGGGGCGGGCGAACATCATCTTCATTCTCACCGACGACCAGCGGTTCGATGCGATGGGGTGCGCGGGAAACGGGCGGATTCGCACGCCGAATATGGACGCCCTGGCCGGGCGGGGCACGCGGTTCGACCGGGCGTTTGTGACCCTGTCGATCTGCTCGCCCAGCCGGGCCGCGTGCCTCACCGGGCGGTACGGCAGCGCGACGGGGGTGACCGCGCTGGGCCGGCCGCTGCGGCGCGGCGAGCGGACCTTCGCACACCTGCTCAAGCGGGCCGGCTACCAGACCGGCTTCGCGGGCAAGTGGCACCTCGGCACCACGCCGGCGGCCTGCGGGTTCGACGTCGTCAGCTCCTTCGGCGGCAACGGGCGGTACTACGGCCGCTCCGTCACGCAGAACGGAACACGCAGAACGATCCCGGGATTCATCGACGATTTCGTCGCCGAGGAGTCCATCCGGTTCATCCGGTCGGCCGCCAAGGCCGACGCCCCGTTCGTCCTGTGGATGTGCACGCAGGTGCCGCACATGAACCACAAGTTCGACTGGAACGCGCGGCAGCAGACGCTGGCATTGTACGACCCGGCGCGGATGCCGGTGCCCGAGACGTGGCAGGACGACCTGGCCGGCAAGCCGCCGTACCTCAAGACCGCACGCAGCCGCACGCGCGCCAGGCAGTACGGGTACGGCAGGAAGGAGGCCATCCGGCGGCACACGCAGCGGTACTACGCGGCGGTGACCGAGGTCGATGCGTCGATCGGCACGGTGCTGGCGGCGGTGCGCTCGCTGGGGCTCGACGACACCACGTGGTTCATCCTGATGGGGGACAACGGGTGGTTCATGGGCGAGCACGGGTTCACGAGCAAGGTGCTGGCCTACGAGGAGTCGATCCGCGTGCCGATGATCGTGGCCGGGCCCGGCCTGAAGGCCCGCACCGACAAGCACCTGGTGCTGAACGTCGACCTGGCGGCGACGGTTCTCGATATCGCGGGCGTGGCGGCCCCGCGGACGATGCACGGGCGGAGCCTGCTGCCGCTGGTTCGCGGCCGGGAGACGGCCTGGCGCGACGACGTCGTCTACGAGGCGCCGACGCCGGCGTTGGGCAGTTGGCCGCTGCTTGCGGTGCGGACCGAGCGGTGGAAGTACATTCGCACGTACGCCAAGGCGGACCGCTCGCGGGTCGCCTTCGAGGAACTCTACGATCTCCGGGCCGACCCGCACGAGATGCGGAACCTCGCCGCGGACGAGCGCTGCGCCGGGGCGCTGAGGAAGCTCTCGGCGAGGCTGGACGAGCACGTCAAAGCCGCCGGCCTGCGCCTCGGCGCCCCGCGGCGGGTCGACTGAGCCGCTATTTTACAACGTGGCACGGGCATCTTGCCCGTGGGACGCATGGGCGGGGACGCCCATGCCAGGCTACCGGGCCTGGCGGTTCAGGTCCATCAGGATCTTCTTGTACCGGCCGTTGTCCGGATTGGCCTTGACGACCTGGGCCATCTGCTTCTCGCAGATCGCACGCAACTGCTCCCGAAGCGGATCGGACCCGGGCACGTGCGCCGCGATCACGCGGCGCCAGTAGTCCGCATCGTCGGCGACGGCCTGGTCCGATTCGGGATTCCCCGGCTCGACGGGCACCATTTTCACGCGGCTGTCGGTGAACTGCCGGGTGCCGCGGTACCCTTCCCTGAACATGTGGTAGTGCCGACGGAGGTTCTGCCTGAAGCACAGCAGCCCGGGCAGGGGCGGGATGGCCGGCGTCCACAGCGACGACTGGTAGAGCACCTGCTGGGAGTGGAACCGGCGAATGGTCACGTACCGCGGGGAGTACTCCTCCGGAGGCCTGGCGTGCTTGCTCGCGCCGATGCCGGTGTAGTAGAACGGCGTGCCCTGGATCTCCGTGACCAGGTAGCACCCGTCAAGCTCCTGCACGGTGGCCGCGTCCTCCGCACTGACGTGCTTGCAGAAGCTGTCCATGTCCTTTTCGAGGACGCACCCTCCGCCGGCCCATGGCATCAGGAGCAGCGCGCCGCACAGCCCCCAGGTCGATCGTTTCATAAGCATTGGTTGACTCCCGTGTTACTGCCGCCGCCGGCCGCCGCGTACCCCGGGCGACCTCACGCAACCCGCCCGGCGCAGCACCTCGACCACACACTGGGCAGTATAACACATACACCGGAAACACGCAAGGGAAATCGGGATAACCGCCGGTAGTCAGTAGTCGGCAGATTGACAACCGAAAGAAGAAAGCGCGTGCATCATGCGCATGGCGCGATGGGCCGTGGGCCCCTCCGGGGCCGAAAACACCCAGATGCACTTGGTCCATCCCGTGGTCGGCAGACGACCGAGGACGAGGACAAGGACGACGTGAACCGGCTACCGACTACCGGCTACTGGCTGCCCGCGCGAGCCGGTTGCGTTGTGGGTGTAGCACGGGCATCTTGCCCGTGAAAAGAGAGTCCGGCGACTCGTGTTCACGGCGTTTTGTCCATGGGCAAGATGCCCATGCTACCTTGCAGGCCCACAGCGCAACCGGCTCCGCCTGCGCCCCCCGCGCTTGTATCCAGACGCCGCTCGATTTATCATGACTCGGGAGCCGCGTGTGGGCGGGCTGAACTTCGACAAACGCCGGCGGCGCGCGGCTGGACGTGCGGAGCACACGGGTCGGGAGACTATGTTGGCAGACGGTTTGGGTGACGACACGCAGCATGACCAGGATCGCAGCCCCTCGGCGCTGATCGGACTGATCGAGGCCCACCTGGGCGAGGCGTTCGATGCGGCGCAGGCCGCGGAGGTCCGCCACAAGCTGGCCGGCCGTGCCGCCCTCGAGGACGCCCTGCGGGCCGAACTGTCCGCCGGGCCGACCGGCGACGGGCACGACGCGCCGCCGGCCGTGACAGGCTTCGACGACCTGATCCGGCGTATCGATGCCCTGGCCGCCGACCTGCGCCGAAGCCGCCGGCGGGCACTCCTCATGCGATGTGGGCTGGCCGTCGCCATGCTGGCGATCGCGGCGGCGATTGTCCTTTGGCCGACGAGGCTGGGGCGGCAGTCCCCCGGACCGATCGGCGGCCGGGACGGGGGCCCGGATCGGCCCGGCGGCGCGACGCGTCCGGCCTCGCGCCCCGCCAGCCGCCCGGCGACCCGGCCGGGGCGAGTCGGCCCGGTCACAACGTGGCCCGATGTGGACCTGTCGCCCGGGCGGATGACGTGGCAGGAGTACGCCGTCGGCGGCGTGGCGGGCCAGTCCGATTGGCAGGCCGACGTAGGCAAGCTCTTTGAGAAGCGCGACGGCAAGCCGCCCGTCATGTCCCGTGACCGGCGATACCTCCAGCTCGAGGGCACCTATCGCCTGGGCTCCGTGCCCGGCCCCGGGCGCATGCTCCGGCTGGGGCACGCGGACGGCAAGCAGCTCGACCTGGAGGTTTGGAACGGCAACGCCGCCGTGCGTCTCCAGATCGCGCCGAGCAAGTGGACCATTCAGGCCCGCGCCCTGACCTGGACCGACACCAGGTCCTCCGCCGTGGTCCGGGCCTCGTGCGACGATCGCGGCGCGTGGCGATGGTACGGGTACGGGGCGATCGACATCCGATACCAGGACGGGCGCATCCTGGTCTGCCGCGGCGAGGTCCCGCTGCTGGCCGTGCCCATGCCCAAGGCCCCCGTCGGCGCCAACCTGACGTGCGCGCGGTCGCGTCTGTGGCTGGCGGAGGTCAGGGCCTGCCGCCCGCTGCCGCTGCCGGCCGACTGGACCGGCAGGCACGACGCCACTACGGTGCCGGTCGTCAATCTCACGTGGGCGCAGAAATCGACCGACACCGTCACGTTCTCCGGAGGCCGGGGCGGCGAGGTTGCCCTGGCCGCCGAGAGCGAGAAGGACGCCGGCTACGTCTGGGCCGACCTGGACGTCGGGCCCCTGGAGGTGGTCGAGGTCACGGCGCACGTTCGCCAGTGCACGGCCCTGGCGGGCGTGGCCGCGCGGGTTGGAGATGTCGTCAGGCCGATTCGCCTGACCCTGCGCAAGGACAAGCGCCTCGTCGCGCCGCGCGACAGCCGCCACGCCGACGACGACCTCGCCGCCGGACGAACCGTCGGCGAGCAGTTCTGGGTCCGGATACGCTTCGGGCTGGACGCGATCATGGTCTGGGTCAGCCGGGACGGCAAGGCGTGGTGGCCCCGGCAGGCGCAGTTGACGTACGGCCGCGGGGAGAAGGTCTGGTTCGGCCTGGAGGTCCAGCGGGGTAAAGAGCCCCGCCGCGTCGCCGTGGACGTTCTCGAGGTTCGCCGCTCAAACGCGATCGGGCAGATGGTGCGTGCCGAGGCGGACCTGGTACGCGAGGCAGGCGGGGCGCTGACGTACGAGATCACCAACGCCACCACCCGCGAGCAGGCCCTGGCCATGCTGGACGAGGCCCGGCGGGATAACGTCGATCCCGCCCGCTGGCAGGCAGCGTGCGACGTGCACCTGGTGTGCGGTTCGCGGCAGTGGCAGGTTCGCCTCGAGGCCCTGGAGGCGCTGTTCCTGGCCGAGTGCGACCGCGACGCCGAGGCGGACCTGGCGGCGATCCTGGCCGGCGTCCGCGAACTTCAGGACGCCGCCCTCGTCTATCCCGATCGGCTGCCGGGCCTGCTGCGGGAGGTCGTCATGACCCTGGCGCGGTCGGCGTTCGAGGGCGGTAGAATGGGCGACCTCAAGGCCGTCGTCGATGCGACCTACCTGCACCCGGGGGGGCCTGCGGGGCTGTCCGGCGGATACCACTCGGCCGTGATGCCCCCGGCCCTGCTGAGGCTGTTTCTGCTGGGGCTGATGGACCGGGGCGACTGGGCGTCGGTCCGGCTGGCGGCGGCGCGGGCGGTGTTCACGGTTCCCAGGGGGTACCGCCCGGAGACCGAGCCGTTCGCCCGGTGGGCCCTGAAACGGGCCCGCGAGCAGTTGAACGAGGACCCCGGCGCGGCTACCGGCACGCAGGGGCCGCGATGCCCGCTGGTCCTCAGCGACGAGAGACTCGTGCTGAACGTCGTCGGGCAGTTCCTCTTCCTCGTGCGAGGCAAGCACTACCAGGCCGCCTGCGAGAAGATCACCAGCGAGCCGCTCGACGACGCCCTGATCCGTCCCGACCCCCAGCGGGACGTGCTCCAGGCCACCCACTTCTGCGTCAGCCAGACCATCCGAACCACGCCGAAACTCCAGGACATCCTCACCCAGCCGCGATTCAGCCAGATCGGCATGATCCGCCTGGAGCGGGCCCGGAAGCAGGACGACCTGGACGCCGTCCGGGCGCTGGCCGCCCAGTTCTACGGGACGCTTCCCGCCCTGAGCGCGACGCACGTGCTGGCCGACCGCGACCTGTCCGACGGCCAGTTCCGAAGCGCCATCGCCCGGTACGATCTGCTGCGCGGGCGCCAGGATTATCCGCGGCGTGAGGACGCGGCTGCGAAGTTCCGCCTGGCCTCGGCGATGCTCGGGCGGCTGGCGGGAGACCCGGTCACCAAGACCGTCGTCCTGCCCGGCGGGACGTTCTCGGCGGACCAGTTCGAGCGGATGGTGCGGCAGTTGGCCGCCGAACGCAAGCCGCAGGCGGTTCCCCCGTCCCGCGGCGCGCGGGCGCCGGGCCCCGCCGCCCACAGCGACGACGTCACACTGACCCGCCTGGCCGACGTGACCGGCCTGACCGCCAGGTTCCGTTACACGCGGGCGCGCCCGGCCGACTTCGCCACCGACGGCCGGCGGCTCTTCGTCAGCTATCTCGGCAAGCTGCTCAGCATAGACCCGGCCTCGCCGAGCGTGGCGTGGGCCTTCGAGCCGGACCCCAAGCGGGCCCGCTACAAGCACGGGCACTACTTCGACGCCGAGGGGCCCGCCGGGCTCCTCCGCGCCGGCAACAGGCTGTACGTGCGCTGCACGCGGGGCGAGCGCCCGCTGGAGTGCTTCCACACCCAAACCGGCAAACGCCTCTGGAGCAGAACCTACGACACCGGCGTGCTGTCCGATCCGTTCCTGATCGGCCCCTGGGTCTCGGTGATCACCGGCGACGACGACGCCCGCGGGGCGCTTTGCCTACAGCGCACCGCAAAAGACGCCGACGAACTGTCGCTGTCGTCGCGGATCGTGGACGTTCGCGACGAGGTCCGCCCCGTCGGGCGACCGGCGGTGGTCGGCGACGCCGTCCTGTTCCGCGCAGCAGGCTGCCTGATCAACTGCGACCGCCGGGGCACGCTGCGATGGGCCAGGCCGCTCCGCGCCGTGCCCGAGGACGTCCTGCCCGAACTCCATACCAGCCTGGCCCTGGACGACATGATCGTCCTGGACGGGCGGCGCCTGATCCTCACCGCCCCGGGCTGCCCCTACGTCACGTGCGTCTCGGCCGACAGCGGAAAGCGGCTGTGGTCGTTCCTGATCCACTCGCCGTCCCGGCTGGCGGGCCTGGTGGGCGGCAGCGCCGTCGTGGTCGACTCCGAGAGGATCACCGCGCTGGACCCGGCCACGGGGAAGATCCGCTGGCAGCTCCGCCACACCGCCGAAGGCGCCGCCATACTCCCCGCGGGGCAGGACACCCTCGTGATGGTCAGGCTCCGCAAGCCCGCCAACAGCAGGGACACGTCCGCCGAAGGCCGATTCGTCCGCTGGATCTCCGCGGCGTCCGGGCGCACGGTCAGGCAGGCCCCCCTCCATGGTGAGAACACCCTCTACGGCGTCTGCCAACTGTTCACCGACGGCAAGCGGATCTTCGGCCTGTCCAACTTCGACGGCCGCCGATCCGCCAAGGCCAAGCTCTTCATGATCGAGCCGACCGCGACGAAATGACGGCGCGGCGGCGATGAACGACACCGGCTACCCGAAGACCGCGCGGATGTGGCGGGCGCAGACGTTCTCGGTGACGCCGGGGGCGATGGCTTCGGCGAAGGCGTCCAGGGCGTCCAGGAAGCGCCCGCCCATCTCCGCGGCGACCTTGTACGCCACGTGGAGCATCTGCCGGACGTGGGGGTTGTAGGCCTCGCACGACGCGTCGTGGCGAAGGGCCGCGGCGAACTGCTCGCCGGTCCAGGCGGCCACCGTTTCGGCCGCCGGGAGCCGCGACGTGTCGATGTCGATCACCGTCGCGTACGGGCCGCACAATTCATCGAACCGTCCCAGCGCCTCGGCGTAGACGTCCCTCGCGATGGCCAGGCCCTTCCCGCCGGCCGACGCCAGCCCGATCAGCTCCTCCAGCCACGTCGTGCCGGCCGTCTTCAGGTGCAGCCCCGCGTCGAGGGTCCGTATCGCCCGGCGCATCGCCGGGTAGATCGAGAACTTGTCGCTGCCGGAGTGGACCGAGAGCTTCAGGTCGTCCGGCAGGTCGAACCGCCGGGCGGCGAAGGCGGTCACCGCCACGTCCCGCGCGAACTCGGCGGCGAAGACCTCGACGTCGCCGGCGTAGTCCACGCCCTTGTTGAACCGCCCGGTGAACTTCGGCGCGATCGTGCGGGCGGGGATCTTCTCGTCGGCGACGGCAGCCAGGATCACCAGCAGTTCGGCCGGCGTCTGGGGCGCGTCGGTCTCGTCCATGGACACCTCGGCGATGAAGGTGCCCTCGCCCTTGGCGGCGGCGACGTGGCGGTGGATCCGCCCGGCCTGCCCGACCGCGGCCAGGAACTTCGCCGCCGCGCCGGTCATCTGCTCCTTCGAGATCACCAGCGGTTCGTCGAGGCCCGGCAGGGCGACCTCGCCGAGAAGACCGGCGTGGCGGTCGACGAAGGCGCGGACGGCGTCCTCGTCGGCGGCGCGGCCGATCGCGTCGGCCACGTCCAGCGTGAAGAAGTCGCTGGCGTCGATGAACAGGTCGACGGTCTCGAGCCCGACGTGGTCGGCGTCCACGAAGTACGGCCCGCTCCAGCCGAGTTCGGCGACCGCCGCGTCGGCCTCGGCGCGCACGGACTGCGGCGTCGTGCCGATGATGGTGTGCTCCCTGTGCGACTTGTTCCACACGGGGGTGACGTCCACCCCGGCGTCCCGCGCCCGGATCACCCCCGCCAGTTGCGCCGCCCCCTGCCGCGCGAACCGGTCGCCGATGCCGATCGAGTATTTACCTAAGTTCATTTCCAGCTTCCCATCTCCAATCCCCAATTTGGAGGTTGGCACCCGGGTCTGGTTCCTGCGTCACAGCCTCCACGGGCTGCGCATGGCGCGGTTCATCATGCGCGAGGCCTGATCGTCGCCGACGATCTTCTCGTGCTTCCAGTCCCAGGTGATCTTCCGCCCGGTGCGGATGGCGACGTCGGCCAGGTGGCTGATCGTGTCGGACTGGACGGCGTCGTCGATGTTGCTGACGGCGTCGCAGCGCCGCTTCATCGAGTCCAGGAGGTTCTGCCCGTGGTTCCCGCTGCGGATCAGGTGCACGTCGTTCGGGCCGAGCTTCTTGGTCTTCAGCGACGCCGGGTCGGTGCGGAGGGAGCCCCGCGAGACGGCCACTTTGCCCTCCGTGCCGATGAACGTCGTCAGGTCGCCGCCGTGCCGGAATTTGAACGGCATGCCGTTGGCGTACTTGCCGGTGATGGACCAGCTCGTGACGGTGTCGAACAGCCCCTTTGTGGGGATGTTCCCGGTGCCTTCGATTTCGACGGGCACGGACAGGTTGTCCGGCCAGCCCCACACGGCGATGTCCAGCGGGTGGGCGCCCCACCCGCCGAGGAACCCGATCGCGTTGTCGTAGACGAACCACGATCCGCCGCTGGTGCAGCGGTCCTTCGTGTACGGGCTGACCGGCGCCGGGCCCAGCCACATGTCGTAGTCCAGGTCCGCCGGGACGGGGATCGGCGTGGTGGACCCGCCGGAGCGGCCGCCGGGGGCCACCACCTCGATCGCCTTGACCTCGCCGATGTACCCGCTGTGGACCAGTTCGCAGGCGTGGCGCAGGTGCCCGCTGGACCGCTGCTGCGTGCCGTACTGGAACACGCACCCGTAGCGGCGGATGGCCTTGCGCAGCTCGAAATTCCACTGCATGCACAGCCCGAGGGGCTTCTCGACGTACATGTCCTTCCCGGCCTTGGCGGCGTAGAAGGCGATGGGCACGTGCCAGTGGTCGGGCGTGGCGACGACGACGCCGTCGATGTCGTCGCGGGCCAGCAGGTCGCGGAAGTCGGCGTAGGCCTTGGCGCCCGTGCCGCCGTAACGCTTGTTCATGCGCGCCACGGCGCGGTCGCGTCGTGACGTGAACGGGTCGGCCGCCGCGACGCACCGGCAGTCCTTCAGCCCGAGGAATCCGCCGAGCAGTCCGCCCCCGCGCCCGCCGACGCCGATGTGCCCCATGAGGATGCGTTCGCTGGCCGGGGGCGTGCCGTCCTTGGCGCCCAGGGCGTTGGAGGTGATGACATACGGCGCCGCCGCCGCGGCCGCCGCACCAGCGGCCGTCCGCCTCAGAAGGCCCCGACGCGTGAGAGACTGTTCGTTCATGATACGCTCCAAAGTTCCGGTCCACGAATTACACGAAACAGCAACGACAACAACGGCGAACAACGACAGAAACAACAACGACTTTGGCCACAGATTACACAGATTCCACAGATTTCAAAACAACAACATTTTTGTCTGTTAATCTGTGCAATCTGTGTAATCTGCGGCCAAGCCGTTGCCGTTGTTGCCGTTGTTGCCGTTGTCTTGTCGTTGTTCTGTTGTTGTCGTTGTTCCGTCGTTGTCGTTACTCTATTCAACGCCCGCCCTGGCCGGACGGGTCCACGTTGTAGATTTCCAGTTCGCGGATGGCCGGGGAGCGGCCGTAGACCCCGGTGATCTTCAGCTCCACCGTCTTGCACCGCACCGGCGCGAACGCCACGATCAGTTGGGCGTTGGTGTACTTCGCGTTGCGGACGGCCTTGACGACCTTCCCGTCGCAGAGGACCTGGAAGTCCTTCGGCGAGTAGTTGTGGTGCGCGTAGGCGACGATCTTGATCGCCGAGACGTTCGTCGCCGTCTTCAGCGTGATGCGGAGGATGTAGAGCCTCTGCCCGTCGGTCTCGTCCCAGTAGGTGGCCGGGTTCCCGTCGATGGCGGCCTGGTCGCCCCCGGCGGCGCCGTCCTTGGCGTGCCCGTCGGGGCTGGAGGCGGCGGCGCCGATGGCGAGATTGACCGGCTTTGACATGGCCAGCACGATCGCCGAGGCGCGGGCCCTGACGTCGGCGGACTTGGCCGTGGCCAGGATCTTTCGCACGATGGGCTTGGTCGCCTTCTGCTCGTACCGCCAGATGCCCTCGGCGATCTGGACGGCGGCCAGGGCGGCCTCGTCGGCGACGGGCCCCTCGCCCATCATGCCGACGGCCAACTGAAGCGACTGCGGCGAGTGGACCTTGCCCAGGGCGCTGAGCAGGACCTTCTTCTCGTCGGGTCGCGGCGCGATCCTGAACGCCAGGGCGAACAGCGTGCCCAGGTCGTGGGGCTTGCGGTCAGTCGCCCGCGGCGCCAGGGCCGCAAAACCGCGAAGAGCGAGCACCTTGGGCACCGTGTCTTTCGCGTCGCGCGCCGCGGCCAGGAGATCGTCGAGCGCCGCCCCGTCGGGCCACTCGGCCAGGGCGCGGATGGCGCCGGTCCGCACGTCGGCGTCGGCGTCCTTCAGCGCCGCCCGCACCACCGCCAGGGACTTGGCGCCGCCGAAGTTCGCCAGCACGCGCAGCAGCGAGCCCTTGGTGGCGGCATTGGCGGACTTCATCGCCGTCATGGCGGCCGCGGCGGTCCGGTCGGTGGCCTTGGCGCGCCGGCCCGTGGCGATCAGGGCGTTCTCGATGTCGCGCCGGACGGCCGCCGAGCCGGTCCGGGCCAGGGCCTCGATCATCGCCGGACCGTGCTCCGCGGCAGCAAGCTCGCGCAGGGCTATTGCGGCCTCAGTGCGAATGGCGGCGTCTACTCGAGGATCGGGTTTGCCGATCAGGTTCAGCAGGCTCGGCACTGCCGCCCGCGTGCCTCGCGCTCTCAGAGCGATGATCATCTCTCGTTGGAGGTTGGGTATCTCGCTGGGGACCGGTCGGACCAGGGAGATGATCGCCTCATCAATGTCCTTTCCACGGAGTTGCACCAGGGCTTCGCGGGCCGCGCGCCTGTGGGGGCTGCCGTCGAGGCCGGCGAAGCCCGCGAGCGTGACGACGGTCTCAGCGTTGCCGAGCTTACCCATGGCTACAATGGCGGCCCGTTGCACCGCAGCGCTCTCGCCGCCGCAGGCCTTCGTGATCGCCGGCAGAGCTTCTCGGTCGCCGCGGGCGCCGAGGGCGTCTATCAGTTGTACCTGAACAGCGGGCGAGAGCTTGGGCAACACTTCGGACAGTGTCCGCGTCAGTTCCTTGCCTCCGGTGGTTCGGGCGCACCGGATGGCCGCCGACTGCATCGCCGGATCGCGGCCGGTCAGGGCCTGGGTGAGCATGTCGACGGCCCGTCCCTTTCGGCAGGCCACCAGCCCCGGAAAGGCCGCCGTGCGCACGTGAGGCCGCTGGTCCGGCGCCGACAGCCGCGTGAAGATCGCCTCGGCCTGCGCCGCCCGGCCCGACGTCAGCAGGCCCTCGGCGCAGCGCATCAGGGCATCGGCCAGCCCGCGCTGCAGACCGGGCGGGACCTTGGCCTGGCTCAGCGCCCTGGTGGCGGCGGGTCCGCCGATCTGCCCCAGGGCGTCGATGGCGGCCAGTGCGACCTCGGCGTCGGCAGCCGTCAGGCGCTTGGCAATCGCCTCGACACTCGCCGCGTCGCGCCGCACGCCGAGCGTGGTGATCAGCCCGGTCAGGGCCGGGCCCCGGGCCTTGTCCAGCGCCGCCCGCATGGCCGCCGGGGCCTCTGTGCCGGGGATCCGCGCCAGGGCGAACCGCGCGTGGACGCCGAGCGTCTTGTCGCCCAGCAGGGCCACCAGGGCCGGCACCTCCTTGGCCCCGCCGATCAGCGACAGCTGCTTGCAGAGCCACTTCTTGCAGTCCGGGGTGGCCTTGGTCGGAAGCATCTTGGCCATGGCGGCGGCCAGCTTGGCCCGGGCGGCAGCGTTGGCCGACGCGGCGTAGACCAGCTTCTCCACGGCGATCAGGTCCACGAGGCTGTCGCCGAACTTGAAGCCCGCCGTCTTGGCCAGCATGGCGTCGACGTCGCCGCCGGCGTCGCCCGCGGCGGTCGGCCAGTTGGCCGGGATGGGAATCGTCACCTTGCCCGTCGCGGCCCACTCCGTGCCGCGGAGCATCAGCGCCGTCCAGCCGGCGTTCTGCATGTGCGGCACGCCGTGGCCGAGCACGAGGTTGAAGCCGCGCCCCTTGCCGAGCTTCGTGGTCATGGCCACGCACTCGTTCTGTCCGGACCCGCCTTTTTCCTTCGCAGAGAACGCCGAGCACAGCACGTGCCGGTCCCGGTGGGCCTGCATGCGGTGCCACAGCTCGTCTGTCGTCCGGAAGGGCTTCATCCCCCGCGTGATGGGATGGTCCGGGTCGGTGACGGTCACGTCGAAGGCGTGCTGGCGGCCGTGCCCGGTGTGTTTGCCCCACGTGCCGCCGCTGATCTGCTGGAACTCCGGCCAGGTGTGAAAGCTGGCGCTGGCCGCGTGGAACAGGGCGAACCCCTTGCCGCCGCGGATGAAGTCGAGAAAGGCCTTCTCGGCCTTCGGGCCCCACTGGCGGGCCTTCATCTTCGGGAATCCCGCCCAGTTGCTGACGATCACGTCGTACTGCCCCAGCGTGGGCTCGGCCAGGCTCGCCGCCGGGTCGTTCGTCACCGTCACCGCGAACCGCTTGCTGTCTTCGAGAATGGTCTTCAGCGCCGGCGTGGTAGCCTTCCAGTTGTGGTTGTTCTTCCCGCTGAGCAGGAGGACCTTGAGCCGCTCGGCCGCCCGCGCGCCCGGCGTCGCCGGCAGGGCCGCCGTCAGCAGGAACACCGCCATTGCCGCATGCTTCGCCGATGTCATCAGGTCCACGCTCCTTTGGGCGGCGCCGGATGGTCGCACACGCACCGCAACGCCGATTGTACCCCGCGGCGGGGGAACGCACAACGCCCCGCGCCGCGTGTACCGAGGCCCTGTTGGCGCCCAAACATCCCTTGCCTGTGACGCGAGACTGGCGCATCATCGGGCGAGAAGACGATACAGGATAGGGTCTGATGACACGGGCGCGCATTGACATTCCGGCCAAGCGGATCGCCGAGTTCTGCCGGCAGAACCGGATTCGCCGGCTGGCGCTGTTTGGCTCGGTGCTGCGGGACGATTTCGGGCCGGACAGCGACGTAGACGTGCTGGTCGAGTTCGAGCCGGACGCGCGCGTGGGACTGCGCTTCTTCGAACTGGAGCAGGAGTTGGCGGAGGTATTCGGGCGGAAGGTGGATCTGAGCACCCCGGGCTTCCTCAGCCGGTACTTCCGCGACGAGGTTCTGGCCGAAGCGGAGGTGCACTATGACGCGGCATGATGATCGTGTCCGTCTGCGGCACATGCTGGACCATGCCGAGGAAGCGGCCGAGATGGCCCGCGACCGGAGTCGAAAGGACCTGGATACTGATCGGTAATTCTGCCTGGCGCTGACGCACCTCGTGGAGATCATTGGTGAAGCGGCCGCACACATTTCAGCCGAGGGACGACAGGAATGGGCGGCTATCCCATGGGTCGGTGTGGTCGGACTGCGGAACCGACTGATCCACGGCTACGACGAGGTGGACCTGGACATCTTGTGGGACATCATCCAACAGGACTTGTCCCCGCTGATTGATCAGTTGCGGAGGATCCTCACCCCACAGGAAGAACAGGACTCCGAGGGCAGTTGCGCGAGCTGACCCAGATCGTTCTGCACGCGCGAACATCCCTTGCTTACCACGTCGCGATAGCGCATCATCGAGACGTGACGTTCGAGCGACAGCAAGGAGCCCAGACCATGGCCCACAGGCAGGTGAACCGGCGCGGGTTTATGAAGAAGACGGTTCTGGCCTCGGCGGGAGCGGCCGCGGCGATGAGCCTCGAAGAGCAGATCCTCCTGGCGGCGGAAAAGACCCCGGCCCGGCCGGCAAAGGCCGCCGCAAAGGGCATGCCCACCGGGAAGATCGGCAAGCTCACCATCAGCAGGATCATCTGTGGCGGGAACCTGATCAGCGGCTTCGCACACAGCCGAGACCTCGTCTACGTCTCGGCACTGCTGAGGCACTACTTCACCGACGAGAAGGTCTTCGCCACGCTCGAGGCGTGCGAGGCCAACGGGATCAACACGGCCATACTCCGGCTGGACGACCGGACGATCGGGCTGCTTGAGAAGTACCGCAAGCGCGGCGGGAAGATCCAGTGGATCGCGCAGATCAAGACGCGCGACAGCAAGCTGACCAGGGACGCGCAGAAGGCCATCGACCACGGCGCCGTGGGCGCCTACGTGCAGGGGGGCGTGGGCGACCGGCTGGTCGCCGACGGCAAGACCGAGATCCTCGGACAGTTCGTCGAATACGCCCGGTCCAAGGGCGTGATCGGCGGGATAGGGGGGCACACGCTGGCCGTGCCCATGGCCTGCGAGAAGGCCGGCGTCGAGGCCGACTTCTACATGAAGACGCTGCACGGGACGAGCTACTGGTCGCACTCGTCGATGGAGGGCACGCACGACAACGTCTGGGCCGCCACGCCGGACAAGACCATCGCCTTCATGAACACCGTCGCCAAGCCGTGGATCGCCTTCAAGGTCCTCGCCGCCGGGGCCATCAACCCGACGGTCGGCTTCAAGTACGCCTTCCGGGGCGGCGCGGACTTCGCGTGCGTCGGGATGTTCGACTTCCAGGTCGCCCAGGACGCCCGGATCCTCAAGGGCCTCTTCGCCCGCGGCGTCAAACGCCCCCGCCCCTGGCGCGCGTGAGATCGGGCCGGCCTCGGGGCCAGGAGTGCCGCATGAAGGTCATGGTTGTGCTCGTTCTGGCCGCGGCCGCCGGGGGGGCGGAACCCGACTGGCCGCAGTTCCGCGGACCCCGCCGCGACGGGGTGTCCCGTGAGACCGGCCTGGTGAAGCGCTGGCCGGACGGCGGGCCGAAGCTGCTGTGGCGCGCTAAAGGGCTGGGGGAGGGCTTCGCCTCCGTGGCCGTCGCCGCAGGCCGTATCTGCACCGCAGGCAACGTCGGCTCCAACACGGTTATCACCGCCCTGGACCTGGACGGGCGCGTCCTGTGGCGGGCCGTCAACGGGCGGGCCTACAAGCAGGGCCGCCTGAGCGGCTCGCGGGGGTCGCCCACGCTCGACGGCGATCGCGTCTATCACGAGAGCCCGCACGGCGACGTTGTCTGCCTCAACGCAAAAACCGGCAAGCCGATCTGGTCGCTGAACATACTCAAGAGGTTCCGGGGGCGGCAGATCACCTGGGCCCTGTCGGAGTCGCTCCTGGTCGACGGGAATCGCCTGATATGCTGCCCGGGCGGGCCCGGGGCCGGTATGGTCGCCCTGGACAAGGCCACCGGAAAGACCCTCTGGACCTGCAAGGAACTCAGCGACCGCGCCGCCTACGCCTCGCCCATCCTCGTCGAGCACGCCGGTGTCAGGCAGATCGTGACGATGATGTTCAGCCAGGCCGTCGGCGTCGAAGCCCACACCGGAAGGCTGCTCTGGCGATTCGAGCACGGCAACCCGCGCGGGACCAACGTCCCCACACCCATCTACCACGACGGGCACGTGTTCATCGACAGCGGCGCCGGCACCGGGGGACGGCTGCTGCGGCTCAGCAAGGCCGGCCGGACGTTCTCAGCCGAACAGGTCTGGAAAACCGACCAGATGGACAACCATCACGGGGGGATCGTGCTGGTCGACGGCCTCCTGTACGGCTCGACGCACAAGAAGAACCCGTCGAAATGGGTGTGCCTGGACGTCAAGACCGGGCGGGTGATGTACGTGGCGCGCGGCGTGGGCAAAGGCTCGGTGACGTGCGCCGACGGCATGCTCTACACGCTCAGCGAGAAAGGCCGCATGGCCCTGGTGCCGCCGGGCCCCAAGGCCCCGAAGATCGTCAGCCAGTTCCAGATCCCCGAAGGCGGCCGCGGGCCCGTCTGGGCCCACCCGGTCGTCTGCGGCGGCCGCCTCTACGTCCGCCACGGCGAGTTCCTCTACACCTACGCCATCCGCGCCAAACGGTGAACCAATTTCAGATTTTGGATTGTAGACCTGCCTGCCGGCAGGCAGGTTGTAGATTTGTCAGGGGCGCAGCGCGGGGACTGCACTTCGGGGAAGTGTTTAGCGGGCGAGCAACGCTCGCCGCTTGCCGTTCGAACGACAAACGGCGGGCGTTGCCCGCCCGCTAAACGGCGATCCGATCCGCCTTCGGCGGACCCGCTGAAACCTCTCCCCTGTGGAATCCCCATTTTCCGGACAAATCCACAACTTGCCCGCCGGCAGGCGGGTCTACAATCCCACGTCGTCCTCGATGCGGCATTCGGGGCGGGCGTCGAGTTCGGCGAGCCGCTCGTCAGAGTAGCCCCAGGATTGGCGCTTCTGGCGCAGGGTGGCGGCTTTGGCGAGGAAGTCCAGCTCGGCCTTGGCGGCGTAGTATTCCGACATCGCGGCGCTGCGGGCCAGGCGGTCGGCCTCGTCGGGGTCGCCCGGACACGCCGCGGCGGCCACGTGGGCGGCGCGGCGGGCGCATTGGGCCGCTTGGACCGGGCCGATGGCGAGGGACTCCTCAAAGTGGGCCTTCGCCTCGGCCTTGTCGCCGCCGAGGAGGTAATGAAGCCCCACGTGCAGGTGGGCGTGGATTTGGGGGTCCTCGTTACCGGCCGAGCACGCGGCTGAGGAACGTCGACCTCTTCGGCATGAGGTTGAACTCAAGGGGGGCGAGCCCCAACCCCTGCAGAGCCAGGCCGTAGGCCGTCGCGAACTGCCCGGCCAGGGGGCGGAACCGTTCGGCAAATGTCGGGGGAATGCTGAGGCGGTTGAAGCCCTCCAGCTTCGTCATTTCGGTCGCCAGGCCCAGGCCCAATTTGCCCTGAGTGAACTTCTGCAGACCCACCAGATGGAGTCCTTTGCCCAATGCTATGATTCGCTCAAAACTCGTATTGCGATGTAGGGAGACGTAGTGCCTAACGTAAAGCTGGATTCGATTCACGAAGTCGGCAAATGCCCGGCGCATCGCCCGGAGTATTTGGCGGGCATGCTTGCTGCTGGCGGCTGACAGCTTCACCCTTTCGGCCTTTGCGAACGGCAGGTTGAAGGTCTTGGCGATAGCTTCAGTGAACGTGTCTCCGCCGATGGGAGACTGACGCAGCTCGACATTGCCTTTGTGAATCACGGCAATATCCGTCTTGTGAGCCCCGACGTCCAACAGGATAACGCCGTCTGATTCGGGCGTGAGCGACAGATCGTAGATCATCGCGTTACATACAGCCAGCAGGGAACTGGTCAAGCCCTTGACCTTCAGGCCGGCGCCGGTCAGATTCGACACGTCACGTGCTTGAGCTTCCTTTCTTATGGCGGTCAGGGCCAGGTTGCCGGATGCTCGGTCAGCTTTCCGAAAGACCTGGTGGTCCCATGCCATGACATCGAGTGGGAATGGGATTTCGTATTCGGCCACGGCCTTGAAGGCGTCCCGCCGTCCGGCGTTCCTTTCGAGGTAGCCGGCGGGGGCCTCGATCGCGCGATACATGACGTAGGTGCTGCCGCTGAGCGACGCGAACACCGGCCCTCGCACGGAACCGATGGAGGCCCTGCAATTGGCCAGTTCCGTTCGCACGATCTCGTCAACATCGTCAGTCGTATGCGACAGCGAGCAGTTAAACG
>Ga0180432_10003730_pt1 | contig 21497 bp, 20 predicted proteins | sample SS_ome_10_FD_132414 | JGI IMG/M metagenome (GOLD analysis project Ga0180432, IMG submission 132414) | Hypersaline lake sediment archaeal communities from the Salton Sea, California, USA - SS_1_MS_2 metaG | ecosystem: Environmental > Aquatic > Non-marine Saline and Alkaline > Hypersaline >...
CTCGACGAACAGCGCGGTGTTTTCGTCGATACCGAATCCGCGCGTCGCACCGGACTCCTGCATGCCGACGACCATCCGGCCGAACCGGCCGCGCTTGATGAAATGCTGGTCGACCATGCCCCATGTGAAGAAGCCGAGCCCCGGCGCCAGCAGCATTCCGGGCTGGTCCGCATCGCCGACCACACCATAGGTCGCAGCTTCCAGCGACGTGCCACCGGAAAACATCACCTCGGACATGATGGCGGCCCCGGCACTCGATCCGGCGATCAGCGAACCCTTGCGCTGCGCTTTGCGGATCGCTTTGAGCACCCGGCTTTCTCGACCGTACGGCGCCAGTGCCCCGGTGATCAGAGCCTGGTCGCCGCCGGTGAAGTAGACGCTGCCGTAGTCCTCGACGAGATCGGCGATAGCCTTGTCCTGGGCGGCTGCTGCCGCCCCGGGGCCGTGCACCCCGGCCTGGACGGCATCGAGGCCATGTTCGCGAAACACGCCGACGGTTTCGGTGCCGACCTCGTCGGGCTCCGAAGACGCCGTAGCGAAGACGACGATCCTTCCGCTCGCCAGACGGCGCATCTCGTCATAGATAGCGTCATTGTCGTCTTCCAGACGGCCACCGATGATAGCCAGTTTCGGGGTGGCGGTCCCACGATGAGTGAATGAAATTCTGCTGAGCCGCCGTGTCATTTCGCCGGAACGAGCAGCACGCCGCGATCGTCCGACGTGAGAACGAAGCCGTCGGGAACGTCGAACGAGGATGCCGCCAGACGCTTTGCGACGGGCTCCGGTCCGGGCAATGTGAATTTCGGCTTGAAGTGAACGATCTGCTTCCAGCAGCGCGTGATCGCCTCGCAGAAGTACAGCACCAGATCATCGGGCTGCGCCTGCGCAAGCGCCGCGTCCAAGGCCTTGTCCTCCTCTTCGACGATAGTGATCGCATCAGGCGCGACACCCTCGGCAATCAGGGCGTCCCGCAACAGCCTGGGAATTTCGTCAGGCCCGCGGTCGCGCAGATTGTCGTCGCGGTGGCAGATATAGATGTCGAAATGGCCCGCTACCTTAGCCGCAATCGCCGCGGCGTCCTCGTCGCGCCGGTCGCCCGGGCAGGTCACGCCGACGATCCGGCGCCCGCGCGGCTTGAGCCTGTCGACCACGTCGACCATGGCCCCCACCGCCGCCTCGTTGTGCCCGTAGTCGAGGATCACCCGGAAACCGTGTTCATCGAAGACATTCATCCTCCCCGGGCTCTGGAAGAAGCTGTTATCGAAGGTACGCAATCCGGTGTGGACCTGATCCAGTGTCTTGCCGAGCGCATAGGCCATACCGGCTGCGAACATGGCGTTTTCGACGTTGTGAAGCGCCTTGCCCTCCAGCGTCGCCGGGATGAGGTGGGTCCACATCAGCGGCATCTGGGTTCCGTTGTCATAAATCACGATCTGATCGCCGTTGAGCCCCTGCTCAAGAACGACCGCGGGTTTGCCGAGCCGGATATGTTCGCGCACCAATTCATGCTCCGGGTTGCGCGTCACGTACATGACCTGCTTGGCGGGCGAGAAGGCCGCCATTCTCAGGGTCTGCTCGTTATCGGCGTTCAACACCACCGTGCCGCGGGTGACCTCCGCGACGACGCGTTTGACCCGGGCAAGGCCGTCAAGAGTGTCGATGCCGCCGAGCCCCAGATGGTCGGAGGCAACGTTCAGCACCGCGCCCACATCACAGAAGTTGTAGCCCAAGCCGGAGCGGACGATGCCGCCGCGCGCCGTCTCCAGGACCGCGATGTCGACCGAGGGATCGCGCAGCACCATGTTGGCCGACAGCGGCCCGGTCATATCGCCCTTGACGGTCACGTTGCCGTCGATCACCACGGCGTCGGTCGAGGTCTGCCCCACCACATGACCCGCCATTTTCAGGATGTGTGCCAGCATGCGCGAGCACGTGGTCTTGCCATTCGTTCCGGTCAGGGCGGCGATCGGAACGCGCGCCTGGGTTCCCGGCGGGAAGAGCATGTCCATGATGGCCCCACCCACATCGCGTGGCGTGCCCTCGGAGGGCGCGATATGCATGCGCAGGCCGGGTCCCGCATTGATCTCGCAAATACCGCCGCCGGTCTCGCGATAGCTCTTGGTGATATCGGTGGTCAGGAAATCCACCGCGCCGACATCCAGCCCGATCGCCAGGACCGCCCGCTCGGCCATCAACTTGTTGTCGGGGTGGATCGTATCGGTGACATCCACCGCCGTGCCGCCCGTCGAAATATTCGCAGTCTTGCGCAGATACACCTCTTCACCCTCGGCGGGGACCGTCTCTGGGGTGTAGCCCTTTTCCTCGAGCAAGCCCTTCGCCTGATCGTCGAGTTCGAGCCGGGTCAGCACATTTTCATGCCCGACGCCGCGGCGCGGGTCCTGATTGACGATGTCCACCAACTCGGCAATGGTGTGGCGCCCGTCACCCTTCACATGCCCCGGCACCCGGCGCGCGGCGGCGGCGAGTTGGCCGTTGACAACCAGAAGCCGGTGATCGTCGCCGCGCAGCATGGTCTCCACCACCACGCCCGGTCCTTCGGCATCGGCGGTCTCGAAGGCGGCGGCGATGCCGTCCTCGGACATGATGTCAACGGTGACGCCCCGGCCGTGATTACCATCAAGCGGCTTGACGACCACGGGATAGCCGATGCGTTCGGCCGCCCCCATCGCCTCGTCCGCGCTGTAGACCAGTCGCTGCCTCGGCACGGGCAGACCGAGATCGGCAAGGAGGCCGTTGGCGAGACTCTTATCGGAAGCGATTTCGACGGCGATATGCGAGGTTTTCGACGTCAACGCCGCCTCGATCCGCTGCTGATATTTACCCTCGCCGACCTGGATCAGGCTGGCATCGTTGAGCCGGTAAACCGGAATGTCGCGGGCTTGGGCCGCACGCACCAATTCCATGGCCGAGGGCCCCAGAGAACGCCTTTCGGCGTAGGCCAGGAAATCCTCGACGTCTTTGTCGAGCTCGGGAGCCTCGTCGTCGGCTTCCTGAGGGTGCCTGGCGATGGCCGCGAGCATGTCGCAGGCAACCTCACCGGCCTCGATACCGATGTCCTCATTGCCATAGCTGTAGAACACCTCGACGACGTCCGGGTCACCCGTCGGCTCCGACCACGCCAGTGTGCAGTCAATGCCGGCGGCATGCTGAAGCGCCAAAGCCAGCCTCGCGACCAGATCACCAACGGAAAGCTGCTCGCCGGCGCGCAGTGCATCGAGCCATTCGGCCTGTTCCAGCGCGAGCCCCGGCAGCACCACTGCCAATCTGTCGATAACCCCCGCCCCCAGTTCCGTGAGGGTTTCCGCATAGCTCGGCTTGACGTCCAGCTTGAGCAGGATCACCGCCTCCCGCGCATGAACGTTAGGACCGACATAAACCGAAGTGGAGTTGATATCCAATGGAGGCATCCTCATCAAGCGTCGGGCATCTGTATGCAAGAACGGGGTCGGACGAAGCCGCGCAACACAATCCAGCCAACCGCAAGTCGGAGCGCCGCGGTCGTCCGGCCGGGTCTCAGGCTCACTTCCTGAAGCTCATCGCTCCAAGCACGAGTAACCCTACCGCCCAGTCCCCAATCCCGCCGGATGGAAGGCGTCGATATTTTAAGCGCGCCGCTCTCCGTATCAACCCGTGCTGGGGCAGCACTGAAATAGGCTCTTGGCCGTCCAGCCGCCGACTCCCCGACCGACCCTGCGCCCCCTTGCTGAGCGCGACCACCATCGCGCGACTTGTCGCGCTGGTTTTACCGGCAGGTATCGGTCTGAGCGATGCGCGCGGAGGTCCGGCGCGGAGGTCACCGGAGCCCGGTCACGGCTAAGTTTTGTGTTCTGCACGACCGCGGGTACGCCACAGGCTGGCGACGGTCGTAATGACCAGCACCGCGGCGATGACGCCGATCGACATCTGGGTCGAGATTTCCGGCACCTCGACGTAGCCGCCATTGTTGATGAACGGAAGGGTGTTCTTGTGCAGCGCGTGCAGCACCAGCTTGACCCCGATGAAGCCGAGGATGATCGCCAGACCGGCCGACAGGTAGACCAACCGGTCCAGCAGCCCGCCGATGAGGAAGTACAGCTGGCGCAGACCCATCAACGCGAAGGCATTGGCCGTGAAGACGATATAAGGCTCCTCAGTGAGTCCGTAGATCGCCGGGATCGAGTCCAGGGCGAACAACAGGTCGGTGAAGCCAATGGCGATCAGAGCCAGCATCATCGGGGTGACGGCCCGCTTGCCGTCGATCCGGGCGAGGAACCTGTCCCCGTTGTAATCATCGGTGGTCGGCACGAAGCGACGGACCAGGGTGACCAGTCGGTTCTCTCGTTGCACCTCGATCTCGCGCTCGTGGCCGCTGTCCCGTGCCAGCTTGAGTGCGGTGCCGATGAGGAAAATGCCGAAGATGTAGAACACCCAGCTGAAGGCGTTGATTGCGGCGGCTCCGACGGCGATGAAACCCCCGCGCATGACCAGTGCCATCACGATGCCGATCAACAGTAATTTCTGCTGGTAGGCCCTTGGTACCGCGAACGAGGCCATGATGATGGTGAACACGAACAAGTTGTCGACCGAGAGGGCTTTCTCGGTGACGTAGCCGGCGAAGTACTCGCCGCCGTACTGCCCGCCCCACTGCCACCAGATGAAGAATCCGAAGATCACCGCCAAAGCGATGTACACCGTCGACCAAATGGCCGATTCGCGAAAGGTCGGATCGTGCGGAACCCGGACGTGGGCAAAGAAGTCGAAGACGAACAGACCCAAGATCACAACGCAGGTGATGACCCATACCTGGGTGGACACGCCCATGGCGCGAAGTATTCGGGAAGTCAGGTTCGTACGTCAAACGATGCTCGCCGCGCCGTCAGCGCGAAAAACAGCCAGGACACCAGCACGGCGAGGAGAACCGCAGCCTGGACGTAGCCTGCCGCAGCCGCGGGGTAAACCACACCGGTGATGTAGTGGTCGATGAAACCCGCCGAACTCAGTGGCCCCATACCCGCCCCGGATCGGGCCCAGCGCTCGAGATCGGTAAGCGGACACCCGAGGCCGATGGTCACACTGCCCATCGCCCACAGCACAACCGGCAGGTGCAACCAGATACTGCGGCGCCAGCGGAGCGCAAGGAAGCCGCCACTGGGCAGGTAGATCAGGAACGCGAAGTGGGCGGCCGCCACCAGCAACACCAGCGCGACGAAAACCGGGCGCACGAGACCGAGCCTAAACCGAGCCCAAGCCCTGTCGGAACCGGGACGTACCGCGAAGACGTACCGTGAACGGGTGCCCGCGGCGTTGTTCCTCCACAACGACCCGTCAGCGCCGGCGGCGCTGCTCGGTGAGGCCTTCACCGAATCCGGTTTCGATATCAGCACGTTTGATGTGCTACCGGCCGGCCGGCCCGATGATCCGGCGGTCGACACCGTCTTCCCCGACCCGCTCGACTATGACGTCATCGTGCCGCTGGGAGCCCGCTGGGCGGTCTACGACGACCGGATCGCGCAACGCTGGGTGGCCGATGAGATCGCGATGGTGCGCCATGCGCTGTCCTCGGGCGTGGGGGTGCTCGGCGTGTGCTTCGGCGCGCAACTGCTGGCGCAGGCGCTCGGGGGCAGCGTCGCACGCTCGCCGCACCCGGAGATCGGCTGGCACGCGTTACACAGCGACAGAACCGATCTGGTCCCAGGGGGCCGCTGGTTCCAATGGCATTTCGATCGTTTCACCCCCCCGCCCGGCGCCGTGGAGATTGCCCGCAATCCGCGGGCCACCCAGGCGTTCGTCCGGGGTCGGGCACTGGGACTGCAGTTCCACCCCGAGGTGGACGGCGACCTCGTGGAACGCTGGATCGACGAGGACGACGACGCCGACATGACCCGACTGGGCCTTCGCCCCGAGGAGGTGCGAGCCGACACCGCGGCCCACGCCGAGGACGCAGCCCGGCGGCTACGTATGCTGGTCCGCGGCTTTGCCGGAATGCTGGCCCACGGCTCTGCCGGAATGCCGGCCCAGGACGGCCTCGATCAGCCGAACGGCCGCCGGTAGCGCGGCGGCCACCACCGGGCTCAGGCCGACGCCGTGCCCGGTGTCGGCGACGTCGATGGTCACCAACACCAGCTCGGCGGGCGCGCGTCCCAACGCGCGTCCCAATTCGTAGGTTTGCCGCACGCCGAGATCATGGGAACTCACCGGCGTCGATTCGGTCAGGTCGGTGATGGCGCACCGCCGGATCCGGCCCGGGACCGCGCCGTCCGCCGCATCCACCAGCACCGCCAACTCCGCACCCGTCCAAGCGTCCAGGATCGCCGCCGGCTCCGCGGCGCAGCTCACCGCGGGCATGCCGCGGACGGCCAGCTGCGCCGCCACCGCCGGTCCGATGCCGTCGTCACGGCGGAACTCGTTGCCGATCCCGATAACAACGCAGTCAGTCGACGCGGGGATCACCGCCGATCGACCGTGACCGTGAGAAAGTGGGTGGAGCAAGAGATACACGGGTCGTAATTGCGAATGGTCCGTTCGCACATCGCGGTGAGCGCCGCGTCGTCCAGGCCGGCATCGGACACCACCACCCGAGCCAGGTCGTCTTCGATCGCCGCCTGGTTCTGCGAGGTCGGCGGGATGATCTCCGCGGCGCTGACCAGACCGGCCTCGTCGATCTCATAGCGGTGATAGAGCAGCCCGCGCGGGGCTTCGCTGACCCCGTGGCCTACCCCGGGCCGGGCCTCGACCTCGACGAACGGCCGCGAAGGCCGCACGTAGTCCTCGACGATCCGCAATGCCTCCTCGACTGCGTAAACCACCTCGACTGCGCGAACCACGATGCTGCGAAACGGGTTTCGGCACTCGGTTCCCAGCCCGGCCGCGGCGGCGGCCTCGCGGGCCAGCGGCGAGAGCTGCCGATGGTTCAGCGAGTAGCGAGCCAGTGGACCGGTCAGGTGACGGCGGCCGTCGAGGGTGGCATGCAGTGCGGTGGAGTGCGGCACCTGGCTCTCGCGGACATGCTCGCTGAACTCGGCCACATCGAACACCGGGCCGGCACTGCGGGCGATCACCCCGTCCTCGATGGCGTAGCGGGGAGCGGTCAGCGCCAGCAGTTCGTGCTCGACCCGCAGTTCGGGGAAGTCGAAACCGGCCACCCACGTGACGGTCTCCAGGGCGTCATCCAGTGCGCGCCGCAGCTGCTCGGCCAGCGGGGCGAGATCGGCACGGGCTGGAACCGAGTAGAACCCGCCGAGGCGGACGTTGATCGGGTGGATCGAACGGCCGCCTACCGCTTCCATCAGCCGGTTACCAGCCTTCTTCAGCGCCAGACCGCGTTCGACCGCCGCACGGTGATCCCGCGCCACCGTGAAGATATCCGGCGCGCCGAGGAAGTCCGGCGCGTGCAACATGTAGATGTGTAGGGCGTGGCTGTGGATCCACTCCCCGCAGTACAACAGCCGCCGCAGGGCGATCAGTTCCGGATCCAGCCTCACCCCGCAGGCATCCTCGATCGCGTTGCAGGCACTGACCTGATAGGCCACCGGGCAGATCCCGCAGATCCGGGCAGTCAGATCCGGCGGCTCGGTGTAGGCCCGTCCGCGCAGGAACGCCTCGAAAAACCGTGGCGGCTCGTAGATGTTGAGTTCGACGCGCTCGGGGATGCCGTTACGCAACTCGACGTGCAGGGCGCCCTCTCCCTCGACCCGGGTCAGGGCGCTGACCCGCAGGGTCCGGCGGGACTCGGTCATTCGGCACTCCGTTCGCCATCCCGGGCATCCTGGAACTGCGTCACGTTGAACGTGCTGAAAACCCGGTCGACCTCGCCTGCGGACATCCCGTCGCGGCGCAGCAGAGGAATCGTCGCACCCAGGTTCGGGGTGGCCGCCGGGCCGAAGCATCCGTAGCAGCCGCGGTGATGTCGGGGACACAACGCCCCGCACCCGGCGTGGGTGACCGGCCCCAGGCAGGCGATCCCCTCGGCGACGGTCACGCAACTGACCCCGGCTCGTTTACATTCGGTGCAGACCGTCGCCGACGGCAGTCGCGGTTTCCGGCCGACCAGCAGCGCGGCCAACGTATCGAGCAGTTGACCGCGGTCGATCGGGCAACCGCGCAGTTCGTAGTCGACGGGTACGTGCGCCGAGGCCGGGGTGGACGTCGCGAGGGTCTCGATGTAATCGGGGCGCGCGTAGACGACCGAGGCGAACTCGGCGACATCGGCGAAGTTGCGCAACGCCTGGATCCCGCCGGCCGTGGCACAGGCCCCGATCGTCACCAGCACACCGGATTGCTCACGAATCTCACGAATCCGCCGTTCGTCGGCCGGGGTGGTGATCGAGCCCTCCACCAGCGATACGTCATAGGGGCCGCCCATCACCGCACTCGACGCCTCGGCGAAGGCGGCGATCTGCACCTGCTCGGCGAGGGTCAGCAGTTCGTCCTCGCAGTCGAGCAGGGTGAGTTGGCAACCGTCGCACGAAGCGAACTTCCATACCGCCAAAGTGGGCATCTAGAGTTCCTCGACTTCCAGCAGGGGCCGGGCCACGTCGTAGCCCACCACCGGGCCGTCGCGGCACAGCAGCAACGGACCGAGCTGACAATGCCCGCACCACCCGATACCGCACTGCATATTACGTTCCAACGAGACCCGGATATCCTGCGCCGCAAGCCCCTTGGCGACCAAGGCCGATGCGCTGGAGCGCATCATCGGTTCCGGGCCGCACAGGAAGGCGGTGGTATTTTCTGGCTGCAACGCCATCTGGTGCAGCGGCTCGGTGACGAGGCCAACCTCGCCGGGCCACCCATGAAGCGGAACGTCAACGGTCAGGTGAGTCTCCAGCCGTGGATCGGACTGCCAGGCCCGGATTTCCCCGGTGTAGAGGAAGTCGCGTTGGGCGCGGGCGCCCGCGATCACGATCACGCGCCCGTAACTCCCCCGGTCGGCCAGAACTCCGAGCACCACCGGTCGCAGCGGGGCCAGTCCCACACCTCCCGCGACGATGACGAGGTCACGGCCCACGGCCCCCCGCAGGCCCCAACTGGTGCCGAACGGCCCCCGTACCCCGACCCAGGCCCCGGGCTCAGCCGCGCACAACGCGGCACTGACCGCGCCGACCGATCGGATGGTGTGGGTGATGGTTCCGTCGGTAACCGACGGGTCACCGCTGACCGAGATCGCGATCTCCCCGACACCGAACGCGTAGAGCATCATGAACTCGCCGGGGGCGGGCTGCGGCAGCGCCACCCCCTCAGGCTGTAGACACAGGGTCACCGAATCGATGTTCTCGGTCACCGCGGAGCGCACCCGATAGGGGACCGGCGTCATCGCGTGCACCGCGGGGCGCACCGCCACTTCAGTCATCGCCGCGCTCCCCCGATCCGGCGGCGCCGCCGGTATCCGACGCAGCCCGTTGCCGGTCGAGGACACCCATCTCCTCGGTGATATCGATGCCGGTCGGGCACCAGGCGATACAGCGACCGCAGCCCACGCACCCCGAGCTGCCGAACTGGTCGTGCCAGGTGCTCAGCTTGTGGGTGAGCCAGTGCCGGTACCGAGATGCTCCCGACCGACGGACCTCACCGCCGTGGACATAGGTGAAGTCGAATTCGAAACAGGAGGCCCATTCCGACCAGCGCTCGGCGTGCTCGCCCGCCAGGTCCGTGACATCGGAGTTGGAGGTGCAGAAGCAAGTCGGGCAGACCATGGTGCAGTTACCGCAGGTGAGGCAGCGGCTGGCGACCTCGGACCAGTGCTCGGATTCGCGGGAGTCCACGAGCAGCTGACGCAGATCGGTGTCGGGCATCTGGCGGCCCATCTTCGTTGCCGCGGCGGCGATTTCGGCAGCCGCCGCCGCGCACTCCTCGGGTTCGGCCGTCCGGTACGGCAGGTCGGCGAGCACCTCGGCGCCGATTTCGCTGCCCACCTCGACCAGGTAGCTGACCGTGTCACCGTCGATACGTTCGGTCAGTGCAAGGTCATAGCTCGGCGAGCAGGCCGGGCCGGTGCCGGTGGAGGCGCAGAAACACAGACCACCGGGCTCGGTGCAGTTCACCGCGACGATGAACGTCCCGTCGCGCCGTCCCTGATAGCTACCGTCCGGATGCGCACCGCCGACCATGACCCGATCCAGGATGGAGATCGCGGCCAGATCACAGCCCCTGACCCCGAGAAAGGCATAGCGGGGGTCGGGCTCATCGGCCTGATCATCCGCATCGGCCGCATCGACCGCATCCCGTCGGGTTGACCACAACCGTTGACGGGGAGGGTGCAGGAATTGTTTCCACGACTGCGGACCGGCCGAGTGCCCGAAGGCCGCGCGGTCGGCCCGGGTGCGCAACCGGTAGGTTCCCGGCGCCACATCAACTCCCCAACCCACCGGGAGGTCGTCGGCGCTATCGATCTCGGCGAGCACGATCGCGTTGTCGGCCACCGTCGGTCCCACCACCCGGTAGCCGCGCCGGCGCAGACCGTCGATCAGACGGCCCAGGCCCACCGTGTCGAATACCACCGGATCCCCGACATCCATGCCACCATCGTGCCCGAAATGGCGCGGGCGCGCGTGAGCCTTAAGTCCCGACGTGCCGCCCCTACAGCACGCCGGGCGCCGGGTCGTGGCCGAGTTGGTGTCCGAGTGCGTCGGAAACGGTCGGCTGGCGAAACCGGTGACCGAGCGAGTCGAGCTTGACCGGGGCGACTCGCTGATTGGCCTCGGCCAGTTCCACCGCTCCCTGTTTCCCAAGAAGTAAACGAGGACCAAGCGACGGTACCGGCAGTAGAGCGGGCCGGTGCATGGTCGTCGCCAGCGCGCGGGTGTAGTCGGCGTTACGCACCGGGTTGGGCGCCACTGCGTTGACCGGACCGGACAGCCGGGCGTCGTAGAGCGCCCGGTAGTAGATATCGAGAAGATCATCGATACCGACCCAGGACAGCCACTGCCGGCCGCTACCCAACTTTCCGCCCAGGCCGGCGGCGAACAACGGACGCAGCAGCCGCAGGGTCCCACCGGCGGCGGCCTGCACAATCCCGGTGCGAACCGTCACCACCCGTAGGCCGGCGTCGACGGCCGGGGAAGTCGCCGCCTCCCAGTCAGCCACCACATCGGCCAAGAAACCCTGCCCACGCGGGCTGTCCTCGTCGAGAACCGCATCGCCGCAATCATGACCGTAGAAGCCGATCGCCGAGGCACTGACGAATGCCTTCAGTCCCGAGGTCCCTGCGGCGATCTCGGTCAGCCGACGGGTCGGCTCGATTCGCGAGTCACGGATGGCCCGCCGGTGGGATTCGGTGAACCGACCGGCGATCGATGCACCCGCGAGGTGCACCACCGCGTCGACGCCTTCGAGCAGATCTACGGCGGGTTGGCGCGGATCCCAGCGTCGCTCATCGGCGCGGGCGGGCTCGCCCCGCACCAGCCTGATCACCCGGTGGCCGCCGGTAGTGAGGAAAGCCGTCAACGCGGTGCCCACCAGGCCCGAGGACCCGGTGACGCCGACCACCAACGATCCGGCGCCGGCGGCCGCCGCAGCGGAATGGGCGTCAAGATCCTCGGCGAGCTGGCGGTGCCGATAGGCGAAGGTGGAGCGTAACGCTGCGCCGGGCACCGTGGTGTCGACGATGTCATGCACCCGGGTCGTGCCGCCGCCGGCGTCGCTGTAGCGATGGGTGTGGCGCCACCAGCCGATGACCCGCGGCGGCAACGTCATCAGACCGTCCGACGACAGCACATCGACGAACTGGTAAGGCGGGTCGTAACCGGCGGGATCGTGTCGGGCAACCCAGCGCAGACCACCGGGCAGTCCGAGGATCGCCTGGCCGTCGGCCAGTGACTCGGTTTCCTTGACGACCCGCATCGGCTGCCAGGGCGGCACCAACCGTCGCATGGCACCGCGGCGAGTGTGCCAGGCGAACACCTCATCGAGAGGGTGCGCGACGATGCTGGCGTACTCGATACTCATGACAACCCCTCGGCCCTTTTAAAGGTACGGATCGACTTACTGATCACTGCCCATCGCGTTGCTCATCAGCGCCATCCTCGTCGACGGCATGGATGGCGTCCTCCTCGGCCGGCACCGGAAATTCCGCTTCGTCATCGCTGGGCAGGTCATAGTCCGGTTCATCGTGCACCACCTCGTCCGGGTGGTCCTCGACTGCAATCTCGGCGACGAGATCATCATCCCCGTCCGGCCGATCGGCCTGGAGTTCAGCGCCGTCTGTATCTTCAGTGCCGTCGGCGGGCTCTGCGACCGGTTCGATCACCTCGGCTTCAGCGGGGATCTCGTTGGCCTGGTCTACCGAAGCCCCCGCGACGGCCCCGTCCGCCTCCGCCGGAACACGACGCTGCGCCCGGTCCCGGATGGCATCGATGATCAGCATCAGCACGCCGAGGGCGCTGGCACCGATACACACCCAGGCGACCACTTCATTACTGGTCGCCACGGCGGCCACCAGCGCCGCCAGGCCGATTACCGCCAGCACCAACGCGACAATCAGCATCGTCGCGCCTGCCTCGAAGCGGAGCTAATGCGCACTCCTGGAGGTACTAGCTGTATCCACCGTCGCCCGAGTCGACGGGTGCGGCCGAGCCGCGTTGACCCAGCTCCTCGAGCTGGGACTCCAGATAAGTCTTCAACCGGGTGCGGTACTCGCGCTCGAAGGTACGCAGCTGCTCAAGTCGACCCTCCAACACGGTGCGCTGCTGGTTGATGGTGTTCATCAATTCAGAGTGCTTACGCTCCGCATCCGCCTGCAGCAGATCGGCCTTCTCATGTGCCTGGCGCAGCTGAGCCTCAGACCGGGACTGCGCGTCAGACAGCATCGCGTCGGCACGCTGCCGAGCCTCGTTGACCGTGGTGTCGGCGATATAGCGGGCTTCGGAGACGATCTGATCGGCGCTGGCCTGGGCTTCGGCGACCATCTTCTCGGCGTCGGACCTGGCTGTGCCGGTCAGCCGGTCGGCGGTGTCCTGAGCCAGGCTGAGCACACGGGCGGCCTTCAGCCCCTCGTCTTCATTCGTCGAAGCGGTCTCCACCACCGGCTGCGCGACCGGCTCCGGCTCGGGCTGCTTGAGCGGGATGGCCTGGGTGGGCGGACCGCCGGCCCGGGCGGCCATCACATCCTGGTCGAGTTCACCCACCCGCTGGCGCAGGTCGGCATTCTCCTCGACCAGCCGGGCGAGCTCGGTCTCCACCAGATCGAGGAACGCGTCGACCTCGTCCTCGTTATAGCCACGCTTGCCGATGGGCGGCTTGCTGAACGCCACATTGTGCACGTCGGCCGGTGTCAGTGGCATGTCTGCGCCTTCCGCTGGGACGGTGGGTAGAAGTCGGAATGCAGTGTAGACCGTCTTCTGGGTCATTCCGTACTTTAACTGGCGCCCATCGTGTCACACCAGACTCGTCGGTTACAGAAATGCAGGGAATTAAGACCGAAGCTCAGAGTTTCGCCAAGCGATCGGGACACCGGCCAACTCCGGCCAGACGCCTGGAGTCCTCGGCTGGAGTGCCTGAGGAGTCCGGATCAGGCGGCCGCACCGAAAGCCAGTTGCATACCGATGAAGGCCAGCAGCAGGAGCACCATGATGGAGAAATCCAGCCTGACCGCGCCGATGGTCAACTGCGGGATGATCCGCCGCAGCAGTTTCACCGGCGGGTCGGTGACGGTCATGATGACCTCCAGCACCACCACCGTGACACCACGCGGGCGCCAGTCCCGGCTGAAGGAGCGAATGAACTCCACAACGATGCGGGCGATGAGCAGCAACCAGAACAAAAACAGCGCGAAGCCGAGGATTCCGAAGAACAGCTTCACCTGAGCGCGGTCCTTTACCTGACGGTGGATGAAACGGGGACCCACGCCGCCAGGCGTGGCGATCGCCAGCCTACCGACACTGCTCGGCGGCCAGACGGCCCCCGGCGCAAGCCCCGTCGGTGATGGCAGAAGCCTTATTGGTAGCTGTAGAAACCGGCTTCGGCGATCCGGCGGCGTTCCTCGGCGCTGACATCCACGTCTGCCGGAGCGAGCAGGAAGACCTTGGTGGCCACCTTGTCGAACGAGCCGCGAAGCGCGAACGCCAACCCGGCCGCGAAATCGACCAGCCGCTTGGCGTCGGCGTTGTCCATGGACACCAGGTCCATGATCACCGGCTGACCGTCCCGGAAGCGCTCACCGATGGTGCGGGCCTCGTTGTAGTCCTTCGGGCGCAGCGTGGTGATCTTCGACAGCGGGCTGCCCTCCTCGAACAACATGGCCATCCGGCGCGGATCCATCGCCAGAGCGCCGCGGGTCGAGCCGCGCAGCGAACCGAAACGGGAAGAGCCGTGCGGGCGGTCGAATTCCCGAGGACGGAACCGAGGCTCGTCGGTATAGCTCGGCCGGAAACCGCCAGTCGGCGGATAGTCGGGCTCACGCTCGTCATACTCATGCGCCAGCCGGGGATCGCGGTCGTCGTAGCGTCCACCGTCCCGGGGGCCGTCGTACCGTCCGCCGTCGTAGCCGTCCTCGTCGGCGAAGCGGTCTCCCCGGCGTGCGTAGCCCCTCCCCCGCATCCCGCCGAGTTCGCGTTCGTCCTCGTAGTACTCATCGTCGTAGTCGTCCATCGGCGCCATGCCGAAGTAGGCCTTGACCTTGTGGAGAGTGCTCATCCGCGTGACCCTTCTGCAGAACTTCGGTGTCGATGTTTCTGATGTTTGTGATGAACCTGTGACTGGAGTGACTACTCAGGGAGACGTTAGAGGACGGGTGCCCATTAACGCCGTTCCGACACGCACACATGTCGAACCGTGTCGGACAGCTGCTTCCAGATCCCCGGACATGCCGGCGGACAGTTCGGTGGCGCCGGGATGACTGATCAGCACACGACGATGCTCGGTCGCCAGGGTCGCGAACGCGCGGTCGGGATCAGCACCCAGGGGCGGGACCGCCATCAGGCCGACCAGCTCGAGGGCGCTGCTGTCGGCGACCTGGCCGCACAGCAGATCCACCGCCGCCGGATCACCAATGTCGACTCCGCCGCGAGCGGTGTCACCGTCGAGGCTGATCTGCACGAATACCCGGAGCCGACCCTGTCGACATCCGTTGGCCAGCGACTCGGCCGCGGCACCTCCCAGTGCCGAGACCACTCTGACGGTGGACACCGAGTGAACCGTATCCGCCCATGCCGCAATGTTTTTGGCCTTGTTCCGCTGAATCTGTCCGACCATGTGCCAACTCACCTGAACCGGGTTCGCCTCGGTCGCGACCAACGTGTCGAACTCGGCGATCTTCGCCGAGGCCTCCTGCTCCCGTGACTCGCCGAAGGCGCGGCAACCCAGCCGCCAGAGGATAGCGACATCCCTGGCCGGGAAGAATTTGGTGATCGGCAGTAGTTGGATTTCGGTCACCGGACGCCCGGCCGCGTCCGCCGCATCGGCCAGTCGCGACCGCACCGCTGCCAGACCCAGCGTCAGTTCCGCGAGCCGATCGGAGAAGGCCCGGTCGGTCACTGGATCCACACCAGCGAGGCCAACCGACCGGTCGGAGCGTCTCGGCGATGACTGAACAGTGCCGGATCGGCCACCGTGCAGCGGGGGTCGATATCGACCGCGGTTATCCCGGCATCGATCAACTGGCGCGCGATACCGGCCCGCAGGTCCAGGCCGGGAGTACCGCGCACGGTGGTGGTCCGACTGCCAGGCAGACTCGCCTCGACGTCGGCGGCCATTTCCCCGGGTACCTCGTAGTTGGGTCCGCTGACGGCGGGACCGAGCAGCGCTGAGATATCCGCGATGTGCGCGCCGGCAGCCACCATCGCCTCCACCGTCCGCAGCACCACCCCTTTAGCGGCTCCGACCCGGCCGGCGTGCGCCGCACCGACGACTCCGGCGCGGGCATCGGCCAGGAGCACCGGCACGCAGTCGGCGGTCACCACCGCCAGCGCAAGCCCCGACTCGCCGGTCACCAGGGCGTCGGTGGCGTCGACGGGATCGAAACGGGGTGAACCGACGACCTCGACATGATCGCCGTGAACCTGGTTCATCCACACCACATGGTCGGGTCGAAGTCCGATAGCCGACGCCAGCCGATCGCGGTTGGCCGCTACCGCGGCCGGGTCGTCACCGACGTGATCACCGAGATTGAAGCTGTCGAACGGCGAACGTGACACTCCACCCGCCCGCGTGGTGGTGATGCGACGGATGCGAGCGCTCACAACACCAGTATCGGCGCGGGTCAGTGCCGCATGAACGGCGGCACGTCGACGTCGTCGTCATCGTCACCGAAGCGTGACGACCCATTGGTACGGGCCGGCACGCTGACCGGCTCCAGCGGCTGGACGGTCTCGATCGGTTCGAACAGCGACGAACTGAGCTGACCGGCCGATCCGGGCGCGATGCCGGATGCGGCCGCCGATGCGCCGGCGGCCGGTGCGCCGGCGCTCGTGGCGTTACTCGACGCATTACCGGCGGCGGCACCGATCACCGGCGTGCGACTCGGACTCGCGGCGTCGAAACCGGCGGCGATCACCGTGACACGCACCTCGTCACCGAGCGAGTCGTCGATCACCGTGCCGAAGATGATGTTGGCCTCCGGGTGGGCGGAATCCTGTACCAGCGACGCCGCCTCGTTGATCTCGAAGAGTCCGAGGTCACTGCCGCCGGCGATCGACATCAGCACCCCTTGCGCGCCCTCCATCGAGGCCTCCAGCAGCGGGGAGTTGATAGCGACCTCGGCCGCCTGCAGTGCGCGACCGTCGCCGCGGGCCGACCCGATACCCATCAGAGCGGTTCCGGCGCCGCTCATGATGCCTTTGACGTCGGCAAAGTCGACATTGATCAGACCGGGGGTGGTGATCAGATCGGTGATGCCCTGAACGCCGTTGAGCAGGACCTCATCAGCGCTACGGAAAGCGTCCATGAGTGAAACGCCCGCATCGCCCATCTGCAGCAGTCGGTCGTTCGGGATCACGATCAAGGTGTCGCAGCTCTCCCGCAGCGCGCCGATCCCGTTCTCCGCCTGATTGGACCGCCGCTTGCCCTCGAAGGAGAACGGCCGGGTCACCACACCTACCGTCAGCGCACCGAGTTTGCGGGCGATGTTAGCCACCACCGGAGCGCCCCCGGTGCCGGTGCCGCCGCCCTCGCCGGCCGTCACGAACACCATGTCGGCCCCGCGCAACAGCTCCTCGATCTCGTCCTTGGCATCCTCGGCGGCCCGCCGGCCCACCTCGGGATCCGCGCCGGCGCCCAATCCGCGGGTGGAGTCGCGTCCGACATCGAGCTTGACGTCGGCGTCGCTCATCAACAGCGCCTGGGCGTCGGTGTTGATGGCGATGAACTCAACGCCCTTCAGTCCCTGCTCGATCATCCGGTTGACGGCGTTGACGCCGCCGCCACCGATACCAACGACCTTGATGACGGCGAGATAGTTATGCGGGGGGGTCATCGCTGTGGTTCCTCCGTGGTGGGGGCTCGGGCTGCCGCGACTTCCCTGGTCTAAACCCTCAACCTCAACCTCAGGCTTAGAGTTATGTCAAGTTGTTCGCGTACTGGAAAGGTATGACCGGCGGGCCCGGGATTGGGGAGGCGCGCCCGCGTGTCGCTCGAGAATTTTCGTCACCGAAGCCGGGGCGCTACTTGACCGTCGGCAGGTCCGGACTGGACACGTCGTACACCTGGCCCGGCTGAGTCAGCAGAGCCGCGAGTTTCTCGGCCTTCTCCTCCGTGCGGTCGGTGGTGCCCCACACCACCGTGCGGCCATCGGCGAGGGTCAGGGTGATCGACGCCACCGAGGGTGCGGCGATCCGCCCCACCTGGGCCACCACCTCGGGTCGGAGCGCGGTCATCACCTGCAACGCGGCCCGGGTCGGCGGGTCGGTCGGGCCGGGATTGTCGACGTCGATGTAGGGCAACCCGGGTGGCGGCGGGGCGGTCGCGAAATCGACACCGTCCCGGTCGAACAGGTGCGGCCCGTCCGGGAAGTCCTTGAGTACGACCGGAACCCGCTCGACGATCGTGATCCGCAACTCCGAGGGATATTCCCGCTGTACCCGGGCACTGGCCACCCGACGGATACCGGCCACCCGGTTGGCCACCACATCGGTGTCGATCTGCAGCAGCGGAGTGCCCGGGCGGACCTGCGCGACGTCGACGACCTGCTCGCGTGACACCGCGCCGGTGCCGATGACCACCACCGAGCGGGCCGACATCAACGGGGTGAAGTACAGGACAAGACCGAGGATGACGCTGGCCACCGTGAGCAGGATCAGCCAGACCATCAATTGCAGACCTTTGACGGACCGGGAGCTCAGCTGTTTGGGTTCCTCGACCAACGGTCCCCGGATGCGGCGCTTGGCCTCGCGACGGGCGTGCTCGATCGCCGTCGCTCGTTGCTCGAGGGCTCGCCGTTCGGCGCGCTCGCGGCGGGCTTTCCGGCGGGGCCCCTCAGAACCAGACTCAGAACCAGACTCAGAATCGGGCTCAGCATCGGGATCTGCATCGGCGGCCACCCCGGGCTCCTCGGGGGGCTCCTCGGGGGGTTCCTCGGGTCCGACCGCCCGGTCCGGGTCACTATCCGCACCGCCTTCCGCACCGCCATCCGCACCGCCCGAGTCGGCTCGGTCGGACCCGGCGAGATCGAGGTCGACCTCCTCATCGACCGCGGACCGAGGTTTGCTCCCCGGTGGCGGATCCGCCGCCGGGCGAGCACCGGTCACTGTGCTCCCCTCGATCCGGCGGCGATGGTATCGATCGCCGCGATGATCTCCGGACCCAGCAGGGTCACATCGCCGGCGCCCATGGTGATCACTACATCTCCCGGCCGGGCGCAGGCGGCGACCTGCTCGGCCACAGTCGAGAAGTCCGGCAGATAACGCACCGGGGCGCTGACATGCTCAGCAATGGTGGCTCCGCTGACGCCGGTCAACGGTTGCTCGCGGGCGGCGTAGACATCGAGCACGAACACCTCGTCGGCGATGGCCAGAGCCGCACCGAACTCTCGAGCGAAAGCCTTTGTCCGCGAATACAAATGCGGCTGGAAGACCACGATGCTGCGCCCGCCGGTCGGGTGGCCGACGTGGTCCTGTCCGGCGACTCCGCGCAGCGCCGTCAGTGCAGCGTGCACCTCGGTCGGATGATGCGCGTAGTCGTCGAATACCCGCACCCCGCCGGCGGTGCCGACCAGTTCGAACCGGCGACGGACCCCCTCGAAACCGGCCAGCGCGTCGAGCACCTGCTCGATCGGCGCGCCGGCTTCGGCCGCGGCCAGTACCGCACCGACCGCGTTGAGGGCCATATGCCGGCCCGGTACGGCCAGGCGCAGCGCTCGAGGATGCCCCTCACCGGCCAACTGGATCTCGGCGACCGCACCGGTCCCCCGCTGCTGCCAGTCCAGTAGCGCGGCGGCCAGGCCGCCCGCGGTTTCTCCGGATTCGCCGCTGCCGTAGCGCAGCACCCGGAAACCCAGGGCGGCAGTCCGGTCAGCCAGCGCCGCAGCACCCGGATCGTCTGTGCACACCACCAACGCCCCACCCGGGGTCAGCCGATCGACGAACTCGTCGAACACCGCGGTGTAAGCCTCCGGGCTGCCGAAGAAATCGAGGTGGTCGGCATCGATATTGGTGACTACGGCCACGTCGGGCCGGTACTCCAGCAATGACCCGTCACTCTCGTCGGCCTCGGCGACGAAGACGTCCCCGCTGCCGTGATGGGCGTTCGTACCCGCCTCGCCGAGGTCGCCGCCGACCGCGAAGGACGGATCGAATCCACTGTGCTGCAGAGCGACGATCAGCATGCAAGTGGTGGTGGTCTTGCCATGGGTGCCGGTCACCAGCAGCGTGCGGTGACCGGACATCAGTTTGGCCAGCACCGCCGGACGCAGAATCACCGGCACTGCGCGGCGCCGGGCCTCCACCAGCTCAGGATTGGTCTTCGGGATGGCGGCGTGGGTGGTGATCACCGCAGTAGGGCCGTCCGGCAACAGGTCGAGATTGACCGCGTCGTGGCCGATACTGATCTGCGCTCCCCGGGCCCGCAACGCGATGACACCCCGAGACTCCTTCGCGTCGGAGCCCGACACTTGCGCACCGCGGTCGAGCAGGATGCGCGCGATACCCGACATCCCGGCTCCGCCGATCCCGACCATGTGCACCCGCTCGAGTTCCGGGGGCACCCCGGCCCCGGTCACCGGCACGCCTTCCGGTCGGAGCCGGCGACCTGCAGGACCACCTCGGCGACCCGGCGGGCAGCATCCCGATGCCCCACCCCGGCCGCGGCAGCGGTCATCGCCTCCAGTCGCGGCCGGTCACCGAGAAGTCGTGCCACCTCCCCACCGATGTATTCGGGAGTAAGTTCCGCGTCGGCCAGCAGCAGACCTCCTCCCGCTTCGACCACCGGCAGCGCATTGAGCCGCTGTTCTCCGTTGCCGATCGGAAGCGGGACGTAGACGGCGGGCAGCCCGACAGCGGACACCTCGGCGACGGTCATGGCACCGGACCGGCAGATCGCCAGATCGGCTGCAGCGTAGGCGAAATCCATCCGGGTCAGGTAGGGCACCGGCACGTAGGGCGGATCACCCGGCCGCGGGGTAGGCAGATCGAGAGTGTTCTTGGGCCCGTGTGCATGCAGCACCGAGATCCCGGCGGCAGCAAGGTCGGCGGCCGCGGCCGAGACTGCGCGGTTGATCGAGACGGCCCCCTGCGAACCGCCGAAAACCAGCAGCACCCGGGCGTCGTCAGGAAACCCGAAGTGAGCCCGCGCCTCGGCCCGCAGCGCAGCGCGGTCCAGACCGGTGATCGAGGATCGCAGCGGCATGCCCACCACCTCCGCACCGTGCAGACCCGAACCCGGCACTGCGGCGAGCACGCGGCGGGCGAACCGCGACCCGAGCCGGTTGGCCAGGCCTGCGCGGGCGTTGGCCTCGTGCACGACCACCGGAACCCGGGTGGACCGCGCCGCCAGGTACGCGGGCACGGAGACATAGCCCCCGAACCCCACCACGACATCGGCGGCTACGCGGTCGAGTACCGCCCTGGCCTCCCCGATCGACTGGCGCAGCCGCCACGGCAGCCGAAACAGGTCGGCGTTGGGCTTGCGGGGTAGCGGTACCGGGGTGACAAGTTCCAGGGTGTAGCCGCGGTCCGGGACCAACCGGGTCTCCAACCCGCGGGCGGTGCCCAGTGCGGTGACCCGGATACCGGGACGCAGCGCACCCAGCGCATCGGCTACGGCCAGGGCCGGCTCGATATGCCCGGCGGTACCGCCGCCCGCCAGCACGACCGACACGGCGCCGTCACTGCTGCGTGGGACGCTGCGTGAGGAGCCGCCGTCGACCCCGAAGACACTCACCCGTGACGCTGACCTTCCATTGCGCGGGACCGCCGCGCACGACGTTTCCCGTGCCGCTCGCTGCCCTGCGCCGCGGCGGCACGCCTCTGCTGGGAGGCGCCTCCATGATGCCCTGAATGCTGCGCCGAGGAGTGTGCCGTACCCGCTTCGGCTCTTCTGCTGCGATCGCGCAGCGGCGCTGCGTTGCGCGCCGC
>Ga0180432_10003732_pt1 | contig 21491 bp, 35 predicted proteins | sample SS_ome_10_FD_132414 | JGI IMG/M metagenome (GOLD analysis project Ga0180432, IMG submission 132414) | Hypersaline lake sediment archaeal communities from the Salton Sea, California, USA - SS_1_MS_2 metaG | ecosystem: Environmental > Aquatic > Non-marine Saline and Alkaline > Hypersaline >...
AGAAAGCTCAAATGAGCAAATGATGGCTGTTATCGAAAGATATTTCAAACATCATGTAATTAATTTTTCTGATACGCCGTCTTTTCCTATGGCATTAAAGAGGGTTTGGAGCAAAGTTGAAAGCAAATACTTCTTTAACCTTGAAGATGACTGGGACTTGAATGCACAGATAAACTTTGATCACATGCTGGAAATGATGGCCAAATACGATTTGGTGCAATTATCTTTGATTAGAGATCAGGCTACAAACAGGAAAAACAACTCATGCCGTATTATGACTTGGCCTTACGTATGGCATCCAACAGACAAAGTTTTTCTCGCAACCAAATGCGTAGTACAGATCAATTTACTTCCATGTTTGTTGAAAAAAGATTACATAGACGGCATATTACCTATGTTGATTGACAAACGTGATCCTGAGTGGCAAATGAATATTACTACAGGGAAAAAGGAAGTGCAAGAGTATATGCAGCGTCCTGAATTTAAGTATGGGGTTTATGGCAGTTTTGGAGAAAACAGAACTGTGTGCGGGAAAAAGGGCGGAAAATGGCAAAAGAAAAAAGGATTGAAAAAGATGGGAAACTTCATCACATATGAAGGTTTAGCAAAAAAATCTTGACTTTTCTACAAACGGTGGTATACTTACACCAGATTCCATTTTTCTTTCTCCTTGTTCGGGGCCGGTTCAAAAAACCGGCCTTTTTTATATTTTTTATTTCAATGTTGTTGACTTTCATTCCAAAGCATGGTATATCATAAGATAGACAAGGAGAGGAAAAATGGTTTTAGATTTTGACAAGGCTAAAAACTATTCCAATGGTGGCGAACATTCATCTTTATCAGCACCAAAAGTCAAAAACACAATACCGAGAAGAATTGTCATAAGGTAGAAACAAAATGAGCCAAGATGATTTTGATTACGACTCGATGATAATTGTTGAAGATCTTATTAAAAAATTAAAACCCGGTGATGAAACATCATTTCTCAACAAGATACGTGTGTTGCGATATACCACCAACAAGCAGCTTTTCTTGGTGAGCTATAACAAAAGTGGCAATAAAAATGTAGGACATCTCAATACTTTTCACAAACACTTAACTTTCGGCATGGCTGTAATCATCACTTACAATTTAATCATAGAAGAAAGAAATCAACAAGCCAGTTACAAAAACACTGGACAAAATAACGAAGGGCGTCAAAATAGTGGCGACAACAATTCAGGACACAAAAATACAGGAAACCATAATATAGGTGTACGTAACAGCGGTCACTATAACAACGGAGATCTCAACGCCGGTAATAAAAACAATGGGCATCGGAATGTTGGCAATAACAACGATGGCGATGGCAACACAGGCCACGGCAATATCGGCAGTTACAACACAGGCAAATGCAACAACGGAGATTTCAACACTGGTGGTTACAATATGGGGGAATGGAATACAGGAGAAATGAACGAAGGAAGTTACAACAGGGGTAGTTGGAACAAAGGCAATCACAACTTTGGCTACTTCAATACAAGCAAAAAGAAATTCATATTGCTTTTCGACAAGCCTTACATCGGCTCATTCAAAACAATCAAACTCCCTATGTTTTTTTATGATGTTACAAGTGAATGGACACATAACAATCTTAAAGCTGTCCCAAAAAATCTCGATTTTAAAGAAATGTGGAAGCAAGCATGGGAAAAAGCTCCCTTAAAAGAAAAAAAAGAAGTATTGGACATCCCGAACTTCAACAACGACATATTCAAAGATATTACTGGAATAAACGCATATCAAGAGCTAGGTGTTGAAGAAAGCCCTTTCGATAATGAACGAAACATAATTCTAATGCCGGAGGAATAATTATGACTGATGCTGCCCTTGCAAAAAAAGCTGATGCAGCCAATCGTAAAATTATTGACATTGATATTGTGCAAGAAATAGAACAGGCTTTGGAATTGTGTCGGCAAGACGGATCTAGTATTGATGTTTACAAGGAACTGAACATAAAAGAAAAGTTTGATATTGGCTGTTTAATTATCACTAGGTGAAACATTTAATTATAACAACATAGAAACAAAGGAGAAGCAATGATTACAATGCCGGAAAACTCTATAAGACAACCTTATGACGAAATTCTTTACGCTGATGAATCCCAAGAAGCCCTGAGATCTATCAGGAACAAACTAAGACGGCATATTGTAAAAGAATGGAAAAAGATCAAACCGTTGAAAGAATCTGAATTGGTTGTTGAAATAGCACCAAGCATAGATTTCGACAGCAAATTTCCAAAGATTGAGTATGCGGTTAGATCTGTGGCGACTCTTGACTCAACCCTCAACAGCAAAATCAAAATCCTTTCAATGCGTGGATATGCTGCTATATCACTAAGCGGCATCGGAATCCGCAAAGAGTTTTGGTTTGTTTACAATGGCAAAGATATTAAATCAATTACGTTAAGAGATTATTTACAAGGGTTCAGTGTTTGCAAGCATGGCATCTATGCAGGGCTTTGTGATGAATGTTTGGGCAATCCCTTTGTCAAGGTTTGCAATGATGACGACACACTATTGCCAACAATATCAGAAGATGATAGACTCTCTCAAGAAATAAAGGATAAGCATGGAGATGCCCTTGACAAGATCAAGCAGAGGCTCTACAAATTGGTTTATGACTGTGGAACAAGCCTGTATGCAACCAAAACAGAAGCCAATAATGCTCTTGACGACTTTGATCTTGCCAAGGTTGTTGATCCTATCAAGCTTATTCAGATTGTTAACCTTTTCAACCTTCAAAATGAAAAGGCTCTTGATGACGAACTTCTAGCAGTATATATCAAGCACATGGGAGACTAAACATGGCAAACACCGAAAGCAAAAACATAAAATTGGTCAATCTCAATAGCAACTATTGGGAAAAATCATTAAAAGAAATCGAAACCAAGGAAAAAGACCCGATTATAAAGGCTGATATTGCTGAGCTTATAGCAAAAACAAAAATGCAAATAGCTCATGATCCTAATATGCCGGCTTATTTTGCAGCGACGCCTGATGTTGTTTATTCAACAAACATAGAAAGAATCTTTTCAATCGAAATTGGTGAAGATGTTTACATTTGCTCACGAAGTGATGAGTCTTATGACATCATTACGGCCTTTGCCGAGGCAATTGTAATCAATGAAGTGCAAATAGAAACTGATATATCACAAGCTATAACTACTGACAAATTCTTTCTGATAAGTGCAATTGTTAAGGTTTATCCTATGAACATCACCAACAACATCAGGGCCACAGCACGAAATTTCCAAGACAACATTAGAATTATCATATCTTTCAACAAGAAAGAAATGGATGCTGTTATAGCCAAGAGCAAGACCATTAATAAGGATATCTTAACCAATTATGACAGCAACATGAAAATGGCAATCAAACATTTATTTCCGGCAATGACGATGGAAGCTGTTGCCATTCCGAAGTAAATTATCATATATCTTTATTTACAGCATCAACCAATCCAATGCCTTCTGCACAAAGAGGGCATTTATTTTTTTCCCATACACCAATCTTGTCTTTGATTATTGATCTTGTCGGTATAGTTTTAGCATTAAAGCCAAAGCCGTCCCAAATCGTCACAACACCATTTATAGTAGCTCCTAACATTGAAGCATGATAAATGATATCGCTAACAGTCATGCTATCGTAATGGTTGAATATGAAATCCTTGAACAGAATAACATCTTTGCCAATCACTATTTCATCAAAGCCATTTTCAAAGGCGTATTTTTCATTTTTTTTAGTAATTTGTGCAAAATGCTGTCCGAATTGACAAGCTATCTGAGAAGCGATAAGGGTTTCAAAAGCGGTATTGCTCAGAATAACAGTCGCTTCTACTTTTAATCTGATTGTTTCAACACCAATTTGTTTTGTAATTGCTTTAAATAAATAAGGATTTCTTGCTATGGCATATCTATCAGTAATAATAGTGTCTGCATGATGGCTGTAACTGATATTAAAATGTCCCTTCTCGAAAACCTTTGCTCTTTCCAATCTATCTTTAAAAAGAATATTCATCTCAGCTCCTTTAAGGCAAGTTTTTTAGAGATTTTTTCCTTTTTTGTCCCATTGTTTATCTATCAATGGCAAACTTTTCAACATTTGCTTTTTGATTTGTTTGATTGTTTTTTTAGTAATTGGTTTGTGTTTAAGCAAATCAACATTTATCAAATCCTGCCAATTTTCAGACAATGACCGTATATCTTTCTTTTTTTTTCTTGAAAAGTCTCATAGTCAAACCGGCCTTTCTAAAACTCCAAGTTTTGAATTATTTGAAAATAATATGGTGGGAGAGGATGGAATCGAACCATCACGTCTTTCGACTACAAGTTTACAGCCTGCTGGACTCACCACACTGTCCGACTCTCCCATTTGTTTTTATGTTGTTTCATATGTCTTTTCAAAAATTTCAGCTTTGCAGGGATAAATTTCTCCTTGCACGCCCCGAATTAAATAATCGCCCGGTTTTCCATTCATAACGCCATCAAGTGTTGTAACTGCAAAATATTTGTTCATCTTAGCAGCCTGAACACAAACAGGTTTTTTACGATAACTGCTGACAGGAATATCATCGCCTACAACATCGCTCAGATCGCCTTCACAAGTGCGTTGTGCTATCATGAGAAAATCTCTGTTACCATTAGTCATTGAGACTCCTTTCTTTGATTTTTTATTTGCTACCTGTAAAAGCGCATAGCCTGCTATATCTTGCCATGCGTCCTCATTAAAAGCATCTGGATCAGTAGCTATTCTAAAAAGCTTGTCAATGATGCGCACCATTGTCAAAAAACCCAAGTATTGCTTTAGAGAAACGCCATCAGGATAAAGAATTTCAATGATTTTTTGTGATTCATTGAAAGAGTTGCCATAAGCTTTATTTTTCATCTGTAAAAGATTGGCCAAATTAGCAGCCTCTTCATGAATGGCATCATAAAACTCTTTAAGATGTGCATCTTTATCTTCATGGTTTGTTTCTTTGTTAATTGTCATTCTTCTCTCTTTTGTTTTTAACATGCTTAGCTGTTTGGTAAATCAAATCTACATCGCACTCCTGCTCTATATCTATTAGTGTCAAATCTTGCTTCCTTGGTTGTTTTGTCTGATGTTTTTTACCACCAAAAAGATAAAGAAAAACAATCATCCAAACAAGAAATATAGTACCTAAGACAATCAGTTGTTTATAAATCGGATCTATCATTTCAACAACCTCTTAATTTGCCATTTCCAGTGAACATTTTTCACAGACTTTTTCATACAGTCTGGTTTCTCTTGTGCATTGCAAGCAAATCCATAACCCACAATTATAACATGGCTTGAGGTTAGGCAATGGCCTGCCACAATCTACACAAACTTTGCCATGTCTAGCCATATATTTAATGCCGTACTTAGCACTTGAAATCTCAATGTAAAGCTGGTTGAAAAGTGACAAAAGACGATCTTCTATTTGCCTTTTTAAACGAAGATAAGGCCACTTTCTTGTTTTGGCACTTCTATATGCCAAAGGCACCCTTTCGATGGCTTCACACCAAAATTTAGGGGCATCTCTACGCTGATGGATTTCCCTTAGACGATATCCTATCCCAAGTTCTTCCATGACAATAGCAATTCTTTTTACTTCTTCTTTTGTAAATCGCATTATCAATCCTTATATCTTTGGTTGTGACTCCTGCTATTCATATAGCTCAACTTTGGCATCAAGATCTTTGTCTCTGTTAACACATTTAAATTGATTGAAATAGCTTTCAGGAGCTTTCCGAAAAACATTTTCCAAGTTATCACAATTAATGCCATGTTTCAATTGTCTTGCTATGACATCACCCAAACCTTGTATTGTTTTATTTATTGATATATCTGTAACCACTAGATCAAGTTCAAAACAATGAGCCACATAATAATTCATTTGCTGGCTATGATATACGAATATTGACAACGCCATCTTTTCTATTTTAGGTTTCATTCAACAAAATCCCTTTTCAAAGCATTCAAAATTGTTGCCGGTATTTCTTTTGAATTCATATCAAAAGGCTCACAATCCAAATACCACTCTTCACCATCACTATTCCGCACATATGCCGACAAGGTGTTCAATCGGCCATCAGCAAATCCCAATCCGATAAAAGGCTTATCATCACCACCTCCACCATCCCAATCGAATTCTACAGTGCTGTCCTCATCAATTTGCGGTTCAAGGCTAGATGAAGGAGCTGATATGTTATCAGGCAACAAACTGAGGAATTTTGCCGCAAGCTCTATAGAATTGATATCAACATAATCCCACCAATCGTCGCTGCTGTAATAAGCTGATTTTTTATCAAGATATTGTTCAAAAAGTTCTTTAAGCGATTTAAATCTTTCGGGAATCATTTTTAAAGCAACATCAGCCCTTTGCTCTTCTGAACCTTCCGCCATTGCAGATTCTTTGCATGTGCAATCATAACAAGCTTGCATCCCACATATATTTGATCCATGATCACAAGCAGAACAGATAAATTTGCTACAACACGAGCAACGAACCATTGTTGATGCTCGCTTCATTTCGCCACAAGCGTCACACTTTGACCACATATGTCGTTTCATCGCCATTTTCCTTCTCAGTAGCTATTTGTTAAAAAATTTGTTATATTTAAAAAAGTACCCCCCTACAGATAGCATCTGTAGGCCGACGCTCGGTTTTTCCGGGCGTTTCTATTTTAAGTGTTGCAAAGCGATTCCCTTATATCACTGCACCAATCACAGCCTAATGGTAATTCTGAAATTATTTTGACTCTCATAATTCCCTTCTTTCGTATATTCCAGTCAATCCCTTTACTATTTTCATTTATGTTTGCACCTCCTAAATTGTCTTGCCTAAAACGCCTATACCCACCAGAAGTATTGAAATATCTTGTCTTGCAGTTATTGGCAAGCATTTTAAGCGTATTGATTGATATACCTATATGTTCGTTTGCTTTGGTTATCTTATAGGTTTTCATAGATAGAAAGAATCCATGACACCACTTTTTCTACCAAAAACAACAAGAGCAAGTGGCTGTGGCAATCCATGAACACACCCCTTGAACTTTGGCCTTCCACAAATAAACAAGACTTCGCCTTTCATGCACCAATCATGCCACCATCTTGTATTGGTTCTTACTGGAATTAAACAGACTGTTACAGCATTATCCCTTTGGTCAAATGCTTTCTTGATAAATTGCTTCATGTTTTTATATGGAGGATTCATCCAATTAACGCCATCCCATGTTTTATCTAAACAAGAATCCGATTCAGTCCAATAATTTTCACATTTTGCGTTTTCTTTAGATGCACATACATCTCTGGTGAAATGGAATTCTGCGTCTATTTTTTTAAATAGATCATCTGGAGTTTCCCAACTCTGATTTGTGCTTTTGAACCTATTGCTATCAAAATTTCCCATCTTTCAATCCCTTTACTATTTTCATTTATGTTTGCACCTCCTAAGCAATGTTATATCACAACCTAGAACAAAAGTCAAGACTTAATTGTCCAAATAAGTTTCTACAAATTCTAAATATTGATCACCATCGCTATCCGGTTCTGACCACCTTGTGACCAATATATGATTGCCAACAAGTAAATCACTAAACCAATATCTCAATTCATCAGGGTCAATTATTCGCATTTCCCGCAACACCTCTGTTACTGCAAAATCATGTTCAGATTCTTCTGATGTGGATTCAACATCATACAACATGACTGTAAAATCATCAGTAAAGAACCATTCTCCAGCATTTCTTTCTTCAACAGGAACATTTTCGTCACATTCTAAATCGACACTAGCTATTAATACGTTGCTTTCATCTATCGAAGCAATTTTCCAATTTGTTCCCTTTTTATAAGTTTTCTCTCTCGCTTTTATCCTAATCATTTATTATCTCCTTGTATGTTCTGATTTTTAAAACATCAAAGCAATAGTCATATACATGCAACCCCTTTCTTTTGCTTGTTCGGCAACCTTTTTGGCAAGCATTTTTATATCAGGCGATACCTCTAGCGACATTTTATTTTCAATGTCATTTAAAATTTTGCTGATCGAATCTGCAAAAGGCTTGCTGCCAGAATACAAGCAATGATTCTCGCAATGAATTTTATCTTCAAGCCTCATCCAGCAAACAGAAGCCTCAAAACTGATCTCTATATAACCTTCTGTTATTGTCCATTTGCCTTCATGAATTTCAACTCTGATGCCTCGCAACTCAAGATATAGCTCAATAGCTTCACACAGCCCTTTAAAACTTTTATTACTGAATCTAGCTTCCACTTCATCTGTTGACACTATTGGTTTACTGTCCAAGTTGCATGGGAAAAAGAAACCCCAAAACAACTCGAAAGGATGCAGCAGAAAGGCATCCATGAAAAAAAATTCATAGTTCTTTGTGTAAGTATTGTAAGAAAAAATTAGCGTGTTACGACAACCAAACATTCAATCTGCCTCCTCAATGTCCAGTCTGTTTGCTTTCATTCAAGAATTAATTTCCTTATACGTCCTTACTTTTAAAACATCAAAACAATGATCATAAACATGCAGCCCCTTTGAGCATACAATGATTTCACCATCATCAACACCAATCTCAGAAGCCATATGCTCCTTTAGGATTTGCAATCCAGCCATATTGACCGGAAAGCCGTTCCACAAATCCCAACTTCTGAAATACATAAAGAAATGCAGAACACCATCACGCACCCGACAATCAATCAATCGCAAACAAGGTGGATCTTTTGTACCACAATCGTCAGGCATTCCTATTTCCATGCAACCCTGATTCCAACCATCTCCCACACGTTTGAAAGTATCTATCACCACCTGTATTTGATTGGTTTTGTATTTTGTTCCCGTATCCGGCCATTTCTCATTTGGCCCTATTAAACGCTCTCCATACGTATAAGCCTCATTGTAATTTCTGTCATTAGTCATCAAATACAACGGATATTTTTTTGTTGCATACTCTTCAGAACAAGGAACTGGTATTCCTAATCCTTCGGGAATTTGTGGGGTTAACGGTCTCATACCCGGATATTTTACATGAATGTCCACCCAATCAAATTCCAATCGAGTTTGTCCTGCATAGCTACCCGCATCTACTTGATATTGATGTCCTTTGTCAACAATAGCAAAAAGAAGCTGATGCCATGCATCATTCAATGTTGTTGCTTCGATAAAAACTCTTTCTATCATGATATACCTTTGTCTTAAATAGCATCAATAATTGCCGATATAATTCTGATATATACAAGCAAAAAAACAAGAAAAAATAGTTGTTCCAGTGGCCACAATAATAGGAGCGAAAACGGTTTCTAAACAAATTGTCAACTTTTCCCTGACTGAGACACTAAAAATTTCTTAACCATCCTGCTCGGTTTCTTTGGCTGAAATGTTACGAACACCTCTACAAACAGTGCATATATATTTAGCAGTGCCCTTTGTTTGTGTAACGCCCCTGTTAAAAACCCTGTTACGCCTGCCGTATTTCTCATCCTGCCATTTGTGTTCACAAGTGCACATCATTATTTTAGTCATTGGTTGTTCTCCTTCGCTTCTTTGTAAAGTTGTTCAACTCGTTGCAACTCATCTTCACTGTGCGGCGTTCCCGCATAATTCATTTCCAAATACCACTTTAACACCTCATGTCGGGTTTTGAGATTATTTACCTTAAACGTAAATCGTGGAAATAGAGTCAGAAAATGATGGTCTTCATATTTTGAATATAAATAACCATATGCCTCAATCTGATCCTTCAAAAACATTTCAACAGATGTTAGTCTTTGTAATCCATCTACCAAAACAAAATCACCACAAGGCTTATAAGCCCAACCCGGACAATTCAGGTATATGATTTCAGAGCCTATGCCACCTGCCAGTTTGTATTCGACATATGCAATCCTTTGCCTTTCCGTCCACACATGACCACGTTGAAAATATGGCTCCTTTGCCAAAGGAGGCTTGTGATCTTCCATTTGCTTTAAAAAATCTAACAAATATCTCCAAGAAACATCGACAGAATATATACCTTCAGTTGATGTGTATTTTGATATATCATTAAATTTAGGCATTTTATCCCTTCTTTATGACTTCTTCATGCAAGCTGTTGGCTATATTGCACAATTCAACACCGAGATTGTAAATAGCATTTCCCGCATCCATTTTGTTTTCCACATCAATGTTTTTCAATACCAAAACAAAATCTTCCGGTAAAAAAATTACCACTTCATCAACATTTTTTGCCTGTTTTGTTGTTTTAACCCGGCGAGCAAACATTCTTGTCAATGTTTCAAGGCTAATTTCTAATCTCATTGGCTTTCTCCTTTGTTTTGTTTATTAAGATATATCACTATTCAAGAAAAATGTCAAGCATTTTTGTAAACAAAAAGCCTTTTAACATTTGCTTTATAATGACCTCTTGTTCTAGTTACATAAACCTTCAAATCTTTGCTCCAAACACACTCAAAATCATCAGGAGCAGAATACTCGCTAACAAAAACCTTGTGCCCTTCTTCTGATCTTTCTCTAACCCAATTCCAAAATCTATCATGATCAATTTGTGATTTATATTTTGTCACATTGGCATAAGGTGGATCACAATAAATAATGCTATTGCATGGAATAGGCAAGTCATAGTAATTTTTGTTAAATATCACAACATTTTTTATTAAAGCGGTCTGTTTCAAAAGATGCCGCCTGCTTTCATCATAATGGTTTCTTGGGTTTCCGTTATTGTCATTGCCTTTTGCATGTCCACCAAACCATTTGCCTCCAAAAGAACAAGCAAACCCAACAAACCCTACCAAATAATCAGGATATTTGTTTTTGTTTTGTCTTATATGCTGATATTCCAACTCTGCCATTGTATCGGGAGGCACCCACCCTTTTTGAATAGCGATAAATAATGCAATCAGATATCGGTGATTGTCACTTGCAATTCTTTTCCCTTTTACTTTGTCCATAATATTAAAGCCACCAACAAATGGTTCAACATACCACTGGAATTCGCCCCTGCCTTTTAATATTATAGGCAAAATGTCTTTAGCAATTCTGGCCTTGCTCCCCATGTATCTCATCAAATCTCCATTGCAATATTAACATAACCAACTAAAAAAAAGAGCTATTAAAGTAAATAATGGAATCAAAATCATCACAGACAACTTTATTTTGCCTTTTATAGTTTCTACAAACGGCTCAAAAGTCAAATTATCTCTGGCTTTTTCCTTGACATATCCATAGACATGTCAAATGCCCAAACAATAAGCAAACAGCAGAATCATGCTTCCATTCCTTAAAACCTACACAAATCTAGTTTCCTGAATAGACTCACGTTTCGAGTACCGCACGGTTCATTTCTTCGATTTTTTTATGAGCATCTGTGACGATTTTATGATAACGAGATAGTATCCTCGCATGTCCTGGGAACCGGTCGTTTTTCCAATATATGCTGGAAATACTTATTACTCGTATGTCTTCAAGAGCTTTTTCCGCGACACGCAAACAATCTGCTTTGTGAACGACCTCTTCTATTAGACAGCTTGTTTCATTCTGGCTTTGTGCTAATTGAACGGCCAGTTTTGTTGTCGCGTCGTCGTTTACATCATAGCCTTCCCAAAATAGTTTCAAAAATAATGTCTCAGTCATTGAATTACCTTCCGATCTGCTGATTTATAACCAAACATTTCGTTTAGCAATGCCTCAACCTTTTCCCGTGATTTAAAATGCATTCGCAGCTTGTTTTTGTTAACGTCATACCAGTTAACAACATCTTCCCTTGATTTCCCTTGTGCTTGAGCAGCACCCATCCAGTCACAAATCATTTCCAAAATGGCATCATCAGACATAGGGATGAAGGTAATATCATGAACATCGTTAGGAAGCACCCAATATTGCCAGTGATGATCATTCAGGGACTGGTGGTGCAGCCATGCAACCTTAAACGCATCAGGCTGCATCAAAGGATCATAATAGCCGGTTTTGTCTCTGATTCGAGATTTGTTGTTATAAAAGTGATCTGTATAAGGGAAAAATTCTCTTGGCATAAGTTTCGATATATCATGCTTTAAGCCACGCCAGTACAGACCAACCTTGAAACATTCCTTACCGACATAATACTTGTGCCTGACAATATAACTTAGATACTGAACATATTTTTTCATTGACTTACATCCCCTTTCTGATCCTGAAAACATAATGAAAGACACCTTTTTTCCCGGCCACATAGCTGTGATTGGCTTCATCTTCCATCAAAGCTATATCAGTCATAAACGTTCCGAAAATCTTTTTGAACAAGAACAAAAACATATAGAAGTCATATTTGAACTGAGCCAAAACATCGTTTCGTTCTACAAAACCAAACTCTTTTTCATAGTCGATGGTGAACTTGATCTGCCTGACAATAAATTCATCATCTCTGTTGTAAGCATTCAGATCATCAAGCAATTTGAATATGCGGCCTTTGTAGCGGTCTACAATTTCACCTTCTCTGACTTTAGTTAGCTTGCTTGTCGCCGTAATTTTTTCCACATAATTTTTTTCATCACTCAAGTCTAAAATAGTGCACTTGCCATCTTTGCAATCTTTTTCAATCATCATATCCTCTCTTTATTCGTTTTCTTGAGTATTTGCCCACGTAAATATTGTCATACATGCCGGGCCAAGACTTATAACCAAAATCAGGTATATCATCATACGGCTCAAAGTGTTCAAAAAATTTGTCATTTGCAGTACAGCCTCCATGCCATTCACCTATAAATATTATCGGACGATCTTTTCCCCATGCCTTAATTGTTTTATACGCCACAGGTGAATCGTATGGCGGCCATGACCAACCATTTTGGAAAAATCATCAGCAATAGCAGTAACTTTCATTATTTCGATGCCTTCCATCTGCTTTTTTCATTTTTCAACACGTCCTTAGCCACAACATTACCAAATCCAAAAACAAAAGTCAAGCATAAAATATGATATATCTTGACCTACGTTGATTGTTCGATCCGAGCTATGCCATTTTCCTTAACCACATAGATGATGTTATCGAAATTGTCTTTCAACTCCGGCCTGTGAGAAATGATTATGGTCTTAACCAATAACCGTTTGTAAAAGTCTAATACCAAACCGATGCCTTCATCATCCAAGGCTTCTATCTTGGCCTCATCCCTGATGGCAAACGCTGCTGATCCTTCCCCGTGTGCAATCTGTTCAATAGCAGCATCAATGGCCAATTCCAACACTGCCATTTCACGGCCACACAACATATTTAATGACTTTGGAGTTGTCGATTTATCATAAATAACAAATTCTGTCTCGCCCTTTTCGTTTGATATATCAATACTCATGTTGCCAAAGTCAATATCCTCAAGAACTTCATTGGCTATTGACACAATCTCTTCCAGCTTATCATCCAGTATTGTAGCCTTTAGCTTTTTGCGGCCAAAATTTTCAACATAAAACTGATAGTATCTCGCCTCTTTGGTTTTGGATTCAACAGCAACCTCGGCATCTTTAATTTTTTCTTTAAAGACAGATATATCTTTGCCCAACGATTCAATTTGACTAATCCACTTTTTTAATTGATGCCGACAAGTTTCTAAATCTTGTTCCCTTTTTCGCAAAGAATTTTGATATCCATCCACATCATAAGTTTTAACACCGGCAATAGCAGCTTCAACATCTTCCAACTTTTTGTAGCATTTCCCCTTGTTGTTCCTCTCAGTATTAATATTCTTTACATATTGTGGTATGGCTTGTTGCAGCTTTTGTTCGTATTCTTCTATTTCAATTTTAGTCTTTGTGATTTCAGTTTTTATTTTTCTTGTTTCTGCTTCATAGCCTCCACTTGCAACAATCTTTTTTCTTTGCATTTCGGATATTGTTTGCAAACAAGTAGGGCAAGTAGTTCGTAACATAACTTGCTCTCGGTCATGTATTATCCTGTGTATTTTAAGATTGCATTCTTTTATTCTTGCCTTCAACATACCAATTTTGCTCTTTATATCCCTTTCAAGCATATCTTTGTCATGGGTTATTTGTCGTTGTATTTTGTCATGCCGTGATATATCATTGTTTAGCTGTGTTCTGCGATCTTGAAGAATTGATATATCATCAGCCTCTTCAGCCTCTTTAAGAATGTCTTTCAATCGTTCAATGTCATTTGTAATTACCGTTTCTTGATTGTGTCCAAAAACCAGATTCTCTTCAACGTCTTTTGACACACGCTCCTTTTCATCTACTTTATTCGTGTAAAGAGTAATTGCGGTTTGATTACGTGTTATTTCAGCTTCTACAACCTTCAATTTGTTTTGAGCAACCTCTCTGGCTTTGTCAACCCATTCTGCATTGATCAAGAACAAAAGAAAGTCTTGGCGTTCCGCAGCCCCCATCATCAAAAACTTCTTGTTGGCTTTTTTGGCAAACTTGTCATAATGACTTTGCTGATGAAATATCACCTTGAAAAATTGAGACTTGTTATAGCCTACAAGCGATTCAATTTTCTGATTAACATCTTTGACTCTCATGCCTTCAGTGAGCCACTCTAGGTTTTCCTTTGTGATTTCTCCATTTTTGTCTTTGTATTTGTAAATATGCGCTTTATTACCGAACTTCTTGTGCTTTCTGTATCGTGCTATAACATATCTCTCATTGCCAACATCTCCATGCAACGCACCTCTGCAATCATTGTCAAAAATACCCAATACCGCATCGCCGGTTAAATTGTTCGGGGTTTCTCCATACAAAATCCAACTTACAGAAGACACCAAAACACTCTTGCCGACTTTGTTAGCCACATACCCTTCATCATCAAGATTTCTTCCAGTGAGAAAATAAATGCCGTCTTTGGATAGATCCAAAACAGCCCCCTCAAAAATAATGTAGTTATCAAGCTCTATTTTGACCGGATTTAACATTTTACTTCCTTTATAGATGTTTGATGCTTAAAAACAATCGCATTCGTTAGAAGGCAAATATGAGATTATCAAGCTATAGTCAGGTAGCAATTTATTGTTCTTCTAAAATCCACTGTTCCCATTTTTCCAAGTCTATAAAAAGCCTTCTGCCGATCTTTTTCGTTACTGTTCTAGGGACAGTTCCATTTTGAAACCTATTGTGCCAGCTATTCAGTGCTTTTCTGACGCTCTCAGAATCATCAGCTCTGGCTTCGTTAGTAATCTCAACAACAAATCTTTGTAAAGGCATAAATTTTTTCATCGCATTAATCTCCTTTGTATTTTGTCAAACAAATTAAATGGGATTGGTTTTACCAATATTAAAAATTTCTTCGCCATCTTTTTTCGTTTTAAGAAACTTGGCATACCGTTATTTTTCTATTGACTTTTTGTAATCGCTTGCTACTATGAACAAGGTTGTGTTCGATCTCCTTTGTGGGTTGCTGATCTGTCCATCAGCAGTAACGCCCTGTTTGGCAACGGGGCGTTTCTTTTTTTAGATTAAATCATACTCGTTTCGACTTCTTTTCCGGTTTTAACTTCGTTTCTGTTTTCTTAGCGGCACCGTTTGGTGCTGGTTTTTTGGCTGGTTTAATATTGGTAGCACGCTTGTAAGCGTTCATCAACATTGCACCAAGTTCATGAGCAGGCAAGTCACATAGAATGGTCAGAATAATCCTAGTAACTTCCTTGATTTGCGCAATGTTCATCTCGGAATTTTTACCCTCTATCTTGGCTACCTTTCGTGTCAATTCATCAAATGTCATCACAAACTCCTTTTTTTTTGCTTTTTTTATATATGAAAACAAGCGACTCCGTATCAGCCGCTTGAAAAAAAATCACAACTTATTTTTATTAAGCAGCTCCAGACATCAAAACCTCCACTTGTCAATTTTTAATAAATGCCTATTAGATACGGCAACAGGCTCTATTTGATCAAGCCTTGCACTCATTTTTTATCACTTCTCTAATTTCTTTTGGAATTTCAAGACTGTTGCAGTCGAAATAGATCTCTTTGGCATTGTTGATAGCATTAGCCTTAACATCGTCTGCACAAACACAATACATAAAGATAGAATGTTCATTGTAAGGGCAAAACTCCAGAACAATAAAACATTCCTTCTCCACCTTCACGCTTGGCCACAGCATTCTCAAAACATATTCATGCTCAAAGCCTGTGCAATAAACTTCACCCTTGGCAACATCATGGCATTCTTTACGGCCATTACACATAGATGGCACAACAGATGACGGCAAAGGCAATTCATCACTAGGCCACAAGAACAAAAAGTGCATTCCAACGCAACCAAGAGAAGGATAACGATGATTGTTTAGCAATCGAAGTTGATGCTCACTGTAATTTCTGGATTTATTCTTCTCCAATTCGAGAACACATCTCCCGTCTTGCAAATTGCCGTCATGCGATGCATAAAGCACTGTAAATATCGTACTTTTGCCAGTTAGTTTGCCTTTTTGATAATCGTATTCCATCACTTCAACGAGTTCACCCACATTAAACGGAATATCATCATCATGTTCAATGCGCTTGATCTCGTCATCATGTTCGTTGAGACTGGCAAAGGTATTTCTGCCTACTTTAATTTCTTTCATTTTTACCACTTCCCATTTGATGAATGTTGAAATAAGGACAATCTTTGTCCGTATGTACTACATCTTTGAACAAGTAATAACTGTCCAAAGACCAGTTTTTATTTTCAATAAACACCCTCCGCCGCAATGCACCTTTGGTCAACGGCACAGGATATTTATAAGCAACCTGATTCTTTTTGTAACCCGATCTATGGCATATCAACACAACCACCTTATCACAAGTGCAATCATCAGGTATTGGTTTTTCATGTCTTAACGGTCTGTTTGACATTAGTGAACCGTCTCTCCGCCAGTGTTGCCATTGTCTGCAAAATCATCCACACAAGTAATCATTTGATCAGGAAACTTCTCTCGCATGGCTTTGGCAACATCCCCGGCTATGAATTTGGCCGTTCTTTCAAAGTAAAGAGTTAAATGCATCAGAGTGACCATTATTGGCGTCAGAGCCATCTTGACAATGGCATCAGCTTTTTGGTTTGGCAATCCATTCGTCATTAAATCAAAAATATTGGCATCTTCTGGTATGTGATGCATGATTTCTTCGCCCAAAATCTTTTCAGCACTCCCTATCGCATTAAAAAACAAACACTCAATCAGACGCTCCATTTGCAAAATCTTGATGAGTTCCCTCATCATTGGGCGCACTTGAGGATGTTTTACCATGCTGCAAAACATCTCATACAACGTATCTGATGTAATCTCAGACGGATATTGCTTGATGATGTTAGCCGCTTCTTGTGCTGACCTTGCACCCTTGATTCGTGCTTTAAATTCAGCATCAAGTCTTTTGTCCTCATCCATATATTTCTCCTTTCATCTTAATTATGGTATACCATAACTTCGATGAAAAGTCAACAACTATTTTGGTGCCTTGGAAGGTTTCTCTTCAGAGGCTTTTTCAAAGGTTTTTCTAAGATTAAGCATGGATCTCAAATTAAGATTATAAACGAAAACCAAATCTTCACCTTGCTCAACAGCAACCAGAAATTCTTCTTTATCGGTTAAAATAAGATATAGCTTTTGCGATCCAAATCGTTCCGGCTTGACATACTGTGCTCTGAGATTTCTTGCTAGTATTTGGATCGCATCATGATCGGCAGCATCAACAGCTTTTTCGTTACTGTCAGAAACCACAATACACTGCCTTATGTCATTCTGTTGTATTTTTACACCACCAATCACAAGCAAATAAGCAATGCCAAAAACCACAAGCAACCAAGCAAAACTAAAAAGAGCTACAAAAACCATAGGATCTTGAAACAGTTTTTTTATCTTTTTCATTGGATCACTCCTTATTTCACAGTTATGTTATTCTTTCTTTTTTTTCCATTCAACCGGTTTGCCTTGACCATCACGCAAAAAGATCACGGCCAAAGATCCAGTTACAGCCATAATGAGTTCCGACATCTGCATTTCACCAGCAGCAAAAGCACTTCCTGATGCTGCAATAGCAAGAAATGCAGTCATAATTGTTTTAGATTTCCACCATTGTTTTTTCAAAGTCGCCAAATCAGTCATGCTTACTTCAGTCATTTGTCGCCTCCTTTTAAATTAAAAATAAACAAACCCAACCAAAAAACCAAGCATACATCCCATACAAAAACAAAAATCACACCTGAAAAAAATAAAATCAGGATTTCGTGCAAAATTATAATCAAGACTTTTTATGATTTCCTTTTCTCTTTTGTTCACAACATGCCTCTATTTGTTTGCCATGATTGCTAATTCAAGGATAAAATAAACCAGAGAACAGGATGCAAAAACACACAACGCAATCAAAATATAATCAAAAAGCTGCATTTTCTTCTCTAACTTGTCTTTTTCTTCCATCGCCCCTTCTCATCCCTTGGCCAATCACGCATTTCTTCTTGCATTATTTCAGATAAACTTTCACGTTCCTTGTCACTCAATTTAATTTCCTTTGCCCGAAAAGGCAAATTGCCATCTTGCTTCTCACATACCTTTACATCTTGAGGACGAGCATAAACTTCTTTATTGGTAAATCCTTTTCTTATCGCATAAACAAAATAGTTAGTTTCAGATTTAAATGCCCATCCTACTTCTCCCCAACCAATCAGACCAAGAGCACCTGCTAACAAATGTTTGCCACCTGTAATCTGTCCAACAATTTTAGCACCCTTTTTAAAATTATAACCATGGGCGCATTGATCATACTTTGCAAAAGTATCAACCTCAACCCATGTGCCAATAGACAAACACTCCTTTATAAATTTGCTTTTTTTTGGCTTGATCATGATATACCTCTATGTCTGTTTAATAAATAAAAAGAGCCAAGCGATGCTTGCTATTAAAACATTGCCAAAGAAAAACATTTGAAATAATCCGCTTTCAAAAAAATTCCTCTTTTTTAAATGTTGATAAACGCTTGGCCCTTTTAAAGCTCCTTCTTTGCTTGCTACTCGATGTTGAGGATATCCTCTTTCAAGAAATTGACCGCACTGTTCAAAAGCTCTACTCCGATATCGTCAAAGTCATTGTCAGTCTTGGCAGCATACTCGCTCAGAGACTCTACCACCCTCTCCAAGACCGGAATCGCAAGCTTCTTGATAATGATGACATGCCAGCTTTTCAATCCAAGTTTGTTAAAAATTTCGTCAGTGTCTTTAGCCATTGGTTTCACCGCTCCTTAAAACCTACACAAATCTAGTTTGCTGTTTAATTCCTAATTCAACGAGACTACCTAAAACATTTACTTCATTTTCAGGATTTACATTCTCTCCAAAGGCGTCAATTCCCGTGGAACTCACGGTATTATTTTCATTCAAAAATTGTTTCACCCCTTTCTTTATGGATTTGTTAAATCATAATTAGCCCAAACAGCTTCTACCCTCGGCTGTTTGACTCTAGCTGCATGACAAATAGTCTGCCATTCCTTGTAATGCCAGCCATTTTCAATCAGTTGATTATAAATCGGATTCGGATAACCTGATAAAAGCACTTTACCTTGTAGGTTAAGAATTATTTCGATCAAGTCCCGATGGTCTTTGTCGGTTATTTCGTGTTTGTATCCACCCGCGCTTCGAGTGCTGGATACATACGGCGGATCAAGGTAAAAGAAGGTTTCTGCTGTATCATAGCGGTTAAGAATATCCCGGAAATCAGCTTGTTCTACCTGAACCCGTTGAACCCGTTTATGGAATCGAGGCAGGGATTCGATCGCTGAAAGCCAACTTGATGTTGTTTTTGCCATCCCTCGCACTGAAGTTGTTACACTGCTACTCCAACTATTACCAAAATGTCCGCTAAATGACATCCTTGCCACAATATACCATTTATGCGCCCGAATAACGGGATCTATTTCTGCCTCCCACGTCGCCCGTACGTCGTTAAATTCTTGGCGGCTATAAAGTGTATATTGTAGCCTATGATATAGCATTTCAAACTGTTCAAAATCTTGCAACACTCGGAAGAAGTGGACAAGCCCCCCGTCAAGGTCGTTGTAGACCTCGACTTCCACCGGAGGCTTTGCCCATAGCAAAGCAGCACCGCCCCCAAACACTTCGATATATCGTTTATGAAGCGGGACAAGTGGAAGAAGTTTTGCAACCATATTTCCTTTGCCTCCGAACCAGAAGATAGGGCCTTTGGATCTATTACTTTTAGGAGTTTGTTTTATGATTACCTTACAGGGTATTTTCATTAAATTCTTTCATTGCTTCTTTAGCTATATCATTTCCTACTGCCAAAAGCCGGTTTCTTTTTAGTGACCCTCGATCCTCATTATCCACGATTTGTCCAATGATGTCACTTACTTTTTTAGGTTTGGCTCGTTTTGGCTGTTTTTTCACGGACTTGTGTTTAAAAGAATACTTAATATCTCCAGATGCTTCTCTGATTGTTTTGACAAATGCTGGTTTGTCATTTATAGAAACATTGTCAGCCAACAAGCGCAAAATATAATTGTTCTTGAACCTGTCAAGCAATTGTCGCAACCGCACTATGTTGGCATTTAATGATATTTCATCTTCATAAGTAAATGTCAGCTCTTTGAATTTGTTGGTTGTCTTAAGCTTGTGATTTTCCCACCGCAATGTGTCGCCTGTTGTGTCAAGAGTTATAAACCTCTTGCTCTCATTTATATCACTGAAATTTCTTTGACAAATGTTTCCGGGCACAATAATATTGCGATGGCCCTTGACACTGTTATACCAATAGTGACAATGGCCAATAAAAGTAGCCCCGAATAAAGAACTGACATAATGCAAGTCATCTTCAGAAAGTCCATCGCTAAAGATCTCCTTGTTGTTGTGTTTTAAACCTGAAATAGAAGCGTGCATGATTGCTACACTATGACTGCATTCCTTTTCATTGTCCATTTTGGCTTTCAATTTCACAAACTCATCCTTAAAAACAAGCCTTTCAGTGCCATAAGGAAAGAAATAGAATGCAGTATTTTTAGGCTTGTAGTGAATGATTTGAGGTTTCGTTACCACTTTTATATAATCTGACCCCAAGACTTTATATTGCTCAAGAATGTTGTGATAAGCTGAAAACATCTCATGATTGCCCAACAAAACATATATGCGAACATGCTCATGTAAAAATTCAGTCATTAAATTAGCAAATCTCGTTGCTGTTTCAGCGTCCATGCTATTTTTATCAAAAAGATCGCCCGCAACAATGATGTCACATCCACTGTTTTTAGCATGTTCCGTAATTCCTACTATGGCAGACTCAAGACGATTAACGCCATCGTAAGGCAGATGGGCGTTATAATGCCAATCAGCAGTTATAATGACATTATCAAAGCCTATCCGATAAGCCTCTTCATATTCCATGATTTAACCCTTATCCTTAATTATCCCTCTTAGATCTTTGTTTGTTTTTGAAAACAATTCTATCTGTGCAGCACGAAACAGGTTGTCAATACGTTCATCG
>Ga0180432_10003733_pt1 | contig 21482 bp, 20 predicted proteins | sample SS_ome_10_FD_132414 | JGI IMG/M metagenome (GOLD analysis project Ga0180432, IMG submission 132414) | Hypersaline lake sediment archaeal communities from the Salton Sea, California, USA - SS_1_MS_2 metaG | ecosystem: Environmental > Aquatic > Non-marine Saline and Alkaline > Hypersaline >...
GCCCCGAGGGTGCGGATCATCGCCACCGCGGCAACGAACGAGGTCGGATCGACCACGAAAACCCGGGGGCCTGCGGCAACCGCCTCGATTGCCTCGATATCGGCGCGCCGGTTTTCCTCACGGCTCGCGATCACCAGCCCTGGCTCGAGGGCCAGAACCTGCTCGATCGATACGTCACGGGTGCCCCCGATGACCGGCACCGCGCCCACCGCCGCGGCCGGACGGACGCAGTAGCGGGTCCGTCCCACTATCTCGCTGCGCCCCAGTCCCAGATCGAAAAGGAGTTCGGTTATGCTCGGCACGAGCGAGACGATGCGCGGCGCAGCAGGGAAGGGCTCACAGGGTAACCCGCGGGCGTCGAGGAGAGGATCGGGGCTCATGACCGCAGCGTTTCCCGGCGGACGGTCAGGGCCTCTATCCGGTCGCTATCGACCGCCACTCCCAGCCCGCTCGCTTCGAGCGGTACGTCGAGCCATCCCTCGACGTCCATCGTCCAGGGTGGATCCACGATATCCCGGGCCCAGTAGCGCTCGCTGGGCGAGATGTCACCGGGCAGGGTGAATCCCGGCAGGGATGCCAGCGCCACATTGTAACCGCGACCCACCCCGCTCTCGAGCATTCCGCCGCACCAGACCGGTATCCCGGCTTCGCGACAGAGGGTGTGGATGGCCAGCGAGGAGGCGAATCCCCCCACCCGGCCCGGCTTGATATTCACGATCCGGCCGCTACGGAGCGCAATCATGTCGCGCACCCGGTCGGGACCGGTAATCGACTCGTCGAGGCAGATCGGGGTGGCGAGTTCGGCCTGCAGGGCGGCATGCTGGACAATGTCGTCCCAGGCCAGCGGCTGCTCGATCATCATCAGCGCGAAGGTATCCAGGGCCCTCAGCAGGGGCAGATCGTCGAGGGTATAGGCGTTGTTGGCGTCGACCATGAGGGGGGCGTCGGTTCCGCACCGCCCGCGCACGGCTTCCACGAAAGCCCGGTCGCGACCGGGCTCGATCTTCATCTTGACCTTCCGGTAGCCCCGTTCGAAAGCTGCGGTCACCTTCTCGGCCAGTTCGGCCGGCGAGGCCTGGATCCCGATCGAGATCCCCGCCGCCACCCGCTCGCGCTCGGCCCCGAGCAGGCGGGCCAGCGGTATCTGGCGCCGCTCGGCCTCGAGGCACCACAGCCCCATCTCCACCGCCGCCCGCGCCATGCGGTGACCGCGGATATCCGTACCGAGACGGACGTGGGCCTCGGCCGCAGAAGCCAGTTCGAAGCCGAGAATCCGGGGCGCAAGGTGGTCACGGATCACGAGCCAGGCGGTATCGATGGTCTCCGGCGAGTAGTTGGGCCTCTCCCCGGCCACGCATTCGGACCAGACGACCACGCCGTCGGTGTCGCGCAGTTCGAGAAGCAGAATGCGCCGGCGGCTGGTTTCCCCCGACGAGATCCGGAAGGGTTCGACGAGTTCCAGACCGATCTCGCGCAGAGTGATGGCCTCGAGTGTGAGCATGGCGGGCTCCTCGGCCGTACCGGACGGCAGCTGCTCGCGGTGAAAGCTCGGACGCTGCAATAATCCCGCTTACAGGATGCCCGAATCTGCGACCGATATCACGTCAAATTGAAACCGGCCGCTGCAGACCGGAAGGCCGCTCCTGTCTGGGGCCTTGAGTTCGGGCGCCGGCGGACCGTTCTTGTCGGGAACCCATGACTCGAAGCGAGCCGTCCCGCGACGGGATTGAGGAGGAGGGTTGATCGTGACCGAGATGAACGGAAGTATCCGCAGCGATATTCACCAGCCGATCCGGGATCGCTGGAGCCCGACGGTTTTCGCCGACCGCCCGGTCGAGGCGGAGAAAATCGCGACCCTGTTCGAAGCCGCCCGCTGGGCGGCCTCGAGTTTTAACGAACAGCCGTGGCGCTTCATCGTCGGAGTTCGCGGAGAAGACGAGACGTTCGAGGATCTGGTGACCTGCCTGGCCGAGGGGAACGCTCTGTGGGCCCGTCATGCCGCCTTCCTCGTCCTGACGATGGCGAAAACGACCTACGACCTGACCGGCGAGGTAAACCGTCACGCCTGGCACGATGTCGGTCTGGCAACCGGCAACCTCAGTATTCAGGCCGCAGCAGCAGGTCTGGCGGTGCACCCCATGGGTGGCTTCAGCCCCGAGCGGGCGCGGGAGCTGTTCGTCATTCCCGAGGAGTGGGAGCCGGTCGCGATGCTCGCCGCAGGGTACGAGGACGAGCCCGAAAACGCCCCCGAGGGCGTCACCGCCCGCCTGAAGTCCGAACGCAGCCGTCATCCGCTGGCCGAGCTGGTCTTCACCGGCCGCTGGGGCGAGTCCCGCCCGCTGACCTGAGCCGTCCGGAAGCCTGTCAGAGTGAGCCCCCGGCTGCGGCTGCACTGCTATCCGGCCGACGGCGGATTCAGTTCCCCACCAGCCCCACCCACCAGAGATCATTCCCGTCGGCCTGCACCTGGCGGAAGAGAACGTGGCCGTCGCCGGTGAAGGCCGCGGGCAGACCCTGTCCCGCAATCCGGCCCCGGTAGCCTCCCTCGGGGCCGAAGAGATCGAGATCATAACCGCCCGCTTCAGCGGCGGTGACCGCGATCCAGATCCGCCCCTGCGGATCGAGAGCAATGCCCTCCAGGGCGGGTACCCGGTCGGCGAATTCGAAGCGGGCCCGGGAGTCTGACGTCAGGGTAAAGGGTTCGGTGCGGCCCAGTTCGCGGGGGGCGATGACGTCGAAGTAGAACCGGCGCCAGGCTTCGGTGACCGGTATCGGTTCGTCGGGGCCGACGACCTCGAGCCGGATCCGACCGCTCACATCGCGCACCTCGAACCGATATCCGGCCCCCGTGACAGTGACGATCGTCTCCTCGTCTGCGGCCCAGTGGAACCGGGGACTGAAGATCGGCGCCCCACCCCAGTATCTTTCGGCCCCCTCCCGGGAGCGGATCGTATATTCGATCCAGCGGGCTCCGTGCATTGTCGCCACGGTATCGAGGTGCACCGGCGCGCCCTGCTCCCACCGCCCCGGGCCGGGAAAGAGGGCCAGGTAGAAGAGCGGATCCTGCTCGGCAAGCTGGGCTCTGGTCAGCGGCCACTGACCGCCGTGGAGGATATCGCCCGTCGAGGTGACCCTGAAGGTCCCCACCAGCCGGCTTGCGCCCGGCCAGGGAGTGTCATCGATATAGGCGCCATCGAGGCCGTATATCGAGAAACGGCGGTTCCCGACATCGCTGATCCAGAGCCGATCGCCGGTCCGAGCCAGATGGAGGGGGCTGCGAAGCTCCCCCGGACCCGATCCCTCCCGGCCGAAGACCCGGCGTACGTCGCCCGCCGGAGAGAGTTCCACCACCTGCCGGTTGCCGGTATCGAGCAGAAAAAAAGAGGTCGGACCGCCGGCGACATCGATCGGACTGTTGAAGAGATATTCCCCGGTCTCGCCCCAGAGGTCCCAGCGAGCGATCTCGGCCACCGTCATGGCCCGCTCGGGCAGACGGGCGTAGCTGACCCGCCGCACACCCGAGGGCAGGGTCTCGACGACCGGTTCTGAAGCAGGTGACCGGTCCGCGCACCCAGCCGCCACCATCCCGGTCAGAATGACCCCCATCGCCAGCCGAACGTTCCGGATCGTCCCTGTCCGACGGGCCCGTATTCTCCCGCCTGCATACCGGTAACCGACTGCTCCCATGGCACTCCTTCTTTCACCTGTCTCATACTTCCCAAAAAGCGTATACCTGATACAACCCTCAGGAGTTTACCGGCATCTAAATGGACGAACAGAAAAAAGAGAAGACGGTGCCGCCCCCCGACGACGCGGCGCAGATCGATCGTGCAGCGGTTCCCGAGGGGGATGTGCACCGGCTCGTCGAACGGGCGCAGGAAGGCGATCAGATGGCCTTCGAACTTCTCTATCGGACCCATGTGGAACGGGTCTACGCGCTCTGTCTCAGACTCACGGCCGATGTCGCGGAAGCGGAACGGCTTACCCAGGACACTTTCGTTCAGGCCTGGCGAAAGCTGACCGGCTTCCGCCGCGAAGCGGCTTTCAGTACCTGGCTGTATCGGCTGACGGTGAACACGGTCTGGCAGGATCGCCGAGCTTCGAAACGGCGCCGCCGCTGGATCGCGAACACCGACGCCGACGAAGCCCTCAACGGATGGGTTCAGCCACGGGCGAGCGAGGCGGCCATCGACCTGGAGCGGGCCATCGCCGCCCTGCCCGAACGAGCCCGGATGGTGTTCGTCCTGCACGATGTCGAGGGATATCGACACGAGGAGATCGCCGAGATGATGTCAACCAGTACAGGGACCTCGAAAGCTCAGTTGCACCGAGCCCGGGCCTTGCTCAGAAAGGTTCTCGACCGATGAGGTGCTCGATGTGCCGAGACCTTCTCGAGGTCTGGCTCGAGGGGAAGCTCGAAGCCGACCGGCTGGCGGCTTTCGAAGAGCACCTGGCCCGCTGCGGGCGCTGCCGGCGTGAAGCCCAGGCACGGGCCGATCTGGTCCAGGCGGTCGCGGCCCTGCCCGAGGGGATCGCCCCCCGGCGCGATCTCTGGCCGCAGATCGCCGCCCGGATGGAGCAGACAGCGGAAACCGAAACGCACCAACGGCGCTTCCGGGGCTGGAGTCAGGTCCTGCTCGCCCACCCGCTGGCAGCCGCCGCTGCCCTGCTCGTCATCATGCTGGGCACCCTGACTCTGCTGAGCGGACCGGGGGGCCGCCGGGCCGAACCCGGACAGTACGGCGGCGAGCAGACTATCGGGATGATCACAACCGCAGCGATGGAACAGCAATACATCGGTGCGACCGAAGACCTGCTGTACTCAACGGCCGAGGTCCGCCTGAGCCTGCCCGAAAGCACTCTGATCGTGCTCGAGGATCACCTGACACTCGTCGATCAGGCCATTACCGAATCGCGCACCGTTTTACAGAAATATCCGTCCGACGTTGAATTGCAGTCGATGCTGGCAGCGGCCTGGAAACAGAAGCTGGCCCTGCTGGGACAGACTGCCCGGTTGACCGGACTTTACTGACAGGGGGGAGCGTCATGAACAGCACTCACACATCAGCCTGGAAAATGATCGGCTGCCTGGCGGGACTGGCCCTGCTTCTGAGCGTCGCCAGCGCACCCGCGGCCAGCGCCCAGCAGCGGGTTCGCGAAAGCAAACCCGCCGCCGCGACCGGTACCGTGGACATTTACAATCTGGCCGGTTCGGTCAAGGTCACCGGCTGGAACCGCAGCGAAGTGGCCATCGAGGGTACCCTGGGCGAGGGGACCAAGAATCTCGAGTTCGAGGTCACCGGCAATGAAACCGTCATCAGGGTCGAAATCTACGACGAGCGCGAGCGTCGCGAGCGGGGTATCCGACGGGTCGAGGGTTCTAATCTCGAGATCCGGATCCCGCACGGTTCCCGGCTCGAGGCCAACACCGTCAGCGCCGACATCTGGAGCGATACGGTCGACGGCGCGCTTCGACTCGAGACGGTGAGCGGCACAGTCAAGCTCGCCGGCGAACCCGAGCGTATCGGAGCCAAGACGATCAGCGGTGATATCGAGATCAGGGGCAGCGGGGGGCCGGTGCGGGCCGAATCGGTCAGCGGGCACATCATCATACGCGAAGTCACCGGCGAGGTGGAGGCCAACACCATCTCCGGTGACATCCGTATCACCGGCCGGTCCATCGAGGAAGCGTACCTGAGCGCCCTGTCGGGCACCGTCATCTTCGAGGGCGATCTCAGCCCTCAGGCCGTCGTCGAGGTCGAGATTCACAGCGGGAGCGTGACCCTGATCCTGCCCGCCGACGTTTCGGCCGACTTCGACATCACCACTTTCTCGGGGCGTATCGAGAACGAATTCGGTCAGCAGTCGGAACGGCGCAGCCGCTACATGCCCGGACGGATTCTCTCGTTCCAGACCGGCAACGCCGAGGCGCGGGTGCGGATCAAGGCCTTCAGCGGCGATGTGACACTCGAGAAACGGTAATTCTCCTGGTCAACCGGCGGTCGGACGGCTGTCGCAGAAGAGCCCCGGCGCGCTCGCGCGCCGGGGCTCTTGTCTTGTCGTTCCCTGATGGTGGTTCAGAAATGCTCGACGGCGGTCCAGTCGGGCCAGCGGTTGTCGCCCTGCATCTGTCTCATGTACAGGGTCATGTACTGTTCCAGATCGACTTTCACCACTCCGACCCGGTTCGTGAATCCTGTCGAGGAAGTGACCAGAAGATAATCTTCACCCTCTATCTGGAAACAAGATATGTCCTTCCAGAAGTTGGTCAGCGTTTCGTCCCCCCCATCCGTTACCCGCTCTATCTCGGCGACCCCGTTGTAATCAAACAACCCGAGAGTATACACATCACGGTTCAGTTCAAGACCGGAACACCAGATCTCGGTCCCGGTACCGAAGGAAAAGGAAGCATGCCGGAAAGCCGCCGCCACTTCGGAGTCAAAGATATACTGGTTCACGTTCCCGGTGGTGGTGTCGACTACCTTGAGGTGGTTACCGTCGAGCACGACCAGGTCGCTCGAACCCGGAACGAACTCCATGTCATGAATATTCAGACCGGAGGTCAGATACGTGTACGCTCCGGTCGTCAGGTCCATGATCCAGAGATCGGGAACCTCCCCGGTCGGAAGCATGTTGAGGAAGACCAGCCGGGTGCCGTCGCCGTTTACGACCGGATAGGTCTGCTGACCGGTTGTATCGGTCAGAACCGCATAGGTGGCACCGGCATTGTCGACATCGGTGATCGTCGCGATGTGCCACTGGTTGCTCACTTCAGTCGCGAAGTATATCGCTTCTCCATCGGGATCCCAGCAGGGTTCTTTCTGAGGCCCGGGTATGCTGCCGGTGAGTGAGAGATACTGGGTGGAGTTGAAGTTGCTCATATAAATGTTCCATGATCCGTCGCGGTCGGTCGCGTAGAGAACCGTTCCCGGCAGATCGATCGACCGGTCGATCACCTCGATTCCCGATTCACCGCAACCGGTACCGAGCGTTCCGAGTGCAATGATTCCCGAGATCAGGAGCGGCAGGGCACGGCGTGTTGCAGACATCGTGTATCTCCCTCTCAAACGCTGGTGGACGAAATCCAACGTCACCGAACTGTATCCCCGGCCCACTCGATCTGTACAGGCGATAACGCGGTGGTCGGCGATGGTGTCTGTTCGGTGACAGGCGCCTCTGTTAGATTGCAACGATCATGCTCGAACTCTTCACGCTTGGATCGGGTTCGGGCGGGAACAGCACTCTGGTGCGGACCGCCCGGACGGCACTGCTCATCGACGCCGGCCTGAGTGCCCGTCAGATCGCCCTGCGGCTCCAGGCCGGGGGGCATGACCCCGCCGCACTCGATGCCATCATCGTGACCCATGAGCACCGCGATCACATCGGTGGTGTGGGCGTCTTCACCCGCCGCTACCCGATCCCCGTTACAGCCAACGAAGCTACCCGCAGCGCCGCCGCCCCCGTTCTGGACGGTGTCGGCATCGAGACTTTCCGCACCGGTGAAACGTTCGCGGTCGGCGATCTCGAAATATGCACTTTTCCGGTTCCGCACGATGCCGCCGAACCGGTCGGACTGACGATAACAGCCGAGGGTCTGCGGATCGGATATGCCACCGATCTGGGCTGGATGCCCGAACCGATTCTGGACCAGCTGCGGGGCTGCGACCTGGTAGTACTCGAATCCAATCACGACCGCGATCTGCTTCTCACCGGACCTTACCCCCGCCACGTCAAGGAGCGTATCGATTCGGACCGGGGGCACCTCGAGAACGCGGTCGCGGCCGATGCGGCCGCTCACCTGGCCGCACATGGCACCCGCCATCTCGTGCTGGCCCATCTCTCCGAAACCAACAACACCCCCGGACGGGTTCGCAGAGCTGTATCGGACGCTCTGCAGGCGGCCGGGGCCGGTACCGTGACTCTGGCCACCGCTTCGCAGAGAACGCCTCTGGAAAGGATCACCCTGTGACGCCGCGGCTCAGAATGCAGGCCATCACCAAGGCCTTCGACGGCATCCGCGTGCTCCACGGCGCGTCACTCGACGTCGAAGCGGGGGAAGTCATGGGCCTGGTCGGCGAGAACGGAGCCGGCAAGTCGACCTTGATGAAGATCGTGGCCGGCGTCCATACCGACTGGGACGGTATGATCGCCCTCGACGGCGTCCCCCGGCGTCTGGGTTCCACCCGCGAGGCCGAAGCGGCCGGGATCGCGATCATCTACCAGGAATTGAACCTGGTCGGGGAGTTGAGCCTGGCCGAGAATATCTTTCTGGGCCGGGAACCCACCACCCCGGCCGGTTTCATCGACTACCCGGAAATGAACACCCGGGCCGTAGAGATCATGGCGGGGCTGGGGGCCGGGATGGATGTGACCCGACCGGTCGGCGAGCTGCGGGTCGGCCGTCGGCAGCTGGTGGAGATCGGCAAAGCTCTCAGCCAGCAGGCGCGGATCGTCATCATGGACGAACCGAGTTCGGCTCTTTCCGAGACCGAAATCCAAATCCTCTTCTCCACCGTGACCGAGCTGCGTGCGCGCGGGGTGACCGTTATCTATATCTCTCACCGGCTGGGCGAAATTTTCGAGGTCTGCGACCGGGTGACGGTGATGCGTGACGGGCGTACGGTCGGCGTGCACGCCACCGGCGAGGTGAGCCGTCAGGAGCTGATCGCGCAGATGGTCGGCCGGAATTTCGAGCAGTTTTTCGTCAAGGCGGGGCAGCCGCAGCCCGAAACCGTCCTCGAAGTCCGGGACCTGACCCGCCGCGATCCCGACCGGCCAGGGCGCCGGATGATCGACCGGATCAGTTTCGAGGTGCGGCGGGGCGAGGTCTTCGGGATCGCCGGCCTGCTCGGTTCGGGACGCACCGAACTGCTCGAGGCGCTCTTCGGGGCAGCCGGGGCGGAAACGACCGGCCAGGTCCTGCTCAACGGCCGGTGCCTCGATCTGCGCACCCCCGCCGAAGCCATTGCAGCCGGTTTCGGACTGCTGACCGAAGACCGTAAAGACAGCGGTCTGGTGCCCGACATGAGCGTGATCGGCAACCTCACCCTGGCGGCCCTGGCCGATCTCTGCCGGGGTGGTTTCATCTCGCGGGTCCGGGAACAGGAGCTGGCCGAAACGTACCTGCACGATCTCTCGATCACAGCTCCCGATCCGCAGCTGCCGATCACCTCCCTTTCAGGGGGAAACCAGCAGAAGGTCCTGCTGGCCCGATGGCTGGCCACCAATCCCGCGGTTCTGCTCCTCGACGAACCGACCCGTGGTATCGACGTCGGCGCCAAACACGAACTCTACCTGCACCTCTCAAGGCTTACCCGGGCGGGCATGGCGATCGTGCTGACCTCATCGGAACTCCCCGAACTCCTTTCGATCTGCGATCGCATCATGGTTCTGTGCGAGGGACGTCCGACGGCGCTCTTCGACGCCTGTGAGGCAACCCAGGAAACGATTCTGGCCGCCGCCGCTCCGGCGGTCTGAGGAGGGCGACAGTATGAGCGAGGAGACCCTTCTTTCACTCGACCGAGAACCGGGACATTCTCTGACCCGACGCCTGGGTCCCTTCATCGGGCTGGCGGCGATCTTCGCCGGGGGCGTGATCCTGAACGGCGCCACCTTCCTCAATCCCTACAACCAGCTCAATGTGCTGGGCCGGATCTCGATCATCGCCCTGCCGGCGGTCGGTATGACAATGGTGATCATTACGGCCGGCATCGATCTCTCGGTCGGCAGCCTGGTCTCTCTGGCCTCGGTCGTCTGTGCCATGCTGCTCATGGAACGCAGCCCGACCCGCGCCACGGCCGTCAGTGTTCCGATCTTCGTCCTCTGCGCCCTGGGGGCCGGTTATCTGCTCACCCGCGCGATCCTGCGCCGCTTCGTTTCCGATCCGCGCCGTGTCGGTCTCGGGGCCGCCGGCGGCGGCCTCGTGCTCGCCGCCGGGACCGCCCTCTGGTGCCGGACGATGATACCCTCGGGATTCGGCACCCTGGCCGTCCTGCTCATCGTCCCCGGCCTCGGACTGGCGCTGGGAGCGCTCAGCGGGATCATCATCGCCAAAGGACGGATTCAGCCTTTCATCGTCACTCTCGGCATGATGAGCGCCGCCGTCGGGCTGGCCAAGTTCATCGCCGGCAAAGGCGGCCAGATCCATCCAGTCTATTACGAGGCGGCCGGTTACGAGGCGGCCGGCACGGTTCATACCGCGCCCGCCTCGTTCGACGCCCTCAGCGGACATCTGACCCTTTTCGGGATCGACCTGGTGCCCGTCACCACGCTCTTTTTCGTAGCCGCGGTCATTGCAGTCGGAGTCATCCTGACCCGCACCCGCTTCGGCCGGCACCTCTACGCCATCGGCGGCAACGAGGAAACCGCGCGCCTCTCGGGAGTGCTGGTCGACCGGGTCAAGACCCTCGTCTACGCTCTCTGCGGGGCGCTCTCGGCCCTGGCCGGAGTCCTCTACTGCGCGGCCTATACCCAGGGCAAGTCCGATGCCGGTCTGACCTGGGAACTCGATGCCATAGCGGCGGTCGTGATCGGCGGCACCTCGCTCATGGGCGGTCGGGGCACGGTGACCGGAACCCTGGTCGGAGTCCTGATTCTCGGTTACCTTGGAAACATCCTGAACCTGCAGGAGGTCCCCAGCGAAGTGCAGGATATCCTCAAGGGCGTGATCATCGTGGGCGCCGTATTGATCCAGGAGGGCACCCTGCTGCGGTTGTGGCGCCGCGGCACCGGTTCCAGGCGCAGAACCCGGTCTCAACCGGAGGAATGAGATGATGACCCGCAACCGTTCCCTTCTCGCGACTGTTCCCGCTGCCACGGTCATCCTTGGTGTGGCCCTGGCGGCTGCGACCGGCTGCAGCCGCTCGGGCCAGGCAGAGAAAACCTGGGTAATCGGCTTCAGTCAGGTGACGGTGAAGGAACCGTGGCGGGTGGTCTTCAATACCCGGCTGACCGAGAAGGCCGAGACGTACGGCGATCGGGTCGAGCTGATCATGCTCGACGCCGACGACAAGACCGAAAATCAGGTCGAGCACATCCAGGTCTTCATTACCAAGCGGGTGGATGCGATTCTCATCTCTCCCAAGGAAGCTTCCGGCTGTTCGAAGGCCATCGAAGAGGCGACCGCAATGGGTATCCCGGTGATCGTTCTGGACCGCAACACCACCTTTCGCGGTTACGCCGCTTTCATCGGTGCGAGCAACCTCGAGATCGGCCGGGCGGCGGCCGAACATGTAGTCGACCTGCTCGGCGGGGCCGGCCGGGCCCGGGGAACCGTCTACGAGATCTGCGGCGCGCTCGCCTCGACCCCCGCTCAGGAGCGCCGGGACGGATTCCATGCCGTCGTCGAGGTCGAATCGGGAGTGCATCTTCTCGGTGGGCTCGACGGTGACTGGAAGCTCGACCGGGGCAAGGCTATCGCTCAGGACGCTTTCCAGCTCCATCGCGATATCGATGTCGTCTACGCCCACAACGATCCGATGGCGTACGGAGCCTGGCAGGCGGCCCGCGAGGCCGGGCTGGAAGAGCAGATCCGCTTCGTGGGCATCGACGGCCTGCCCGAGGAGGGCTGCGTCTGGGTGCGCAACGGTGTGCTGTCGGCCACCTTCCTCTACCCCACCCCCGGCGAAGCCGGTCTCGAACTGGCGCTCGACATTCTGGAAGGCCGCCGCGAGATCACCCCGGGGGAGCAGATCACTCTGCCCACGGCAGCCATCACACCGGCAACGGTGGAGGAATTCCTCAAGTAACCCCCGGTCCGAAGAGGTTCCCGGGCGCACTCTGGCCGTCAGTCACCGGGAGCGGAAGGATCCCCGGCCGCGATATGTGCGACGACGTCGGCCACCACCTCGGGTCTGAGATCGTGCAGGCAGCGGAAGTGTCCTTCGGGGCATCGCGGACTGCCGTGCAGGCGGCAGGGCCGGCAGCCCAGCCGCAGGCCGAGAGCGACGCTCGGCGGGGCAAAGGGAGCGAATCCGAAACCGGGTACGGTGGGACCGAAGAGCGCCACGACGGGACAGTCGAGAGCTCCGGCCAGGTGCACCGGCGCCGAATCGTTGGCCACCATGATCCGGGCCGCAGTCAACAGCGCGGCTGTCCCCGTCCAGCTCAAGCACCCCGCCGCATTCCGACCGACGCCGGATTCGGAAGCCAGTTCGGCGCCCAGAGCCGCCTCGCCGGGCCCGCCGATCCAGACCACCTTCTCACCGGCCCTCTCCAGTCGGCGGGCCAGCTCGACCCAGGCCGCCGCCGGCCAGCGTTTGGTCGGCCAGACCGATCCGGGTGCGAGCAGGACCGGGCCCGTTCGCGGAGCTGCGCCAACCAGATCGGGCAGCAGTCCGGTCAGCTCGGTCCATCCTTCGGCAGGGACGGTGAACCGGGGTGGGAGCAGGGCCGGGACGGCCCCGGCACGATCGGGACCGCGGAGAGCGAGGCGGACATGCAGGGCGCGGAGCAGGTCGTGATTTCGTTCCAGTTCGTGCACCCCCCGGCGGTATGGCACCCGGACCGTATGCAGCAGTGCTCCGCCGCCCAGTTCGAAGCCGACCCGAAGTTCAAACCCCGCCCGACGGGCGAGCAGGGCCGAGCGCAGCGAACGGTGCACCACCAGGGCCGCATCCCAGGGCCCCGCGGCCAGTTCATCTGCCAGCCGGCGCAGTCCCCGACGGCCGGCATGCCCGCCCCGTTTGTCGAACACGATCACCTCGAGACCGGATCCGCTCATGCGAGCCAGCGCCTCGGTGTCGGGACGGACGATCAGAGCCAGCGGCAGGTCGGGCCAGCGGGCCCGGACCGACCGGATCAGACCGCCGGTGAGGATGACGTCGCCGGGGAAAGCGGTCTGGATGACGGCCAGGCCCTTCACGAACCGGCCGCCTCTGTCCCGGGACGCGTTTTCCAGCGCCGATGCAGCCAGAGGTACTGACCGGGATCGCGCCGAATCCCCTCTTCGAGCCAGACCAGGTAGGCCGCTGTCAGGCGGGCCACGGCGGCCGCCTCCTCGGTCTCATCTCGCGCCGTACCGGCGGCGGTGACCTCAGAGGCCGTATCGAGGCGGGTCAGAGAAGCTCGATACCGTTTTCCTTCGCGATGGATCCAGCCTCCGAGCAGGGGCGCCGAGGCGCGCCGGGCGAAAGCGGCCGGAGCACCGTGGGTGGCGGCCGGGTACCCGAAGAAATCGAGAAAAAGCCCGTGACGGGGACCGGCATCCTGATCGCCGACGATCAGTACCAGACCGCCGTCAGCGAGGGTACGCATGACCTCCTTGCCCGCGCCCTCTTTCTCCACCAATTCGATCCCCAGCCGCTTCCTGACCTCGACGAGGGCCTCGTTCATGAGCGGATTGCGCTGCTCCTGCATGATGGCCACCGCGGGATAACCGACCGCCGCGAGCCGGGCGCCGAGCAGTTCCCAGGTGCCGTAGTGGGCGCCGACGACGACCGCCCCCCGCCCCTGCCCCATCAGGTTGTGGAGCAGGGTTTCGCTTTCGGGATCCAGCTCAACCAGGGCGATAACCCGATCGGGTTCGAGCCGGCGGGCCCGCAGCATCTCCAGCCCGACGACGGCCAGGTTGACATAAGCCGCCCGGCCGATCCGGCGGCGCCGGGATTGAGCAGAGTCGGGGAAGGCGCACGCCAGGTTGGCCAGGGTAACCCGGCGCCGGATGCGCACCAGATCGAAGGCGAGGGTTCCGATCAGGCGACTCAGACCGAGCATGAGCGGACGCGACAGGATCCCCGCCACGGCCCCGCAGAGCACCAGCAGAGAGTACTCCAGGCGATAGCGCAGGTGCCGTCCGGGCGTGATCGGAGCGGGTACCGCACTCATGGGGTCGTCCCGACCGGCCAGTGTTCCCAGCGGCGATGGAGCCAGAGGTACTGGTAGGGATCGCGGGTAATCAGTTCTTCGAGCCAGGCGTTGAAAGCGTCGGTCAGGCAGCGGATGCGCATCGCTTCGTCGGCTCCCGGGGGGAGTCCGGCCAGGACGCAATTGTCGAGCCGATCGTAGCGGGCGCGGTAGCGGCCCCGGCGCCGATGGATGCTGGCGGCCAGCAGGGGAATCCGGTAGCGGGCCGCGAAGGTGGCCGGCCCCTTGAAGGTCCAGGCGGGTTTGCCGAAAAAGTCGGCGAAGATGCCGTATCCCGGCCGGGTTTCCTGATCGGCCAGAAGCATGACCGCCCCCCCCGATCGCAGCACACCGATCAACTGGCGCACCTCGGTACCGCGGTGCACCAGGCGGATACCGAGGTGGTTGCGGATGGTATCGATCTCACGATTGATGAGCGGATTGCGCTGATCCTGGGCCACCGCGACGGCGGGATAGCCCGAAGCGGCGATACGGGCACCCAGCAGTTCCCAGTTGCAGTAGTGGCCGCCCACGAAGACGACCCCCCGGCCCTGCTCCATCAGGTCGCGATAGAGCCGGTCGGACTCGGGATCGAGATCGACGAGCTTCAGGACGCGTTCGGGTCGCCGCCAGCGGGATCGGAGCATCTCCATGCCGACAACAGCCAGGTTGGCCAGCGAGGCCCGGGCGATCCGGCGACGACGACCGGGAGTGAAGTCGGGAAAGGCGTCGCGCAGGTTTGCGAGAGCGATGGATCGGCCGGTTCGGAAGACATCGAAAGCGATTACCCCCAACCCCTTGACCAGACCGATCGCCAGCGGCCGGGGCAGAATCGCGGCCACGAATCCGACCGTGCGCAGCAGGAGGTACTCGATCCAGAATCGGAGTTTCATACCCTCTCTGTCGTCCGCAAGGCCCATGGCAGCACCCTCTCCCACTACCCCGACTGCGTTCCGGAGACGGTTCCCGCCTCTGGACACTAATCAGTAATAATACCTCCGCCCAGGACGATCTCGCCGTCGTAGAGAACCGCTGATTGCCCCGGGGTCACAGCCCGCTGCCGAGTAGCGAAGCGGGCTGTGAAATCGGCTCCGTTCCCGGGGAGTATCAGAGCCCGGATACGGGGACCGCGGTACCTGATCCGGACCTCGGCCTCGAAGGGTTCGGAGGGGGGAGGAATCGAGATCCAGTTGGCTTCACCGGCCCGCAGGTCGGTGCGTTCCAGGGCCGCGGCTTCGCCCACGACGAGGCGACCGGTCGCCCGGTCGATGGCTGTGACATACAGGGGCCGTCCGGCGGCCAGGCCCAGTCCGTGCCGCTGGCCGATGGTGTAACGGGCTATGCCCCGGTGAGTTCCAAGGATCTCTCCCCGGTGGTCGACGATCTCGCCCGGCTCCAGCGCCCGGCGCAGGTCCGAGGCGAGCCGGGAATCCTCGAGTTCGGGACCGATACGATCCAGAAAGGCGTCGTACCCCTCGCAATCCACAAAGCAGATATCCTGACTTTCCTTGTGCCCGGCCGCCGCGAGACCGAACCGCCGGGCGGTATCGACGACCTCCTTCTTGGTCATCCCGCCCAAAGGAAAGAGTGTGGAAACCAGCGCCGGTCGCCCCAGACGCCAGAGCACATAGCTCTGGTCCCGGGCTCTGTCTCGGGCGGTCTGCAGCACCGGCCCCTGCGCTCCCCTTCCGATCCGGGCGTAGTGGCCGGTGGCGATACGATCGGCGCCGATAGCCCGGGCTTCGCGCTGCAGGATCACCCATTTGAGCCGCTCGTTGCAGCGCACGCAGGGATTGGGGGTACGCCCCGAGGCGTACTCGGCCGCGAAATCCCGGATGACGAGGTCGGTGAACTCCGAACGGGCGTCGACGAGGCGGTGGGTTCCCCCGGCCGCCTCGACGGCCTGGCGAGCACTCGCAACCCCGTCACCGCTTCCCCGTTCGTCGGCTCCGTCCCGCAGTTGCAGAGTCACGCCTGTGACCTCCCAGCCCGCTTCGGCCAGGAGCAGAGCCGCCAGAGAAGAATCCACCCCGCCGCTCATGGCGACGACGACGCGCCCGGGTTCCTCCATCAGCCCGTTCCGGGACCGAACCGCTCGTGCAGCCAGCGGGCGATGAGTTCCAGAACGACCGGGGAGATCGTTTCCTCGATCTGCGCGTACTCGGTCAGCAATCCGCTCCCGGCGGTCTGGAAGAGATGGTTGAGATCCCCCAGGGCCCGGACGGTGACATCCCCGTTACCGCCTGCAAGCAGAGCCCGCAGGATCTCGGGCAGGTTCTGGGCAGCCGAGACCTGCAGGTCGAGGGTACCGTTGAGCGCCAGCACGGGGCAGGCGACCTGCTGCAGCAGCGGGCGGGGATCGCAGGCGAGAAAGAACCGGAACCAGGGATGATCGACCCGAGCGTAGGCCGCCCTGACCTGCCGTTCATAGGCCGTCTCGTCGAGCCCACCGTGCTCGCCGGGCAGGCGGCCGAGCTGCACATCGATCAGCCGCCGGACGCCCTCGCAGACTGCGGCCGAGTCGGCCCCGGAGAGAACCAGATCGAAGAGAGCGTTCTGGGCCCGATACTGACGATCGAGAAAGTCCTCGTTCAGGCCCGAGGCCGCCGAGATCAGACGGGTTTGTTCGAGCAGAATTTCCCGCCCGGGCACGCCGGTTCCGGCCAGCAGGATGACGAAGGCCACCGAATCGCATTCGGCGGCCACCAGGGGCGCAATCAGCCCCCCTTCGCTGTGCCCGAGCAGACCGATGCGCCGGGGGTCGAGCTCGGGCCGGGAGGCCAGCCAGCGCACCCCCCGACGCACATCGGCGGCCAGATCCCGGCTGGTGACGCCGGGGGGACCGGCGTCTGAGCCGCCCACCCCGCGGTCATCGAGACGCAACACCGCGATTCCGGAGCGGGTCAGATGATCGGCCAGAAGCAGAAAGGGTTTGTGCCCGAATATCTCTTCGTTGCGGTCCTGGGCCCCCGAACCGCTGATGAGAAGCAGACCGGGGAAGGGTCCGTTCCCGGCCGGCAGGGTCAGAGTGCCCGCCAGAGTCACCGTTGTGCTGCGGTAGCTGACGTCCTCGCTGCGGTAGGGAAAGGGGGGCTGCGGTTCCTGCGGTCGGGCCGGTCCCGGAAGAGGTTCCCGGCCCATCTCGAAGGTGAAGGAGTAGCCGGACTGGTAGAATGTGCCCCGCACACGACCCGCCTGATACACCCCCGCCCAGTGCGGATTGCCCGCCACGTTGGGAAGCAGAACGACGAGGCTGTCCCCCGTCACCGCAATTCCCGCCAGGGGGAGGGCTGCCGGCGTCTGGGTCGGGAAGACGACCGTCCCCGACCAGCTCCCCCCCACCAGGCTCAGATCCATGATGAAGGGAATGGGGTTGCCGGGGATCTCGATCGTGCCTTCCCAGTGCCCCGCCAGAGTGCCGGGGACCTGAGCTGTGGTCTGACCGCCGGATGCGAGCAGAGCCGCAAGAAGAGCCCCGATCACGAACCGACGGCGAAGATGATCGTTCATGTCCGCCTCCTTTTCTCCATGATACGCCGTCCGGCGCGGTTCTTTCACCCCGTGTTCGCACTCGGCGTCCCTTCACACCGCACAACGGGCATGAATCTGGGACATTGAAGCCCGCCGCCGCCTGTGCCATGCTGGATGCGTCAGACCCCCGGCAGCGGGGGTTCGCATCGCTTTCTTCCCGAGGTAGGACCATGCGCGCATCACCACTTCCCGCCCGACTCTTCGGCCCCCGGCGCCTGCCCTGCGCCCTGTTCGTGCTCGCCGCCGCGACCCTCGCCTCCCCCGCTGTGGCCCAGAGCGGCGCTCTCATCGATACCGTCCGCTCCTTCGTGGCCCGCGAGACAGCCCGACAGCATCTGCCGGGGCTTTCGATCGCGGTCGTCATGAACGACCAGCTGGTCTGGTCCGAGGGCTTCGGCTTCGCCGATCTGGAGTCGGGAACCCGGGCGACCGGTTCGACGATCTACCGTATCGGCAGCGTGAGCAAACCGGTCGTGGGTACCGCCCTGATGCAGCTGGTCGAACGCGGGCTGGTTGATCTAGACGCCGAGATCCAGACCTACGTGCCCGAGTTCGCACGCAAACAATGGCCGATCACCGTCCGCCATCTGCTCACCCACACCTCCGGTATCCGGCACTACCGGGGTGATGAATTCCTGAGTCTGATCCACTACGACGATCTTGTCGCCCCGCTGGCGATCTTCGCCGCCGACACCCTGCTCTTCGAGCCGGGCACGCGCTACAGCTACTCGACCTACGCCTTCAATCTGGTGGCCAATATCGTCGAGAACGTGAGCGGCGAGCCGATCGAGGAGTACATGCGGCGGCACGTCTACGAACCGGCCTGGATGAACTCGACCGGTCTGGAGGACTGGAGCACGATCCAGTCCGGTCGGGCCCGATGGTACGAAAGCCGCGACGGGCAATGGATCAACGCTCCCTATGTCGACCTGAGCAACAAGTACGCCGGGGGCGGGATCACCTCGACGGTGGAGGATCTCTGCCGGTTGCATATCGCCTACGCCCGCGGCCGGCTGCTCGAGCCCGACACCATCGAACGCATGTACGAACCGCAGGCCCTGAACGACGGCACACCCCACGGCTACGGCCTGGCCTGGCGGGTGAACTCGGCCCTTCTGCCCGATTCCACGCGGGTTCGCCAGGTCCACCATTCGGGCGGCAGCGTGGGCGCCAACACCCTCTTCGTCCGCTATCCCGATCACGGCTTCGCGGTAGCGGTCATCGCCAACCACCGGGGCAATCTGGGCCGGATCGTCACCGGTGTGACCCGCCTCTTCCACGCTGCTGGAGCCTTTGGGAGGCAGCCATGAAACAAACCGCCTTTGCGTTTCTGTCGCTGCTCGTCGTCGCGGCCTGTTCCGGATCCGACCTGGAGCGCATCGAGGCCGCCGAGCTGGAAGCCGTCACCGAGGTCGAGGCCATCCTTCAGGCCCAGAGCGAGGACTGGAGCCGGGGAGACATCGTCTCCTTTACCAGCGCGTATGCCGAGGACTGCCTCTATCTCTCTCCGACGGGTATCGTCGAGGGACGGGAAGCCCTGACGGCCAGGTATCGGGAACGATATCCCGGCCGCGAAGGCATGGGCACCCTCCGGCTCGAGATCATCGAGATGCGCCCGGCCTACCTGGAGAACCGCCCGTTTCTCGGGTTCCTGCAGGCACGTGACATCGGCGGTATGAGCGTGGCGGCGCGCTGGCATCTGAACTGGCCCGACCGCGAATCCGCCTCGGGCCTGACGCTCATCGTCCTGCGGCGCACTACGGGCGGCTGGCGGATCGTCCAGGACGCCTCGATGTAGATGGAAAAATCGCCGTCGGTGTACTCCGACAGGCCCCTATAAAATCCAACGCAGGCGGACGAGACCGGTCAGACGGGAGGTCGGAGAACGAATGAGGCCATAGACCGTTTCCCCGCCGACCTCCCGGATACTGTCCTCGATCAGGTAATCCGCCCGCCCGCCGCCGATCCAACGCAGATCGATATCGAGCAGTATCCGCTTGCGGGCTCCGGTCAGCTCGCCCCGACGCGGATCGGGTTGGGCTTCCCGCGCGTCCCGGACGAGGACCGTCACGCCGACTCCCACGCCACCGCTCACGGCCGTATCGGTATGCAGGATCGATCGGATCCCGGGGTAGTTCTCAGCCAGGGCGGCACCCTCCACGTTCGAGTCTGTCCGCAGGGAACTGATGCCCGCCAGAGCCTCGACGAAGGGCGTCAGGCGCGCCGGCGCAAACGACCAGCGGGCGAATACGTGCGCCTCCATGATCGTGTTCCAGACGGTACGGGGAACCACGTACTCGGGTTGGGAGGGGGTGAGAGGATCGCGTCGCCGGTCGTGACCGTAGACGAGAAAGGCGATCTCACCGCCCAGAAGCAGGGCCCGGCCCCCGGGGCGCAGACCCGCCCCGAGCGAAACGCCCGGACAGCCGGTACGAACCCGGTCGGCGAAGGATCCCAGAGGCAGGGCCATGACGGGACCGACCGACGTCTCGAACCGGGTCTGGGCCTCGAGAAATGACGGGGCGAGGGTCAGAAGGCAGCCGCACCCGAGCAGCACTGCAACAAGCAGGGTGCTGCGGACGCCCGCCTTCCGCTCCCCGGCCGAACCTCGCGCCGCACCGAATTCAGAAAACGAATCGCACACCGATATGCGGTCGCAGGATATCGGTGGCCGAACGGTCGATGTCGTAGACGACCTGGCCGCCGACGTAGTTGATCGAGCCCTTCTTCAGGTACTCGGCCTCGTTGCCGAGTATGTATCGCAGGCCCAGATCGAGCTGGATGCCTATCCAGCCCGAAGATCCGCTGTCGAGGTCGACTTCGCCGTTCCAGAGATCGATGGCGAGTCCGACTCCGTACCCGCGGGCCGAGGTGATATCGCCCAGGTTGGTGTCGCGGGCGATCGGTTCATCGTCGTCGGAAAAGTAGATGCTGCGGATCTTGGTCTCGGTGAAGAAGTACTTGAAGCCGATCAGGGCGTCGAGATAGGGCCGGATCCTGCCCGCCGGAGGCTGCAGGCGCACGAAGAGGTTGCCGAGCAGGATGTTGTTGGTGGTAATGACCCGTACCGTGACTTCCTGGATCGTCAGGCTGAAAGACTCCCGCCGGGAGTCGCGCCCGTAGGTCAGAAACCCCAGTTCGGCCCCTACCAGGATCGGCGAGCGGGGCAGCTGCACCCCGATTGTGAAGTCGAGCCCGAGGCCGATGTTCGAGACATGATCGCCGAACTCTCCCTGGGGGAAGCCGAGCAGGAAAGCGACCGAGGCTTCGGGCTGGAGCTGGGCCTCGACCCGTCCGGCGGGAAGCAGCCCCAGTACCAGGGCGATGAGCAGGGTAAGGGTCGCGATCGGACGGTGCGGACGTGAAGGCATCATGGTTCGTCTCCCCGCCCCTCTCTGGTCTGTACCTGATAGCGCTCGTCGGTTCGACAGCATGATAGCAGATTACCGTGACTCCTGTCTTCGATACGCATCAGGCCGGCCACGGTTTCACTCCCCGATGAGTTCGAGCAGAAACCGCCCGACCTCGGCATTGCTCCTGATGCCGGTGAAGCGTTCGGCGCCGGGGCCGATCGCAAACAGGGGGACCAGTTCGGCGGTGTGGCTGCCGGTGGTGTAATCGAGTCTGATTCCCTCGCCCGGAGCGCCTTCAACCGCCAGACCGCCGGTTTCGTGGTCGGCGGTCACGACGATCAGGGTACGGGGCCGGGTGGCGAAATACTCCAGAGCGGCTCCGATTGCAGCGTCAAAATCGAGCACCTCGGCAAGAACGTCTTCCAGGGGAGCGTTCTCGTGCCCGCGCCAGTCGGGCTGGGAACCCTCGACCATGAGGAAAAAACCCTCGGGATCGCGGTCGAGAATGCGCAGTGCGGCCCGGGTCATCTCGGGCAGTCCCGGCTCCCGTTCGGCGAAGGCGGGCAGGTGACCGTCGGCAAACAGACCGACCAGACGGTCGACTCTATCCAGGTCGAGAGCCCGGAACTCCCCGGCGCTCAGGACACAGGTGGCCCGACTCTGCATCTGTTCGAGCAGGGTCGGAGCGCCGGGATCCGGGGCGCGGTCGAAACGCCGCCGCCCGCCCCCGAGAAGCACCTCGATCTCGTGGGCGGC
>Ga0180432_10003734_pt1 | contig 21480 bp, 18 predicted proteins | sample SS_ome_10_FD_132414 | JGI IMG/M metagenome (GOLD analysis project Ga0180432, IMG submission 132414) | Hypersaline lake sediment archaeal communities from the Salton Sea, California, USA - SS_1_MS_2 metaG | ecosystem: Environmental > Aquatic > Non-marine Saline and Alkaline > Hypersaline >...
ACGCAAACCACCAACCCCCTCAATCCCCCGAAAGACAAAAATCTCGTATCCGTAAAAGGCTAAATCTCATCAATATCCTTCCGAAAAAACATTACCATGCCATTAACCGGGAATCAGGGCTACTCAAGCGCCTACTTCTAATCGCATTGACGATATTATTGATCGTTGCATCTAAAGCATACATGGGAGATGTGCCGTTTATCGTTATTTCCGGCAGGGGACGTGCCGGTTCGGGATATTTTATTCACCCGGCGCCACCCTGCTTGTGGCGCCGCCCGACTGTCCCGCGCCCCCTTCGAAAAACTCAGGACATTCTTCAGCCATTTATCGGCACCCTCTCTCAAAATATGCAACAAATTTGCCGATTGTCCGCAAGGGGCTAAAGCCCCTTGTCCCGCGCCGCCTGTCCATGCGGATGCATATGCACACGTCCGTGTCCGCAGGAGAAGGTGGCAATACGTGCTTTGCAGTGCTGCGGGTGATGTGTTAATTTGATTATTCCGAAAGTTGTTTCATGAAGTTATCGAAAGTCCTTGTCATATCCAAGCGTAGCGCTATTGAGCGGGTTGTCGGGCGGCGGAAGCTTCCATCGGGCGATCCTGTTCTGAGAAATATGCGAGATGCCGCGAGTGAGCATGCCGAGACGCTGGGGCATGTTCGGAAGGTTCTTGCGCGTCACGGAATAGGGGCCGACCTCATCAAGCGCACCGGGCTTGCAAGGCTCAAATCTCCCTTGAGTGATTACGACCTAATAATAGCCGTCGGCGGCGACGGCACTTTGCTCAACGCCTCCCATTACATTATGAATACCCCCATTCTCGGGGTTTTATCCTCCTATAAGGGTAGTATCGGGGTGCTATGCGGCTCGAACAGGTCGAATTTCGAGGAGATAATCGGCGGAATTATCGATGACCGCGTCAAGCCGATCAAGCTTCAGCGCTTGCAGGCGAAAATCAATGGATCGCCCATCAAGACGCCCGCTCTCAACGACATACTTTTCGCGCACCGGTTTCCGGCTTCGACTGCGCGTTACATAATTACTTTTCGGAAAAGGTCCGAGGGGCAGAAGAGTTCGGGCGTTTGGATATCCAGCGCCGCCGGCAGTACTGCGGCAGCGATGTCCGCCGGGGGGAAAGTTCTACCCATCAGGAGCAAAAAGATTCTTTTTATGGTCAGGGAACCTTTTTTCGAGAAAAAGGGCCGGCATATCGTTCGCGGCGTTCTGAACCCCGGTGAGAAACTGGTTATCAAATCCACCACCATCAGTGGGACGATATTTATCGACGGCCAGCCGCCGGCCTATCCCGTCGGTTTCAACCAGGTGATAACGTTGAATTTGCATCCTCACCCGATTGGAATTTTCGGCTATAACCAATCTCGCCGGCAAGCTATTATACGAGCCCAATCGTGACACTGACATTTTGTGGGGGCGGGCGGCCGTTTCGGGCCACCCGCCTTGCGGATACCTGTATATTTACGTCGCTGGATTATCGTCTAGGGCGGCGGTGACCTCGGGGTTTGCCCTTTTTTCCCACCTTGTATTTACGGGCGCTTATATTCCCGAAACCGAATGACTGATGCCTTCTTTTTCTCTCTATGATGTCGTATTGGATTTGATTCTGCGGCTGATTGAATGCGAACCAAATGACGGTTCCCGCGCGATTGGCAATATTCGGGTCGTTAATTATGAGAATTCGTTTGGTCTGACTTACCGACGATGTCAGATCGACCCACCCTTGACCATTGTATTTATTGGGGCACGTATGTCCGTGAGGCGCTAATGATGCGTTGATTTCGCAGTTTTTGAAGTTACCGATCTGCGCCCGATTAGGCTGGTCATTGTCCGCCCATGCCTTGCCGATGGCGACTATCGGCGGGTTTGTGAACTTCAATAAAACCTCGCTATGGCTGGCGGAACCGCCTCCGGTGTTGCTGATTTCGACGCGGACAAGGTATGGATACACAAGAAGCTGCCTGGGGGTGGGAAGGCCTTCGCCCATAAGCATCTGCCGCAGTTGTCTTCGCGGAGTATCCTGGTGTGTCCCGTCGAGGTTGCCGTCCCATTTTGTGCCCGGGGGGATAACGCGAGGTTTGACGGGGGGAGTGACGTGAGGAGTGGCGTGAGGAGTGGCGTGAGGAGTATGGAGTGCTTTTCCAAGTTTATATTTGCGGGCGCTTATCTTTCCGAAGCCGAAACTCGGATGGGAACGCTTCTCAATGACTTTATACGATATATTTTTCTGTGGGGTATCGAAAGCAAACCAGATAATGGTTCCGGCGCGATTGGCAACATCCGGGTCGTTAATGATAAGTACTTTATTCTCCCGGTTGACGTCGGTTGTTAGGTTGACCCAGTTTTGAGTGTTGTATTTTTTGGGGCATGTATGTCCGCGTGATGGGTATGGGCCGCCTATTTTGCAGCTTTTCGCGTTGCCGATCTGTGCCCGATTCAGCCGGTTGTCGTCCGCCCATGCCTTGCCGATGGCGGCTTTGGGTATGCCGTCAAAATAAAGCATAACCTCGCTGTAGGCTGCGGAACCGCCGCCGGCATTGCTTATTTCCAATCGTACAAGGAAATTGTGGCGTAGCAGTGCATGAGGTTTTCTGATGCCGTCGCTACGTAACATTTGCCGCATTTTCTGAGTGTTGGTTTGCTGGTGCGGGCCGGTGAGTTGGGTATCTACCGACTTTCTGCGAGGCTTTGCATCTACCGGGCTTAAATCGGGGATTCCCGCCACGATGACGGCCGACACCGTTACTGCCATAAGTAAAAATAATTTTAACCGCATAATTTTCCTCCCTTATAGAATAGTTGTTCCAACTATAACACTTTTATAATAGGAGGTAAAGTCGCTTGTTGATGAGCTATGTGACATAATGCCGGAGACAATTAAAACTTAAAGACAAGGGACTTAAGTCCCTTGTCTATGTGCCGTTAGGGTTTCATTGTTATGACGCCGCGTGCGTTCTTTATGAATTTTTCCTCGTCAATGTACATGCGGATATAATCTACTTTCCTCCACGTTTCGGTGAGGTTGTCGTAATTTGGCATGGTGGGGTTTGCGCTCATGCCCGTGGATGCGGAAGTGTATATCGCCCGGGGTTGTGAGAAGTCCACGATCAATCGGCTGCTGGGGCCGATGACCACGTGAAAACCGCTTTTTTTCATTAAACTCATACTTATGGCGTTATTGACGGTCTCATCGCCACCGGGATGAGGGTAAGGCCCTCGCATCAGGGGTTTTTTCCCGCGCAAGAATGGAAACGGTATGATTGCCAGGGGGTGTCCCAAGGTTATAGTGTGGAAGTTCCCCCAATTCCATTTTTCCGGGTTGCGCCCGAGTACTTTTCCGACCCATTTCAGGCCCTGTCGCATAGCCCTTTGCGTGATGTCGCGGCGTGTTTCGCGCTTGGGTGTGGTAATGTCGTCAAACCACGAATTTTGGGCATCCGGGAAAATTCTTTCCAACGTTTGTAAGCTCTGAATAATATAACGCTCGGTCAAAACTCGGCCCAAATCTTTACCCATCTCGTCGGTGAAGGTTTCAATAGGCATGTAACGGAGAAAGGCGTAATAAACCGTTGGACCGACAAGGTCTATGTCATCACGGCAACCTTGCTTCTTCCATTCGATAAGAATATTTCTCGCCCGCTCGAGCTTGGGGTCGTCAGTACCTTCGAGGTCGTCAATGATGTACGGCAAAGCGTTCCGGGCGGCGGGATCCACGGTATCTGCTTGCAGCTCCATCATGTCCTGTGCGGTGATATCGGTTCGAGAAGCGAGAAATTCATTGATGCGAACGGCGCGCTGAACAAAATATGAGCCGGATATGTAGTAAGGGTAATCATCCTTTTCGACGCGGTTGTTTGCGCTGAGTAAATATCCCTTCGATGGGTTGAAGAGGCTGGGAAGTTGCAAGGCGGGAACGCGGCCTATCCAGTCGCCTTCTCCCGTCCAGCCCTTGTTTATGACAATTCCCTGGTTATCGGCGCGAACGGGAACGTTGGCGGTGGTCTGATAGCCGATGTTGCCGTCGGCGTCGGCGTAAGCCTGGTTCCAGCCGATGGGCCCTGTACTCATCCTCGAACAGGCTTCGCGAAATTCTTTCCAGTTGCGAGCTTTGGGAAGGTCGAGGTACCCACCGAAAAATGTTGCGAGGTCAGCTTCGACGGTTTTTACCGCCATCACTTCGCCGGGGGCCCATTTTCGCACATCGTAGTTACCGACAAGACCCTTTTCAATGATCGACCCGTGACGGGTTCTACGGTAAGAGAAGGGCATAGGGCGCTTTTTTCCCTTTATCTTTATTTCACCCTTTACGACAGTGAAATCCTCCCATTTATCTTTGTAAAGATACTGGTTCGGATTTTCGGGATTAACCTTCTCCCGGAACAGATCAATGAGATCGTCCATGACGTTTGTGATGCCCCATGCGATCTTTCCGTTGGCGCCTGCGCCGAATACGGGGGATCCGGGGAATACCATGCCCATAACATCATAGGAGCCACCTTTGAGATGGCAGTGGTACCAGAAGGTGGGGATGTTGTTCAGCGGAACATGGGGGTCGTTGCACAATATGGCCTTTCCGGTCGCCGTCCGGGAGGAAGACACCGCCCAGTTGTTGCTGCCGTGTGGGTGAGGAATCCACCGGTCAAATACCCTGTCGAGTGCAAGAAAAGGCCCTATAAAATCATTGTTGACCCTGCTCGCCGTTATTATGGGAGCGTTTTGGGGATATGCCGGCAGGAAGTCTCGAGCTTTCTCCGGCCCCAATGCCGATGCCAGCCTGTCGAGGTAATACTCGTTGAAAAGCGAGTCTAAAGACATTGTGAGCCCGAAAAGCCCCCATATAGCCAGACTGTCCTCCGGCCTCCATGGCTCGGGCTCGATGCCCAGAATTGTGACCTCGAACGGCAAATTATCGCCTATTTCTTTCATGTAGCGGTTGATCCCTCGGGTGTATGCGTCCAGCAGGCGCCGGTGTTTCGGGCGCATGTATTTGTAGCCTTCGACCGCATCTTCCCGGAAACGAAAGGTTCTTATAAGCGCGTCTATACCGGCAAGGTTTATGCCGTGGTACGATGGAGTTCGGCCAAGTATTTCGCTTAACCTGCCCTCGGCGGCTCTTCTGAGCATATCCATCTGGCTGACTCGATCCTGGGCCATGACAAACCCCAGCCCGAAGTAGAGGTCTTCATCATTCGAGGCGATAATATGGGGAAGATAATTTTCATCTCTCACTATTCTTACTTCACCGCCGGTGCCGGCGTTCTCGAGCACATAGTCCATTCCAAGCGGTTCCGGCCCAAGTCCGCGCACTCGTATGGAAACTAAGGCGAAAAAAATAACAACAACCAAAATAGCGGCAATTATTGCTATCGCCACCAATTTTTTCCACTTCATATTTTTTCCTTTCTGTGCTTAGAAATAGAGTTTTCCCTCATTAAGAGGCGGTTCTCGATAACGTAGCGCACCCGGGTAGACGTTTCAAGGAAGGTACGCAAATTGAAAAACCGCATTGCTTCAGAATCGAAAAAAGGTGGAGTTTGCAGTTTGGCGGATTAGATACTATGATCCCGTAAAACCAAGTGAGAGACGTTTAGGAAATGGTCACTTTTTAGAGGTTAAGGTGATAAAGTGTGGATTATTCGGCATTTATTAGTTGTACATTTATTTTCTGGTTGACATGAGTGCGCAATAGGATTATGATATAGTCTAGTGTAATGCTCGGTCAACTATTCGTACAAAATAACCGAGGGGAGGGAAATATGCCTTCTTTAGTGCGGAAGAGTTTTCGGGGGATTCTGTATTTAGCAATTGTGCTGGTGTTATATTGTCTTACAGCTACCAGCATGGTACGGGCGCAATCCCCTTCCACCACAGGTGAAGCTACTGCGGAGGAGTTGGACGCCGCTGAACGGACGAGGGTTTTGGAGGCTCAGCGTCTCCGCCAGGATGAACGCGCTTCATTATGGGGAGGGACAGGTCTCGTATTCACCCGGACAGCAGTCCTCCTTCCACGTAAGCATCTAAATGTAAGCGCGTTTTTCAACTACAGTCATTACGAGTATATCCAGGGTTGGCAAGATACAACTGTGTTGGATCGCGATATTTATGAATTGAATGACCCTCGTGAAGACGATATGGAACTTAACATCGTCGCCAACTACGGCCTAAGCCATTATGTCGAGTTGGGAGCGTTTGTTAATGTGTTCCTTGATAATGAGCAGGACGATTCCGACCATCTGCACATGAGAAAGCCGGGAATAGGCTGGAGCGGACTCAACGTCAAGTTCAGGTTCATGGACATAGACAAGGACGGCTTGGGTATTGCCTCAACCTTTTTTGTACGGCTTCCCAGCCCACAGAAAAATGCGGATATTACCAGCGAAAATCCGGGATGGGGTGCGGAGATCAATGTAAGTTTCAAACTGATTGCCATTAATGAATACCTGGAGAAATTCACGGTTCACGGCAATTTCGGCTGGGCTCAAATCGATTACTTCCATACCGGCCTAGCGGGTCTTTACCAGTTTGCACGCACAGATGAGAGTGAGTGGCTCCTTAATCACTTTTACGGCCGAGATGATGCATATGGAGATTATCTGTACTCCGACCTGTTCCCTTCCGACGAGTTTGGGGATCCCATCTGGGATGACGTCGATGACGTTGAAATGACAAAAACCTATTTTTCGACCGATCACTACACAGGAAGCTTTGCATTGGAGTACAAGCCTATACGGGGTCTGTCGACAGGTTTCGAGTTGGTGGGGTACCGCATGATAAAATTCAGCGATGACAATCTACAGATTGCCCCCTTCGTCACTTACACCTTCAGGCAGATACCCTTTGTCAAGAAAGTCCGCAAGGATCTTATTACAGTTTCATTGGCTGGGAATTTCGGATTGCGGTCGATGAACCGCTCGTCCCCGGAGTGGGGTATAGTATCGGGCATAAGTTGGCATACCGATTTGATATTTTAATTAGCCGCCAACATTGGAGGGTATAAAAGATGAGAAAAAATTCATTTATAGTGGCGCTAGTTATAATTTTCATGTTGACTCTGCCGGCGATTGCCGATCTTCGGCCCGTACATCGTGCGAGCCAGGTAGGCGGCTCGGGATTGATGTACATGAGGATTGGCGAACAACTCGATCCCAAGGAAATGAATGCCTCGATATTCGTCGAGTACATGTCTTTCTACTCCAAAATGCCCCTTAACCCGACGCGGGTTGGTGATTATCCGTTTGTGGACGATCCGAGGGGCGACGGCGAAATATGGACTACGGTGACATTTAACTACGGCGTCAGTCATATTATTGAGTTGGGTCTTCAGATACCGGCGGTATTTTCCTCGGATTTGCGCGAAGACGGCGTGGGTCGTATCGGTCTCGATGCAAGGTTTCTATTGCTCAATGTCGATCGTATGGGCGCCGGCATATCGTTCACCGGGTGGATTAATGCGCCAAGCCTTCAGGAAGACATAACGTCCGATGAAGTGAACGGCGGCGGGGAATTGAATTTTACACTAAAGGGCAAAGCTTTTACAAACTATATCGGCTCGAAGTGGCTTGATAAACATATCATCGGAAACATGGCCCTCCATGCCGCAATGGGATGGGGATATGAGGATTACCTGAAGTTCGACAGGGTCGAACCACTACCTCCGATCCCTACTCCATACAATGTTCGGGATCCGAATTCGCCCAGTCTGGTGAGCGCCGAGGTTATATACGCGTCGGGCGCCGTCGAGTTCGAGATATATGATCGGACCTATATCGGCACGGAAATCCTATGGAGGCAGTATCCCGACTATCAAAACGATAATAACCTTCACGTGGTCCTTCCGGAAATTAGTTACACATATAAGGACAAATTCACCCTGCAGGCTGCGTACGGGGTAAACATTCTGGAGTATAAGGAAGACGGCCAGCCTGAGATGTTCGGGAAAATCGGGTTCACATGGCACTTCTCCGAACTGTATCGTCCTCCGGCGATACGGCGCGCAACTCCTTCCAGGCCGCATGACATATTCGAAATCTTCGTGCCCTCTCGCAAACCTATTCCGACACAGACTGAAGAGGAAGAGGAAATTCTACTGGAAGAAGAGGGAGTCGAAGAAGAACCCTGATAGAAATCAGACCCGGCGGCTGACGGTAGAAGTGACCGCAAATATTTTGTATTCATCGGGGCTCCGATATTTCGGAGCCCTTGCTGCATATTGTTTTCGGGTTGGGTGTGCGACATATTTGGTGGTGGACAGAGGGGTGGGTGCCACGGATACGCCGAAGGTTTATCCGTGTATACCCTCTGAATATGTCGTTGCTAGAGCACGGGCAAGCTACGCGTGCCCGTGGCACCCCGGACGGTCACCCCTACGAAAGGTGTTTCTCGTTTCATCAAATATACCGGACACCTCACCAATCATAGATGTCGCACAACCTTTCGGGTTTGACACATACGGCTTGAGCGGTTATTTTATGCATCGTTACTTTGTCCCTTTTACTCATCGGGCATAGTTCTATGGCTAGTGCTAAAAAAGCAAAACTGATAGCGAAAACCAAGGAAAAGGCCACCAAGTACGTCCATAAGGGCAACTTTGAAAAAGCCTTTGGAGAGTACCGGATTCTGGTCAAACTTGTGCCGGATGACTTGCGGTTTCGCATGAAATTGGGCGAATGCCTTGCCAGAATGGATCGCAAAAAGGATGCTATCGAGGAATACAGGGAAGTTTTAAAACTTTACGCCGACAAGGGATTTCTTATCCAGGCCATTGCAGTGGGCAAGGTAATTTTGCAGTTGGATCCTTCCCTCACGGAGATACAGGACGAACTGGCCGAACTGAACACCCGCCGTGGCATCGGCCCGCCGAAAAAAAGGATTGCTCGTCCGGCCCTTAGTCTTAAGGGGGTGGAAGGTCCTATACCTACTGCGCTCAAGCAGGAGGAAGCGCCTGCGGAAGAAGCCGCCCCGGAAGCGCCTGAAGAGGAGGCCGCACCGGCATTGGTTGATGAGGAAGAGGAGGCCGCACCGGCGCTGGTTGGCGAAGAAGAGGAGGTGGAGGCCCCGGAAGAAGAACTTGCCATGACGCCCGAGGAAGAAGAGGCGATATACACCGAAGCGCCGAAGGAAGCGCCTGTCGAGGAAGCCGCCGAGGAGTTAGAGGAAGAGGAAGGCGCTATTCCCCTGGATGAAGCTCCCGAGGACATGGAGGAGGAGGAAGAGGGAGAAGCGCCTCCCCCGGCGAGCGAGTTGCCGCCCATGCCCGAAACTCCACTGTTTTCAGACCTTGGCGTGGAAGAATTCAAGTGCATTATGGAAAAGTTCCAGATCGGAAATCTGCCGAAAGGAATAACCGTAATAAAGGAAGGAACTCGCGGAGATTCATTTTATATCGTCGCGGAAGGAAAAGTCAGGGTATACAAATGGAGCAAGAACAGGAAACGCAAATTAACCTTGAGTATACTCGAAGAAGGCTCCTTTTTCGGGGAGTTCGCGTTTCTCACAAACTCGATCCGATCCGCGAGTGTCGAGACCCATGAAGAATGCGTGTTGTTGAGGATCAACCGGAAGGATCTCGAAGAGATAATCAAGAGTCACCCGCACGTGCGCGAGGTAATGGACGAATTTTACCGCAAGCGCGTAGTGGACACCTTGCTTCAGATCAGTCCTCTCTTTTCGTCGATGGACGAGGGCAGCCGAAGGGACCTGATAACCCGCTTCGAGTCGGTCATGCTGGATACCGGCGACGTAATCATCAAGGAGGGAGACGAGGGTATAGCGCTTTATCTCATAAAATGCGGAGCTATGGGCATACTCAAGAAGGATCCGGACACCGGTGAGGATATTCAACTCGCCGTGCTCAAAGCGGGCGATTTTTTCGGAGAAATCAGCCTTCTACAGAACACGCCGACCACCGCCACCTGTAAGGCCATGGTTCCCACGGACCTGTTCAGATTGCCCAAAAACGCGTTTCAGGAAATGATCATGATGCATCCTCAGATACTCGAAACCGTATCAATCGCCGCCGACGAAAGAGTGAAAAGCACCAAAAAATCCCTCACCGCAAAAACCGACGACCGGCAATCCAGCGGTCTCGTTTAGTTCATAGCTCTTAAAATAATCAAATCCTGATACATTACGGGGAGTAATAATATGAGTATTCCAATCGATCTCAGTGGTAAAATAGCCATCGTAACCGGTGGCGGTCGAGGTATCGGGCGCGCTATAGCCGTCGCGCTTGCCCGGGCGGGAGCCGACGTATGCGTCACTGCCAGAACGGTATCGCAATTGGAAGAGACCGCCGGGCTTATTGAAAAGGAAGGACGGAAAGCACTCGTCGCGCCTGCCGATGCGACGGACGCTAAGGCCGTCGAGGAAGTCGTCGCCGAAACGATAGATCGGCTCGGCGGTTTACACATACTGTGCAATAACGCCGGCGTCGAACATCTCAAGCCGCTGATCGATTCCTCCGAAGAAGATTACGACCGTGTGATGAACACGAACGTGAAAAGCATGTTCCTGTACACCAAGGCCGTCGGGCCGCACATGATAGAGCAAAAATTCGGCAGAATTGTCAACACCGCCAGTGTGGGATCGTTTGTCGCGGGTCGAAATAATTCCGTGTATCACGCCGGTAAGGCCGCTAACGCGCACTTCACTCGAGCAATGGCCATCGAATGGGCGCGTTACGGAATTACCGTCAACGCCGTCGCCCCCGGATGGATAGATACCGACCTTATCGCGCCGCTGAAAAATAATAAGGAAATGCTCGATAAGTACCTCAAGAACATTCCGTTGAGAAGGCTGGGCAAGCCGGAAGAGGTCGGCGTTATGGTCGCGTTTCTATGCAGCGACCACAACTCATTCATGACCGGCTCCGTGGTCCTCATCGACGGGGGACTTATAATACCCTGACACCATTGCTGCCATGCATGCCCTGAAGAAACACGGACAAGCTTCGAAGATTCGCTTGTCCATGGCACCCGCGACTGTGTATTTTTACCTAATCCGCCGTGTAACCGGAAATTGTGACGACACTCCAATATGCCTGATAATATCCCGAACGGTTATAACCTATGAATGAGGCGATGTTAATCGACATGTTGTCGCCACTGCCGGTTAGTGCCGGATGATCTAATACCACCTGGGTTGTGGTCCAATTGAGGGAATCAGTATAATTTCGATTATCATTGTTCTCATTGAGAAGATACCCCTCCCATCCGTCACCGTTAACGCCGTCAACGGACGTATCCCAGTCGAATGTCTGTGGGTTGAGCACCACTTCCGATGTGGCGGGTGTGACACTGACGGCATATTTCGGGAAGAGAGCATTATCGAGGTGCGAAGCTTCAACGGTAAAAGAATGTACAACTTCGCTATCTATAATTATCCGGTACTCACCGGTACCTATCTGGAGCTCGTCGGTAGCGATGTTAAAAGTGCTTGTAAAGCATTCTATGTCTCCCTCATCCTCTTCGCATGTAGTGTCGTGTTGAGTGCCGCCGGGAAAAGCAACGACAAGTGAAGGGATGGATTCACTCACTTCAATTGCAACTACGTACTTGTAAGCATCGATAGTTTCGTCTCCATCGGTATCCAATCTATCTATTTCCATCTGTGCTGTATATATGTAATTCTCGTCGGCGTGAGTTTTACACCCCGTAAATAACCCAAAGGCGGCGAAAGCGGCGCCGGCAATGCCTAAAACGAAATATTTCTTTAATTTCATACTTGTAACCCTCCTTTTTAATAGATGATTGTCATTATATATCGTTTGTGCATGCAATGTCAAGCCGTTGGCGTGTTTAATTTCCCAATCTTGACAAATCGGAAAATGCCGCCAATATTAGAAAGACGCCTGTCGGATATGGGCGCCAAGACCAAGTAGGTATGTGGAGGGAATCATGGCAATAATGGATGAACTGGGCGATGTGGAGGGGCTGTTTGACGTAGTGGAGCTTTATGAGGAGCCCATGGGTGTGTACTACACCGACAATCCTCCTGCCGATTGCATCAGCCCGAAACCGGCGAAACTACCGACATACGAAGAGGAGCAACAGGGCAAATTGGACTTGAGGGAGGTTTTCGGCAACTTTAGCTGTATTTTCCAGAGCGTTTGGCGGGCCCGGCGCAAACAGACCGCTGCGTGCTTTGATCGGGAACACTTCGGCTGCCTGGGCGGAGCTTTCAATTTGGGCTACATCAAGCCGCAACTCGAGCTTATTGTGCGTTACGTTTCGACCGGTATGCCCGGGCTTCCGGGCGAGCATTACCTGGATTCGCCCGAGGCTGTTAGGAGCCTGTTCGATGCTATCGATCCTCGACCAGTTCCCGCCCCATTCTGTGTTTTCAAGCCGTTGAGTATGTTCGAGTCCGGCGAACAGCCGGAGTTGGTGGTTTTCTTCGACCGGCCCGAGTCCATCTCCGGCCTGCATCAATTATGTTCTTTTGTGACGAACGACTTCAACATTGTGAGGTCGCCGATGGGAGCGGGGTGCTCGAACATCGTGGGATGGCCGATAAACTACCTCGAAAAAGGCGAGCTAAAAGCCGTGTTGGGAGGATGGGATCCGGCGTGCAGTAAGTACTTCCGAACCGATGAGATCACGTTGACCGTTCCTTTCGAGTTGTTCCGAATGATGGTCGAGCGATGGCGAGAGTCCTTCCTGACTCACAAGGGATCGGGATGGGAAGTAAACAGAAAGAAAGCTCAGCGCAGCCGAAAAAAATGGGGTGAAAACGAACCCTTATGGGGAGACAAGAGAGACGAGGATGCTGAAGGATGAAATGCCGCGTATAGGGAGCTTTCTTTTCAGATGGCGAAGTTATCTTCCTTTGATATTATTTCCGCTGATCTTGCTGGAATTAAGCAGACGACATAGTTACTTAGGTTCCTCTCATGTTTTCGACTTGGCGTGGGAATTTTTTTGCCTGTCTCTGGTTGCCATAGGAATCCTGATAAGATGCCTTACAAAAGGCCATTCTCCCAAAGGCACATCGGGCAGGACCACAAAGCGTCAAGTCGCTGATAAGCTTAACACTCTTGGCATGTATTCGGTAAGTCGCAACCCTTTGTACTTGGGAAATCTTATAATCATTTCAGGCGTCACTTTGGCGGTACAATCGTTGAGTCTTTTTGTTATCGTCATTCTTGCGTTTATTCTTTACTATGAAAGGATTATATCGGCGGAAGAGGAGTTCCTTAAAGAGAAGTTTGGTGATGAATATATAAACTGGACCGCCGGGACGCCTTTTTTAATCCCCAAGTTTTCCCAATGGCAAAAGCCCCCGACACCGTTTTCATGGAAGCGAGTAATCAGAGACGAAACCGGTACGGCTATGTCTGTAATAGCGGCCCTATTCATGATCGAGATTGTAAGCGATTATTTTATTCTGGGGCGGTTGGAGATTGACCCCGTGTGGTTAGTTCTGTTTGTCTTTACGCTCTGTGCATATATGATTGTACGTCTATTAAGAAAGAAAACGAAAGTTCTGAAAGTCGAATAATTCATATTGTCTCATTTTCTTTCCATCCTTCAGCTCCTATGAGGCCGACGAACCGGAAGCTGCCCAGGTCTTCCTCTTTAAAATTTTCTTCGTCCAGACGGGTGATCCGGATCATACCCTGAACGTGCTTATCGCCGACCGGTATGACCAATCTGCCGCCGACGACCAGTTGATTTTTAAGGGACGGCGGAACGTGCGGAGCCGCCGCCGCGACGATTATCGCATCGAAAGGCGCATATTCGGGCCAACCCCTGGTGCCGTCGCGGACCTTCAGGACGAACCCGGTATACCCGAGTGAATCGAGTGTTTTCTGCGAGCGTCTCGCCAGCGAAGCGATTCGCTCTATCGCGAACACCTGAGGCGCCAGCTCGAGCAATATAGCCGTCTGATACCCGCAGCCGCTGCCCACTTCGAGCACTTTTTCGTCGCCGTCGAGCTTCAGAGCTTCAGTCATAAAAGCCACTGTATACGGTTGTGAGATCGTTTGTCCCTTTCCTATCGGCAAGGGGTGATCTTCGTAAGCGCGATCCCTGAGCGCTTCGTCCATAAAGAGATGCCTGGGCACTTGTAAAAAGGCGTGCAACACTCGAGGGTCCTTGATGCCCCTCTTGTGTATTTGCTTCTCGACCATACGGCGGCGGCGCTCCTTGTACCGGGCGGTATCATTTGCGCTATTGTCTGTCATTGACTTAACCGGCCGTGCCATAAATGAATCATTCGAGTTCCGTCAGTTCTCTGGACTCGAGCTGATCTATGGCGTTATAAGCGGTAAAGTTCAGTTTCATCGGTGTGACGGAAATCATGCCCCGAGCGATGCAATCCAGGTCGGTGTCAGGTTCTTTGACCCTGTCCGGTTCCTGGCCTCCGATCCAGTAATAGTTTATCCCTCTCGGGTCTTTGCGATTCACGACGTCCGTTTTATAGATTCGTTTGCCAAGTTGTGTCGCTTCCCATTTCAAGCCGTTTTTCGACGCGGAGCGTGGAACGTTAACGTTAAGAAAGACGTCTTCGGGCAATGGATCGTCGAGCAGGCTTTTTGCCAGCGATGCTGCGAATTTGGCCGCCGGTCCGAAGTCGAGATTCGAGCTCCCATCGAGGCTTATTGCAAAGGACTGAATTCCCTGAAGAAGTCCTTCAACGGCTCCCGCCACGGTACCCGAGTAAATCACGTCGTCTCCGAGGTTAACGCCGCAATTTATACCGCTGACCACCAGCTTTGGGCGCTGATCCAGAAGGCTTTTGGCCGCAAGCAATACGCAGTCCGCCGGAGTGCCGTCCACCGCCCACCATCCCTCCCGCACCGGATCGGCCCTTAACGGCCGATGAAGGGTCAACGCGTGGCTTACGGCGCTTCGTTGAGTATGCGGCGCAGAAACGGATACCGTATCTATCGCCTCGAGCGCTTCCACCAAAGCTACAAGGCCTGGGGAATTTATACCGTCGTCATTGGTCACAAGTATCATACGGTTCTCCATGATAACCGAAAGCCGTCTGGTTGAAAACGGCCCATTTGCTATTTCAAGTTAATGAACGCTCTTTACGTCGCATTGCCACCACCAGCAACCAGGCGATTATGGACACTCCCGCGAGCAATGCTCCCAGGAAGGGAAAAATGGCTTCGAGGCCGTAACGTTCCCCTATCCAGCCGGATACCGTTGCGGAAAAGCTGCCTATTCCGAAGTTCATAAAGAAAAATATACCGTACGCTCTCCCTCGGAAAGAATCGCTCGAAAACCTCACCACCAGCGTATTCCCCGCCGGTTGACTCCCGAAATACAATAAAGCGAACAGTGCGGCGATTACCACGGCCTGATTGAGACTCAGCATTCCGAGGATGAAGAGCAGCGGTGCGCTGATAGTGAAGCTGAGAGCGTATATGATTTCCGCCCTGAAGCGATCCGCCAACCTGCCGCCGACGTATTGGCTGAAAGCGCCGATAAGCAAAACGGCGGTGGTGAGCATTCCACCTTTTAATATCGCCGCTTCCGCCGTCGATGCGCCCGAGAAGAACGTCGGGAAAAACGTCAGCATGCCACGGTAACAAAATCCGTTTAAAACTCCGAGCGCAAACAACATCGTCAAAGGATACCATTGAGTGATTTGTTTGACTTTGTTGATTTTGTTATCGGGTTGAACGGTTTGCGACTCCGGCGCTTCATCGATTCGGCCGCTTCCTTTGTCGTTCAGGATGAAATAGGCGGCGAGTATGAAAGCGGGCGCCCCCAGCACCGCGTATGCAGCGCGCCATCCAAACGTCGTGGCGACCGTTGCGGCCAGTATCGGCCATATCGCCAGGCCGAGGTTGCCGCCCATGCCATGTAATCCCAGCGATGTACCGACCTGGCGGACGTTATGGGAAATAAGTGTCACGCCGGCGGGATGGTAAAGACCCGCAGCGATACCCATAACTGCAAGAAGCACCGCGAGTATCCGGATGTCTTGCACTGCCGGCACGGCGACGGCGGCAGCGCCGCATGCCAGGAGGAAGATCAGGAGCGTACGGCGCGCTCCCCAGCGGTCGACTATTATTCCCGCCGGCAGCGCTCCCAGCCCGAAGAATAGCGGAAATATATTCCCCACTCCTCCCGCAGCAGCCAGGCCCAGAGCATATTCCTCGTCCACAAGTTTCAATACCGGCGGAAAGGTTTGCTCGAAAAAATGCGCCAAGGCGTGGCATGTCATCGTGACGCCCACGATGCGTTTCTCGAAGCCGGTCATGGGAGAGGTACCTGACGCGGGAGGCGTTTTTCGTATACCGTGATTTCCTCGAAACCCAAACGGCGGAGAATATCGACCGCTTTGTTCATTCCCCGGCCAAGCTCCTCGGGCCGATGCGCGTCCGAGCCCAAAGTCAACCTGCGACCGCCGAGTTCGTGATACAACTTGAGGATGCCCGCAGATGGATATACTTCCCGGACGTGATGAAACAAACCGGAAGTGTTCAACTCCAGCGACATGTCGCGCTTGATAATGCCTTCCAATATACGCCTTATAGGGCCGTAGAAATCGTGCGGATCCAGCGGTTCGAGGATTGAGCTGCCATATCTCTTGATAACGTCAAAATGCCCTATTACGTCGAAGTAACCGAATTTGACGGCCTCGAGCACCAGCTCGAAATATGGGCCGTAACCTTCCTCGGCGGAATATTTATCCCGAAAGTACTCACGCGCGCCTTCTTCTACTGTGATACAGTTTTCAGCTTCGCCGATTATATGGACGCTGCCGATAATGTAATCCAATTGGATATCCTCGATCGCTGCGACGATTTTTCCCTCGAACTCCGGCTGGTAAGTTACCTCGATTCCCGTCCGAAGCGTTATGTCCGGATATTGCGCCGCAGCTTTTTCGATTGCCCCGGTCGCTTCCGCATGATCGTAAGTATTGTAGTGGGGCAGGGCGGGATCGAGATCGAGGTGTTCCGAAAAACCCAACTCGCGGTACCCGTTTTTTTCCGCCGCCGCGCAATACTCCTCGACGGTACCGCTTCCGTCGGCAGAGGCCCTCGTATGAATGTGGTAATCAATTCCCGGATGATTGGATTCGAGATTGTTCATCGGCACATGAAAAAAGATTCTTATATGCTAGCACAAAATTTCTGCTTCAGGTATCATGGATGCCGTGGAGTCGCATAATAAGGGCAATCGCGAAGCGCTTCGGGCACTCGGCGTATTCCTGCTGATAACCCTTGTGATGACATGGCCGGCGCCCGCTCGACTTTTTTGGATAAAAATAGACAAGAATTTCGATGTGGCGGTGTTCTGGTGGAACCTGTGGTGGGTCAAGCGCTCGATATGGGATCTTCACACAAGCCCCTTCTGGTGCGACTACCTGATGTACCCGCACGGGTTGAACGTGGTGTTTCAGGCTCCGAGTTACCTTTACGGCTTTTTCAGTATTCCCGTCCAGTTGGTTTTCGGCCTCGAGCGCGGCATAGCGCTTAGCACCAACCTGATCCTTATAGGTTCGACCGCGCTTACCGGCTGGGGCGCGTGGCTGTTGGCCCGCCGAGTGACGAAAGACGCGGGCGCGGCTTTTGTGGCGGGTTGCGCTTTCGCCTTCACCCCCTTCAGGTTTTGGCATACGGGCAGGTTCCACTTGATCTGCACCGAGCTTATTGTGTTTTATGCTTTTTGTCTTTGGGTTGCACTCGAAAGCGATCGCAAGCGATATGCGCTTGCCGCGGGCGCACTCTTTGCGGCAATAATCTATAGTTCTCCGACATATTCGTTATACGCTTTCTGGATATCGATCCTTGTGGCGCTTCGATTCCTGGTGATGGGAGAGTCCGGTTGGCGGCGGGTGTTGTCGCAGTCCGTGCTTGCCGGATTGGCGGCTTTTGCGATAGCGCTTCCGTGGTTGTTTGCCGCGTTGAAACTCCTGGCCGCAAACCCGGGTGGGGTAGGGAAGGGCGTCGAGGAGATTGTCAAATATTCGGGAGATATTGTGGGTTATTTTTTCCCGGGCCGGTCGCAGAGGTTGCTCGGGCCGATATTGGGAGGCATCGGCGACGGTTATTACGGCATAGTCGGCTCGGAGATTTTTCTGGGGTATGTCGTTCTTGCGGCCGCTGCTATAGCTGCGATAAGATGTGAGCGCCGGGGAGCGGGATTCTGGTTGATAGGCGCAGGCTTTTTCTGGATTCTGTCGCTTGGGCCGCGCCTCAAGGTGGCGGGTCGCATACTGTTTCCGCTTCCTTACGAGCTACTGCTGAAACTGGGGCCGGCCTTCAGCATGGATCGCGATCCATGCCGGTACGTTGTGGTGACGACGCTGTGCCTGTCGATGGCGGCCGCTTTCGGAGTGAAAGCACTGGCGGGGAAAGGCGGGCGTCGCCGGGTGTATGTGATCGTCGTGGTGCTGCTGCTTGCGGAGTTTTTCCAGGCACCGCTTGATATGCGCCGGATAACGTTTCCCGAGATTTACCTGAAAATGCGTCGCGATCCTGAATATTTCGCCGTTCTCGAACTGCCTATGGAAACGCCTTTTTCGAGGAGATTTGCACGAATATATCAAAGCATGCATCAAAAACCGATCATTCACAGCATTCCCCGCCGCCATATCGAGCGGTATGATTTCGTCGATAATAACCGCTTCTTCAGCGACCTGTACAACCCCGCGCCGCTTATCGAGCATCCGGACGAGGCGATATTTAACGCTAACCGTAAGTTCCTCGTCAACTCAAAGGTAAGATATATAATCATCTATGAGAAGTTGTCCGATCCGGTGATCTTCGGCCTTTGGGACAATTTCCTGCGCAGGCATCGGCCGGTGGAGATCATAAAAATCGACAACCTGCACGCATATAGGTTTTATTGAAGGCTGAAGGGGATGTGAAGCTCATTCAAGCGGTTTTTTCCGGTAGACGACTTCGATGATGCCGCCTTGTGATGTGGCTTCGACTATACTGAATAGCGTTGCGATGGGAGCGGATATGGCGGAGGCGGCGATCAGGACGGCTCGTGCCGCCGCCGAGGGGGGTATTTCGGATTTATCAGCGGCCATCATCCAGTTGTAAAGCAGGTCACGCCTCATACCGAGTATATTCCAGAAACTTTGAAGCGCGCCGAAGGGGCCGTACTCGAAACTTAAGTGGGATACCTTTTCGCGCACGAAACCGAATCGAGCGCACATCTCGTCCAGGCATTGCAGCCCGAAAAGATGCAAATGTCGAGGCGGGTCGAGATGGAACCAATAAGGCCCGGAAGCGCGCGCCTGAAGACTCTCGGGGTTCGGGACTTGCAGCAGCATTCTTCCGCCGCTTTTGAGGATACGATGAGTTTCGGCGATTGCGGCCTTCGGATTGTTGAGGTGCTCGAGCACTTGCCAGAAGGTCACCAGGTCGAAAGACTCGGCGGGAAGCGCCAAATTTTCTATATCTCCCACCATCACTTTTATGCGTTTTGAGGCGTTTTGGGCCGCGGGCGCCGAGCGTTCCGTGCCGAGACAGCGAAATCCCTTTTTCGCAAGAATATCCAAAAACACTCCCCTGCCGCATCCCACATCGAGCACCGCGCCTCCCTGCGGTATCAGGCGTTCGACCCTTTTCGCCCGAAACCGCCGGAAAACCGGCACCATACCCTCGACCTCACCCTTGAAACGCCGATGACCAGGGCCGTAATAAAAATCGTCGTAGAATTTACCCAATTCGGATGCTTCGAGCGGCGGGTTGAGGAAGATGGTTCCGCAGTCGGGGCAGGCATCGTAGCGCCAGGTGTTTCCCTGTGCGTCTTCGGCCGTCCAGCGGTACTTTACCCGCTCCGAGTCGCATATCGGGCAATTTTCCAGCAGCGAAGACATGAGAAGATTTTGGCACAGCAGGCAGCGGAGTCAAGACGGTATGCTCGTTGACGCGTTCCATTCAAACGCGTAAAATGAACAACATGACGAAAATAAAAGCAGTGATGTTCGATCTCGACGGTACTTTAACGGATTCCTTCCGGGATTTGGCCGACGGAGTCAATCACGTCCTTGTTGCGAGAGGCAAGCCGAAAAAATCCGTTGAAGAAGTACGCAGATACGTGGGACACGGTTTGAAAGCCACTCTCGAACAATCGCTGGGCGAAGATGACCACGGTATCAATGGCGCCGTGGAAATGTTCCGGCGATATTACTGGGATCATTGTGTCGATAATACCGTCCTTTACCCCGGAGTTGTCGGTTGTCTTGATGAACTCGACGGGTATAAAAAGGGACTGGTGACGAACAAGAGGAGGCCGTACGCGGAAAAAATAATCGACACTCTGGGCATACGGGAATATTTCGACGGCGTTTTCGGCGGGGACGATTTCCCCGCATTAAAACCGAATCCCGCAGCGTTGCTTTTCGCTTGCGAGCGGATCGGCGTGGAAGTCGCCGAAACGGTTATGGTCGGGGACGGTCTGCCGGACATCGACTGCGCCGTTGCGGCGGGCGCCATATCGTGTGCAGTGACCTACGGCATAGGCACGGTGAAAGAATTGAAGTCCGCCGGCGCAAAATATCTCCTGGATTCCCTCGAAGAACTTCCGGCAGTAATTGAAAAAATCTTAAAAAATCAATGTTAAGTGTGACGTGGGTATAAACGATAAGATACTTCTATTTTCTCCTTCATACTTCAAACTTTACATTTTTTTTAAAGCTCGATAGCCTTCCTAATTTCAATGAGAAGCTGATCCGGTGGAACCGGCTTTTCGAGAAATACATCCACCGGAACCCATGTTTCGTCGGGTTTATACTTGAAAGTAAATCCTTCCCCAACGCTGGTAAGCATGATTATCGGTATTTCTTTAGTGTCGTCATCGCCCTTTAATTTTCTGGCGACCTCGAAACCTTCGTTCGGCGCGCTCATGATCACGTCAAGTATAATCAAATCCGGTCTTAGCTCATCGGACAATATTTTAAGGCATTCGGAGCCATTGTATGCGATTTCGATATTGTAATCGTGCTTTTCCAGCAGGAGCTTATGGGTTTCGACGAAGTCGACGTCATCGTCGACGAGTAAGATGGTTAATTTGCGCATAACGCTTCCCCCCCGCGTTTACTGTGATCCGGTTGAGGTGGATTGAATCGGGATTTCCACCGTAAAGGTGGTTCCCTCTCCTTCCTTGCTGTGAATATCCAACTTGCTCTCGTGTTGCCTGATTATTTCGCGAACGATTCTCATGCCGATTCCGGTTCCCGTAGGTGCGAACTGTTTGGCATTTTTACTTCTGTAAAATTCCTCGCCTATTCTATCTATATCCTCCGCCGGTATGCCGATGCCCGTGTCGGAGACTATTAACGTCGCGGTATTCTTGTTGGATGACAACTCGACGGTAACTTTACCGCCTTCGGAAGTATATCTGATGGCGTTTGAGACAAGGTTGTCAACCAGCTGATCCATGGACTGCGGATCTCCGTTAATCACCACATGGCGATCAGGCACTGTCACGTTGAACTCAAGCTTGCGGTCCGCCGCTTGAGATCTGTACAATTCCCGGGCGTTTTCGACT
>Ga0180432_10003735_pt1 | contig 21478 bp, 18 predicted proteins | sample SS_ome_10_FD_132414 | JGI IMG/M metagenome (GOLD analysis project Ga0180432, IMG submission 132414) | Hypersaline lake sediment archaeal communities from the Salton Sea, California, USA - SS_1_MS_2 metaG | ecosystem: Environmental > Aquatic > Non-marine Saline and Alkaline > Hypersaline >...
AGGCTTCTCGTTGATGAGATCTCCTTTGTCAAGGATCTGGACAGGGAGGACGTACAGAACCTCGTTTCCGAGAACCTGGATGAAGGTCCGTAAGGTGCATTAATTAAAAATACCTGCTCCGGATTTAACACCGGATATCTTCAATTCAGTAAGCGGCGACGGGCACATTTCCCGGTCATATTAAACCGCGCGGCTGTTTAACTATGTCGGATGATTTCATACATAACAATCTCAATGTAATGGTGGAGAACTATCTTGATAATCAGAATTCTGTTCGTTTGTATTGCCGTCGGCCTTTCTATCGTATTCAGTTATCACGGGAAGCATTTTCTTGCCTTTCCGATCGCTGTACTCGTCATATCCATGGGCACCGTTTTTTTTGAGGCGTATGTAAAGAGCTTTAAAAAGGAAAACGTGGCCAGGATCTTCAAGGGTTTCGTGACCGGCCTCATCCTGGGCGCCGCTTTTTCCGCGATCGCGCGCTCCTTCGGGGTCGATCTGAGCTGGCTGCACAGAATACTCATCTACTTCTTCTCACTCTACATCGGTATTACTTTGCTCTCACAGCTCGATCTGGGACTGGGCCTCATACCGCCACCGGCCGCAAAGGGAATGTCGACCGAATGCCCCAAGCTGCTCGATACGAGCGTTATAATCGACGGGCGCATCGCGGATATCATCGAGACGAAGTTCATAGAGGGAGTGCTCGTTGTTCCGAAATTCGTGCTCGACGAGCTCCAGCAGATCGCTGATTCTTCCGATTCGGTCAAGAGATCGCGCGGCAGGCGAGGGCTCGACGTGCTGGAGCGGCTGAAAAAAGACAAGGACACGCTCATTCGAATCACGGACAAGGATTTTCCGGAGATTCCGGACGTGGATTCGAAACTCGTAAAGCTCGCGAAGGTGATCGATGCCAAGGTGCTGACGAATGATTTCAATCTCTACAAGGTCGCGGAGATACAGGGTGTCACGGTCCTGAACATCAACCTTCTGACCAACGCCCTCAAGCCCGTGGTGCTTCCGGGTGAAAGGATGAAGATCGTCATAATCAAGGAGGGCAAGGACCCGGGCCAGGGTATCGGATACCTGGACGACGGGACCATGGTGGTCGTGGATTCAGGGAAGCGGCACGTGGGGGACGAGGTCTTCGTCACCGTAACGAGCGTTCTGCAGACGCCCGCCGGAAGGATGATCTTTGCTAAATACGAAAAGCAGTGACCCCGGTGTTCTGTATGTGGTAAGTACCCCCATCGGAAACCTGGGCGACATCACGCTGCGGGCCCTTGAGACCCTGGGTGCGGTCGATTACATCGCGTGCGAGGATACGAGGGTCACGATCAAGCTCCTCAACCGTTATGAAATAAAAAAAAAGATGAAATCCCTGCACGCCGCGAGTCCCGAGGCGGCGGTAAATAAAATAGCCGGGGACGTCGGGCGGGGGCTCAATGTCGCCTACGTGACGGACAGCGGTACGCCCTCGGTTTCCGATCCGGGGTGCTCGCTCTGCAGGGCCGTGCTTCAGTCCGGAGGTTCGGTGGTATCCGTGCCGGGCCCTTCAGCCGTGCACGCGGCCCTCGTGGGATCGGGGATCGGATTTTCAGGTTACACGTTCATCGGTTTTCTCTCCAACAAGAAGAGCAGGAGGAGGAGGGACCTGCTCCGGCTCAGGGAAAATCACGAGGTACTGGTTTTCTATGAATCTCCCCATCGCCTGCTTGCGTTCATGCAGGACGTTCTGGATATTTTCGGGAACATAGAGGGGTGCGTTGCAAAGGAATTAACGAAAAAATTCGAGAAGTATTACCGGGGCGGGGTCGAAAATATCATCGAGGACATCGTCCGGGACGGTGCAAGAGGGGAGTACACGGTCGTGCTGGACAACAGGCGGTCTTCGACTGAGCGGATTAAATATTCCGGAGCTGCCGGGGATGGACTTTAATTCAGTGTGCATTTTCCCCCTCATTGTGTTATACTTTAGGGGCGGGAGTTTTTTTCTTCCAGGTGTCGATGGGAGTTTGTTAGGGGAGAGACGGATGCTGTATTTGCTCAAGAATATACATTTTTCATCCGATATATCTTATGTCAGAAGGAGTGAGACCTATGACTATAGATAAGATTGGACCGCTGAACAAGATACTGAAGACGCAGAGCGACGTTAAGATAAACAAAGCGGATAAAAAGCCGAAAAACGACAGGGTTGAGCTCTCGGCCGAAGCAAAGAAGATGGCCGAGTTCTCCCAGATCGAGGCAAAGGTCAAGGCCGCTCCCGATATAAGGAAAGAGCTCACCGCTTCGCGTATCAAGGAACTGAGGGACAAGATCGAAAATCCCGACGCTTATCTCACCAAGGAAATCGCTGAAAAAATCGCGGAAAAGGTGGCTGAATCCTTCGGTATCAGATGACCTCACGATTCCTTACGCGGTAAATCGGTAAATAATCCCCGTTATTACTCCATTAAAGAATATCGTGTTTTCCCTTATTAATCCGTTCCCTGATCGCCCGGTACCAGGTAACGCTCGCACGCATCCCCTCGGCGGTGGTATAGGGCGGGTCATAGCCGAGGTCCCGTGCGGCCGCCTCGGTGCTGAATCCGTAGTCCCCCCGGGCCTGGGCGATACGGTAGGGGGTTATGAGCGGTGCCCGCTTCGAGCCTGCCAGGGTGTAGATTTTTTCCACTATTTTAGAGACCCCGAAGAGCGGCCCCGAGGGCACGGGGAGAATACGGCAGCCTCGTCCCATTGACCCGGCCGCGAGCGAGAGGAAATCCCTCCATGGAAGATCCGCGCCGTCCGAGATGTTGTACGTCCCGCCGCCCAGTCGTGATTCGAGACAGCGTTTCACCGCGTCCGCCAGGTTGAGTACGTAGCACGGCGAGGTGACGGTACGACCCCCGGACGGAAAGGCGAAAGTGTTCCGTTCCAGCGCCTGGAGGAGCTGGTAGGTGAACCGCAGGTCGAGCGGACCGAATACATTTGAGGGACGCAGGATGAAGAGGGACACATCCTCTTTAAAGGGGGCTATTCTCTTCTCGGCCTCGGACTTGGAGATGCAGTAGCTCTGCGGAAAGGGGTCGAAACCCGCGCTTTCCTCCACGCCGGACCCCTTGCCGAAACCGTACACCACGGTCGAGCTGATGTGAAGGAACCGCTTCACGCCCGCGCTTATTGAACCGCGGAGAACACGCTCGGTTCCCTCGACGTTCGTTCGTATGAAATCCTCATGGTGCCCCCAGTCCGTGGCGAGCCCCGCCGTATGCACGACTGAATCATAACCGCGCAGGAGAGGCTCGAGGTCATCCTCGAGCGAGCCCCTGACCAGCTTGCACCCCTCTTCGATCCTGAAGAGATCGGACGTTTCCCGCACCAATCCCGCAGCTGAGTACCCGCCGGTGTTCGACAGGAGGTTAAGTACATGGCTGCCTATAAAACCGCTGGCCCCTGTAACGAGTACCCTGTGCATCGCTGCCTCCCTGCGGGTATGGTGATGACACCTGTCCCGGATCCGGCCTTTTAATGCCGCGTCCCCTCTGGAATAATGCAGGCTGAAGGGATGTCCGTCAATACCCAAATTTTTTTCCCGGGGAATACCCGGAAGGAGCGATACTGCTCGACTGTCCGGTTCGTTCCATATATGATAAGGGTAGAACAGGGTATGAGGAGTTCGGGGGATGAGTGTAACAATCAAACCGGCGGACGTGTCAAGGGACATGCGGACATTTTTCAACCTGTCGGGACGGCTCTACAGGGACGATACCTGCTATGTTGAGCCCCTCAGGATGTCGATACGGCACATGTTCGACAAAAAGAAGAACGCGTTCTTCGAGCACGCGTCCATACAGCCCTATATCGCGTTCCGAAACGGAAAGGCCGTGGGCAGGATCTGCGCGATACACAACCGGCTGTACAACGAGCTGCACGGTGACGGAACGGGTTTTTTCGGGTTCTTCGACTGCATGGAGGACCGCGAGGCAGCGGACCTTCTCTACGGGACCGCCGAGTCCTGGCTTCGGGATCGGGGCCTGGATACCGCGGTCGGGCCCATGAGCTTCAGCACGAACGACCTGTCACCGGGATTTCTCGTCAGCGGTTTTCAATCACCCCCCTTTATAGAGATGACGCACTGTCCTCCCTATTACGCCGCCCTCGCGGAGGAGGCCGGGTACGAAAAGGCTTGCGACGTTCTGGCGTTCAGGATACCGATTCAGCAGGAAATCGATCGGAGGATCGTCGACCTCGCCCGCAAGGTAAAGGAGAAACGCGGCATCAGGATACGGTACTTCGATCCCCGGCATTTCGACCGGGACATAGCCTTTATGAAGGATATTTACAACAGTGCCTGGGAGAAGAACTGGGGTTTCGTTCCCTTTACGGACGCGGAGTTCGATCAGCTCGCCAGGGATTTTAATAAGATAAAAATCGATCAGCTCGCCCAGATCGCGGAGGTGAACGGCGTTCCGGCCGGGTTCTCCCTGACCCTTCCCAACATCAACGAGGCGCTCATACACATGAACGGGAGGCTCTTCCCCTTCGGGTTTGTGAAATATCTCTGGTGGTCCGGAAAAATACGGGGCCTTCGCATGCTCGCGCTCGGCATCAAACCCGAGTTCAGAAAGCGGGGCGTTGACATCATGCTCTACTACTACAATATGATTGAAGGGCAGAAGCTCGGGTACGCGACGGGTGAGCTGTCCTGGGTACTGGAAACGAACACCCCGATCATTACGGCCGCGCGCTACGTAAAAGGCGAGGAATACAAGCGGTACCGGATATTTCGGAAACGATTGTAATCACCGGTCCCGTCGCGCACTTACCCGCCGTGTACGGAACCATTCCCCCCCTTCAATCTCCCTGCCGGAAAGAAGAAGAGAGCGCCCCAGTAGAACAGTACTCCCGCCGCACCCGTGATCGTGATCCCGATAGCCGCTCCGGTCATGATGACGCCCGTCGACGCGATAACGGAAAAGAACCCGTTGACGGACCACGCATAGGGCAGCGAGGACGGCGTTAATACGCCGACCGCACGCAGGCCGACCGGAAAGAAGAACCCCATTGCAAACCCCAGTGGAGCGGTCAGCACCGCCATGAGCAGGATACCGGAAAGCGTATGGAGAGCGGCTGCCTTCATAAGCAGTTTCCCGGAGAGGAGGAAGGGCACGGGGAAGTAGGCAGTGATGAATCCGCATGCGGCAAACAGGGGAATTTTATAATTACCCTTCCACTTGTCCGAAAAACGGCTCCCCGTGCCCGAGGAGAGGAGCAGAACGGTTATGACCGCCGAAGAGGAGAAGAGGGGGTTCGGGATATACCTCCTGTACCGCTCGATGAGGAGGACCTCTATGAACATGTACGAAATCGCGATGAAGCCGAAGTACGCGGGTACGCGGGCCCCCATCGTCCGAATCCCTCCCCTGAGCAGGAGCGGGGGCAAAAGGATGAGGAGCGCGGACAGGAGCAGGGCCGTGAAAAAAACGGCGTACTGCACGAGTGAACCCTCTTCAACGATGAAGAGCCACTTCATGCCCGTCTGCCTGAAAAGCGTGCCCGTTTTTCCCGGCCTGAGCAGGCGGAGGAAGTACGGCCTGTTGTCCGTGGGCGCGCGTATGTCGAAGACATAACGGGTTTTAAAAGAAGCGGCGTTCCTGAGAAGAGCGGAGGTTCCCCTGAAATAGGCCGCATCCTCCACGATATTGTACCTGTTTGCTTCGTATTCCTCCATGCCGCCGTAATACACGAGATCGAATGACATGCCGGTACAGTAATCCTTGACGCGGGCGATCTCCGCGGGTTTAAAGGGCCTCTTCTTGACGAGCACCGTGCCGGAAGACCAGCTCCGGAATACCATCATGGATGCGGCAGGGTCGAGCCCGCGCGCCCTGAGCGCCGCTCCCGCTGTGTTGACGAGCTTGAGGAGGGGGCCGGGCGGATAGCGCAGACCGGTCGTGGATGAGACCGTTCCGTTTTGTTCCAGGCTGTCGAGATAATCCGTGAAAGCCTCCACGGTGAGCGTGTAGTTGGCGTCCGTCGAGTATATGCCCGCGGTTGATGAGAGGAGCGATCCGCACTCCGGGATATCGATAATGTCCCATTTTAATTCCCCGACCGCGGGGAAGCGTCCGGATCCCGGCCGGATTTCCAGTGCGTCCCCGGTGAAGAAGCCGGAGTTGAAATTACGGAAATCGACTGTCAGCAGTTTCGGGAGGTGCGGATTCGTTTCAACCGCGGTCACTGAACCGGCCCCGCACCTGAAGGCCCGCTCCACGCCGGTCCCGCCTCCGAGCCCGATTACAAGCGTATCGGGCGACCGGTGGATTTGGTACACGGCGGACTGGGTCTGATAGAGCAGGTAGTCCATGTCCGACGGTTTTTCGATATGATCCAGCGCGGCCAGGAGGTCTCCGTCAATGAAGAGGCCGTGCTGAACGGGAAGCGTTCCCTCGAAATTCAGGCTCAGTCCGCGGGCGGACCGAAACAGGGGGCTCTCCACGACCTCGATGGTCCCGAACGGGCTCATGCGCCGCAGTATTATTCGCGCGTCCGGGAGGTTGAGCGCGAGCTTCAGAGGTTTGTAGGGGAGCATCCGAACCGGTGAGACGAATATAAGGAAGAATCCCGCGATGACGGCTCCCGCCGCTGCCGCGACCGCTGCCGCGCGTGCGCGGTTCCTGAACGTACCGACCGGAGGTACCCACGGCAGAACTGCCAGCAAGCCGAGCAGGGCCGGGACGAGGCACAGTTTGTCCGGTGACAGCAGATACATGCTCCCGATGAGAAGCGGGACCCCGAACGCGGAGCCCGCGAGATTGAAAAAATAGGTGCGGCCCGCCTCCCCTTGCATGAACCTGCTTATAACCGCGCATGACCCGGCTATAAAGGGGAGCGCGTAGAAAAAGAAACGAGTGAGCAGCCTGAATACCTGTCCACTGTCCCAGAGGATCCGCAGGGGATCGAAACGCACGGCTGAAGCGGTCCCGCAGGAAACGCCGAGTAAAAAAACGAAGAGAACGGCCCCCCAGAACCCGATTTCATCGAGGTGCTTCGACAACCTCTTCCTCAAAAGGCACATGAGGGTGCCGCCCGTGCCGAATCCGGTAAGCGCGAGACCGATCGCGCCGTAGGTGAAGGGGCCGAATCCCTCCACCTTCAGTATGCGCATGAGGGCTATCTCGAAGGAGAGCAGGGCTCCGGAGATGAAGAAGAGGGAGAGGCGGGGTCTATTTTTCATGACGCGTAAACGGAACGAATCTGACGGGGAGCACGTCCTGAACGGTTACCGTTCCGTCCCGGTTTTTGGTAACGAGCTTCAGCACCTGCGGGTAGTAGGGCTGCCCCACGGGTATGCACATCCTGCCCCCCGGTTTGAGCTGTTTCAGAAGGGGCGGGGGTATGTGGCCCGCGGCAGCGGTTACGATCACCGCGTCGAACGGAGCGGCCTCCTCCCATCCGAAGTAGCCGTCTCCGTGACGCACGTGCACGTTTGGGTAGCCGAGGTTTTTCAGCCGCTCCCGAGCCAAGTTGCAGAGCGGCTCGATTATTTCAATGGTGTACACGTCCCGGACGATACGGGCAAGCACCGCGGCCTGGTACCCTGAACCCGTTCCGATCTCGAGTACGCGGTCGTCCGAATCCACCCGGAGGAGCTCGGTCATGACGGCCACGATGTAGGGCTGTGAAATGGTCTGCCCGTAACCTATGGGAAGCGGACGGTTTGCATAGGCGTGTTTTTCCAGCTCTTCGGGAACGAAACGCTCTCTGCGCACGGTGCGCATGCTTTTAATCACCGCGGGATCCCTTATGCCTTCGCCTTCTATATGCTCGCGAACGAGCTTTTCGCGTGCCCTGTCGAAATCGATTGCGTGGAGCGGGAAGGCCGGCAGCAGCAAAGTAAGAATGAGGGCGGTTTTACCGGCAAAAAGTGTGAATACCGGTCTCCGTGGACGACTGGTATGAAGAGGTTCCATACACTTTTCCATGCTAGCGGGTCGAAACCGTTTGTCAACAGAAAAAGCGGGCGGTCATGTTTTCAATTCCGTGTTGACGATAATCCAAAGCGGTTGTTAAATTAAAAGACGCTTTCCTTCCTCTTGACAGAAAACAACCTTAAAGGGGGTAACGGTGATCAAGATAGAGAATGTCACCAAAATGTACGGTCCGAAGGTTGCCGTACGCAACGTCAGCTTCGAGGTGAACAAGGGAGAAATCCTCGGTTTCCTCGGACCGAACGGTGCCGGTAAAACCACGACCATGCGTGTTATTACGGGGTATTTTCCTCCCACGGACGGAAACGCGTATATTGCGGGATTCAGCGTTACCGACAAGCCGCTCGAGGTCAAGAAGCGTATCGGCTACGTGCCTGAGACGCCCTCCATGTACGGCGACATGCGCGTGACGGACTATATCAAGTACGTGGGAGCCATCAAGGGCGTTGCGCGGGCAGAGCTGAACGGGAACGTAGAAAGGGTTATCGACCGATGCGCCCTTAAAGAGGTTTACAGGAAGCGGGTCGGGGAGCTTTCCAAGGGCTTCAAGCAGCGCGTCGCCCTGGCACAGGCCCTGGTCAACGATCCCCCGGTCCTCATACTCGATGAGCCGACCTCCGGCCTCGATCCGAAGCAGATCCACGAAATACGGGGGCTCATCAAATCCATGGAGGGGGACAGGACCATAATCCTCTCCACCCACATACTGCCTGAAGTTTCCATGACCTGTTCCAAGGTCGCCATTATAAATGAAGGGTCGATCGTTGCCGAGGACAGCACCGACAACCTCGGGAGGGACATCTCGGAGACGCATCAGATCGAGATAATGGTCGACGGCCCTGAGAACGAGGTGGTTCAGATGCTTACCGAGATCGACGGAATAGGTTCCGTCAGCAGGTCGGGCGGTTCGTACCTGCTCGACACCGGGAAGGATAGGGACATGCGTGCCCTTGTCGCCAAAACCGTGGTGGAAAGGGGATTCGGGCTCCTCGAGCTGAAATCGAGGTCGTTGAGCCTCGAGGACGTGTTCCTCAAGCTCGTTACCGAGGAAGAGGAGGTGCGTCAATGAGGAATATCGCGGAGATCTTCAAACGTGAGGTCAGGTTCTATTTCACGACACCGGTCGCGTACGTCGTCATCGTCATATTCACCGCCGTGTTCGGTTTCATTTTCTACAGAAACCTCGCCTATTACTCGCAGCTCTCGTACCAGCTCATGCAGAATCCCTACTATCCCCAGCGCATCGATCTCGTACTGGGGATATTCGCTCCGCTCTTCAGCTCGAACAGCATTATTTTCCTCCTCGTTATTCCGCCCCTTTCCATGAGGCTCTTCGCCGAGGAGAAGAAATCGGGCACCATAGAGCTGCTCTTCACCTATCCTCTTAAAGATATCCACATCGTCATCGGGAAGTGGCTCGCTGCGGTCACCATACTGGCCGCTATGCTGATCCTCACGCTGCCCGCTCCGTTCATGTCCTTCAAGTTCGCGGGCAGCGGCGAATGGGCTCCCGTGCTCTCAGGGTATCTGGGGCTCTTTCTCATGGGGCTCGCCTTTCTCTCGCTCGGCGTGTTCATATCCGCTGTTTCCGAGAACCAGATCGTGGCGCTCATCATCTCCTACGGAGCGCTCCTCGGTTTCTGGTTTATCGGGTGGGCGATCGAACCCGGATCGGCAAAACCCGCGGCCAAGATTTTTGAGGAACTGAGCGTTATCGGGCACCTCGACAACTTCGTCAAGGGCGTTATCGATACGAAGGATATCGTGTATTACGTTCTGTTCATCTTCACGACCATTTTTCTCTCGACACAGGCCCTTGAATCAAAAAGGTGGAGGGGGTAGACATGAAAAAGCTCGAAAAATACCTGTACATCGTTTCTCCGCTTCTAATTGTGGTGAGTCTCCTGCTCTACTACGTGATAGGCAAGTTCGGCGTGGCCTCTATCGCGACCCTGACCGTCGGCCTCCTGGTGGGCCTCCTCTTCTTCGTGCGTTTTCACAAGGAGGTCGTACAGAAGATTACGAGGCGCAAGGTGAAGTACGGGCTGAACAGCTTTTTGATTACGGTCGTCATCCTCGCAATCGTGGTCGTCGTCTACCTCGTCATGGTAAACCACAACAAGCGGTTCGACCTGACCAGTGTGAAACGTTTCTCGCTTTCCGAACAGACCAGAACGGTGCTCTCCGAATTCGAGGGCCCTATCAAGGTATACGCGTTCTACTCCAAAAACATGGAAACGGTCTCCATTATTGAGCTCTTTACCGAGTACGGCTATCTGTACAAGGATTTTGAATACGAGATCATCGATCCCGACATGCGGCCCGCAATGGTCGAGGAAATGGGGGTCGAGGAATACGGCGAGCTGTACCTTCGATACGGGGGAAAGACCGAGAAGATCAAGGCCCCCAGCGAGGAGGGCATCACCAACGCGCTCATCAAGGTCTCCAGCACCGGGTTTAAGAACGTCTACTTCATCACGGGGCACGGCGAGAAGAGTATCGAGGATTACGGCAAGGGCGGCTACGATCTCATAAAAAAGGCCATCGAAGCTGAAAACTACAAGGTCGAGGAGGTTCTTCTCCTCCGCGAGGACACCGTTCCCGTCGACTGCGCGGTGCTCGTGTCCGCCGGACCGACGGGCGACTATGATGAGCACGAAGTCGGTCTCATCGAGGATTACATACAGAGCGGCGGGAGTGTTTTCTTTCTCATCGATCCCGATGAGAAGGGGGCGATGTACCCGAATATCGGCGGACTGCTCGAACGGTACGGGCTGACCGTGGGCAACAATATCATCATCGATCCCCTGAGCCGCGTGCTTTCAGGTGACTACTTCATGCCCGTCATCAACAGCTATACCTTTAACCCGATCACGAATAACTTCCGTCTCGCCACCTTTCTCCGTTTCGCGCGGAGCGTGGAACCGAACGGGGATGCGGGTGAAAATGTGTTTGCCCGGACCGTAGCGAATACGGGGGAAGCAAGCTGGGCGGAGACGGACCTGGAGGCGCTGTTTACCGGAAGCAAGGCCAAGTTCGACGAGGGCGAGGACCTGCAGGGCCCGGTGAGCATCATGGCTTATGCAACGGTCACTCTCCCGCCTGAGGACGCGATTGAGAGCGCGCCAAAAGGCGACGCCGAAGAGACGGAGGATCCAGCGGCTCCTCCGGAGCAGAGGGAGGCAATCGTGCTCGCGGTCGGAGACTCCGATTTCGCCTCTAATTCCATGTTCGAAACCCAGGGAAACAAGGACCTCTTCCTCAACTCGATCAATTTCCTGGCTGATAAGGCGGATCTGATAACGATAAGGCCGAAGCAGCAGGAGTCGGTATATATCACCCTGACGGCGAAGCAGGGGCGGCTCGCCTTCTTCGTTTCGCTCATCCTCATTCCACTCGTGGTCATAGTCATCGGCCTGTACATTACGATTCAGCGGAGAGTGAAGTCATGAAGTTTTTTCGAACGGCGATTATTCTCGCTATCGTTGGGGCGATCGGCGGTTTCGCCTACTGGTTTTTCGATGTAAAGAAGAAAGAGGATAAGAAAGAGACGGAGGAGCAGGAGGCCCTTTTCTTTACCCAGTCGGAAAAGAAGGTCGTGCGGCTTACGCTGGATGAGCGCGACAGGGAGCCCATCATACTCGAAAGACGGGTCACGGGCCCGGCTGACGAAGAAGGCAAGGAGCCCTACGAATGGGTCGTTCTGTCTCCCGTTGAGACGGGCGGTGACACGACCATAATAGACGCGATCATCGCCGCGATTTACAGGGGCAAGCGCGAAGAGATCGTATGGGAAAATCTGGAACATGAATCGGAGTACGAGCTCGACGATCCCGTATTCTCCCTTCGTTTCGTTTATGACGGGGAGGAAACGGAGAACGCCGTTCATTTCGGGATACAGACGCTCGACAGGAAGAGAATTTTCGTGAAAACCACGAAGGCGGATGGAATCATGACCGCTCCCTCGGAATTTCTTACCTCCCTCAAGAAGAGCCTCTTCGATGTAAGGGACAAGCGCATAGCTCCCCTGGAGGAGGATGAAATCGTTGGTGTTTCGCTGCTGTTCGCTGACCAGGCCATTTCCGTTAAAAAGGAGGAGGACACCTGGTATTTACTCCCGGACCGCGTGAAAGCCTCGAAAGCGAGGGTTGACATGCTGACCGGACAGCTGCGCTGGGGCAGCTTCGTTCAGGTCATGGATGAAACGGGGGAAAATCCGCAGGAATACGGGATTGACAGGCCCCGCCTCGTTCTTTCCTTCAAGCTTCAGGACGATTCGAATTTTCTCTTTTTTGTCGGCGACCAGGTCGACGAGGAGGGAAAGTTCTTCTTCGCAGCCCGTTCTACCGACGGTATGGTGTTCCAGGTCCAGGCCGACACCGTCACCGGACTCCTGATGGATCGGTTCTACCTGAAGGACAGGAGCATCTTCGATCTGGACAGGGAGAACGTGGTCGCCGTCTCCATTCGGAAGGACGGAGACTCCATGTCTTTCGTGAAGAAGGATGACGGGGACTGGTATTTCAGCGATGACGACCCGGATTATCCGGGAAGTGCTCTCGGCAGGGGATACAAGATCGACAATATCGTGCGCGGACTGCTCACGGCCGAGTACGAGATCATCGAACCCCTGAAGAGGGGAGAACCCGGATACGACGATACGGGCATAGATGAGCCCGTGTACCACGTGGAAGTAGGTTTCAAGGACGGGAAAAAGGTCGAGGTGGCGATTACCGGCAAGGACGAGGAAACGGGCAAGCTCTTCATCTCCCCGGACGGGGGGGAGACCGTTTATCATACATCGGGTTACTTTACCTCCAGCATTCCTGAAACGAAGGAAGATCTGATGGATTGAGGGGCGGGTTCCAACCCTCATTTTAAAAGGGTGACAGTCCCCTCATTCGGCGGTTAACCGCCTCATTCGAGGACAAGTTCCTTTCGTGACAGTTCCTAAAGGAACTGTCACCATACCATTACCGTTTTTGTCCCTCCGTTGCAAAAGTTGCGAACTGCCTGTATACTTGGAAGATAGAGAAGCTCCCCAAATACTTGCAGTACGGGATGCCGCACAATGGCGTACGCAAACAAGGAAAATTTCGAGGCTTACCTGGAACAGAAGAGCGGGGATATAGAAAATGTCATACACGGACTGTGGATTTCCAAGGACGACACGCTCTGGAAGCGGGATCCCTATTTCTATATAAGGCTGGGAGAGATCGCGGACAAGCTCGGGCAGGTGATGTTCGCGCATGAAGTACTCGAGGAGGGGCTTCAGCGGTTTCCCTCGAATCCCAGGCTTAATCAGCTTCAAGCACTCTCCATGATCAGGTGCGGTTTTTTGTCGAAGTCCCGCGAGATACTGACCGGGCTCGTTCGGGAGGGTCACCGTGACGAGGAAACACTCGGCATACTCGGCAGGGTTTACAAGGACATGTGGCTCTCCTCGGACGACGGGTCCCTGCTGAAAAGATCAAGGGACCTCTACTACCAGGCTTTCAAGGGGAGCGGGGGTTATTATTCAGGCATCAACGCGGCGAGCCTCAGCCTCATACTCGGAGAGCGGGACACGGCCCGCAAACTGGCGTCCGCCGTGCTCTCCAAGTGCCTGAAGCTCCTCAAGGGAGGGGAGCGCGATTACTGGAACCTCGCCACCATCGGAGAGGGTTTCGTAGTGCTCGGGAGATACGAGGACGCGGCCCGTTTTCTGGTCCGCGCGGTCAGGGAGAGCGTTAAGAACTACTCGTACCTCGCGAGCACGAGAAAACAGCTGAAACTTCTCGGCAGGTTCACCGATATACCGCAAACGCTCTTCTCCATACTGAATATACCGCCCGTGATCGGGTTTACGGGTCACATGATCGATCACCCGGACCGCGGGAACCCCCGTTTTCCGCCCGGTATCACGGATGAAGTGAAAACCATGATCCGGGAGAAGCTGGATTCGATAGGACCGGCGGCGGGCTATTCGTCCGTGGCGTGCGGATCCGACGTACTCTTTCTCGAGTGCATGCAGGAACGGAAGGCCGAGACGAACGTCATCATTCCTTTCGACCTGAACGACTTTTTCAAAACGAGCATCGATTTCGCGGGGGAACAGTGGGTCGATAGGGCCAACGGCGTGCTGGCCAACATATCACAGCTCATCAGGGCGACTGAAGGGGCCTATGCGGGAGACGACCTGCTCTTCGATTACGCGAATTTAATGATCATGGGAAAGACCATACTTCGCGCACGGCTTCTTGAAACCGAGCCCGTGCTCCTCGCGGTTTCGGACGGATCTCGGAACGGGAGAGAGGGAGGAACAGCACAGTTTATTCAAACCTGGAAGAGCAGGGGGTTTCGTACCGAGATTATTCCCCTCGAAGAGCTCGTTCCGAAGAGCGGGAAGAAAAAGAGGAGGAAGAAATCGTCTCCGAAGACCGGGGCCCGGCAGGAGATCAGACGGGAGCTGAAAGTCATCCTTTTTGCGGACCTCGTCGGATTCAGCAGTATTCAGGAGGAGCAGATTCCAGCGTTCGTTCGCAACTACCTGGGAAGAATCGCGGGCCACCTGAAACAGACCGCGAACCCTCCCCTTCACAGGAACATGTGGGGAGACGCCTTTTTCTTCGTGTTCGACGATATAGACGCGGCAGCCGAATTCGCCATCGAGCTGAGGGAGGTCGGCGAGGCCGAGGGGAGCGAACTCGGCCTGGACCGAAACCTCGATATACGGGTGGGACTGCATGCCGGGCCCGTATACTCTGTGCAGGAGCCGGTCATGGACCGGACCGATTATTTCGGTACGCATGTCAATACCGCTGCGCGAATAGAACCTATAACAAATCCGGGAAATGTGTACGCGAGTGAACAGTTCGCGGCGCTGTACGCGGCAAAGGGAAGCTCGCCCGATATCGAGTGCAATTACGTGGGTGTCATCGTTCTGCCCAAGAAATTCGGCACCTATCCCATATACCAGGTGAAGCGAAAGAACGAAATCATGTGAGGAGATTTCTCCATGTTTGGAAGGAAAAAGAGGAAGGCGGGAGCAGGGTTGAAGAAACAGGCAGGAGTTTCGGTTTCCGCGAAAACCGTTGTAGCCTCGGGGGCGGGGAAGCCCGCATCGGCGAAACCGGCCGTTGCGAAGCAAACGGCTGCGGCGAAGAAAAAACCATCCGTTGCGAAGCAAACGGCCGCGGCGAAGAAAAAACCTGTCGTGGCGAAGAAAAAGTCGGCGGCGGCGGCCGGAAAAACTGCCACGGCGAAGAAAAAACCATCTTCGGCGAAGAAGAAAACAGCCGTTAAGAAACCGGCCGCGGCGAAAAAAACGTCCGCGAAGAAGAAACCGGCTGCGGCGAAGAAAACATCTGCGGCGAAGAAAACGTCCGCGAAGAACAGGCTCGCGGTATCGAAGTCCGGAAAACCGAAGGCAAAAACGGCGGTTAAGCCGAAACCGAAAACAAAATCCGGAACGAAGCCGAAGCGAAAGCCGGAGCGAAAGCCGAAGTCCGCGGTTTCTTCGAAAAAAAAGACCGTCCCGAGGAAATCCGCGCCTGGGAAGTCCCCGACCGGTAAGAAACCGGCGGTTTCCAGCAAGACCGTACCCAAAGCCGCAGCAAAGAAGGTTTCGAAAAAGCCACGCAGTAAACCGTCAGCGCCGAAGAAGAGGAAGAGGGAAACGGCGGCAAGACCTCCCTTCGAGGCGTACAGGGGAATTCGCTCCTACATGTTCACCAGTTACGCGCACAAGGACATGACGGAGGTGTTCGGAGTACTTAAGAAGCTCAATCAGAAGCGGTACAGGATCTGGTATGACGAGGGAATAGAGCCCGGCAACGAATGGCCGGAAGTGGTCGGAAACGCGGTACTGAACTGTACGCAGTTCATCGTGTTCATGAGCCCTGCGGCCGCCGTTTCGAGGAATGTCAGAAACGAGATCAACCTCGCTTTCAGCGAGAACAAAGACATTCTCGTGGTCTTTCTCAAAAAGACCAACCTGTCGAGCGGTATGAAGCTGCAGATCGGAACGGTGCAGTTCATAAACAAGTTCGATATGACTGAAAGGGAGTTCGCGGAGAAGCTCGTTAAGGTAATAAACTCCAGTATCAGGAACTGATCCGCGCGGGCCCTTCGGCTTTTTTTATTGTTTTTCTTCATGAATATAGTATGATTTCGATGTGGAATTTTTAGTCCCGCGCGATGACGCGATTTTTCTACTGAAAATTTTTACCAATTGGATCGTCATTCAGGAGACAGAACAATGAAAAGAACAATTGTTACCATCGTAATTATGCTTATACTTCTCGTGCCTCTGACCCTGTTCGCACGGGAGGTGAAACCGCACTACACCCTGACGCTCGGCGGCAGAGGGGGCTATTCGATGCTTACGGGAGAACAGAAGGATGTTCTGAAGAACGGGATCAATGTGAACATTTTCATGAACTACAACCCGCATCTCATCAACAACTTCTTTATCCAGCCGGAGCTCATGTACTCCAGATTCGGATTCCAGACTGCGCAGCAGAAGGTCCTCTCCTATTACTCGGTGGGCGTGAACGCTTCCTACAATGTTCCGCTGCTCAAGTTTCTCGAGCTGAACGTCCTCGGAGGAGGCGGGTACTACTTTAACAGGATCGTGGAGGAGAACATTCTGCAGGCCAGGAGCTCAAATCCCTATTACAAGGCGGGAGCGGGAGTGGACGTGGTCCTCACCTATAACTTCAACCTGAACGCCGGGGTAAGCTATATAAACTATCTGTCTGCTGAAGCGAACACCCCGACCATGACGATACACGGCTGCGGAAATTACCGGTTCGGAAAGAATCCGGATGAGGTGGGATACGACAGGAGTATCGAGATCGGCGATGTGCAGATCCAGCCGCTTTTCTCAGCCCTCTATAAATTCTATGAAACCTCTCCGGCGGGTAAGGTCCGGGTGACGAACGTCACGAAGAACAAGACCGTGCGCAATATAAAGGCTTCGGTCACAGTGAAGGACTACATGGACTATCCCACCACATCGAAGGCCGTGCCCGAGATAAAGCCGGGTGAGAGCGTCGAGATAGACCTCTTCATGCTCTTCAACAAGAACGTTCTGACGGTGACCGAGGATACGCCGCTTTCGGCGAAGGTCTCCGTGAACTACCTGGTCGCGGAACGGGATTATACGAAAGAGGAGAGCCTTACCTTCAAGCTGTACAACCGGAACGCCATGACATGGAGCGACGACCGGAAGCTTTCGTCCTTCATTACTCCCAAGGACACGCCGGTCAAGGTCTTTGCGCGGAGCGTCGTACAGCAGTACAAGAACGAGAGCATCAATGTGCTGAACCAGAATCTGCAGTCCGCGGCGCAGATCTTCGACGCGCTCGGAAGCTATGAGCTCGCGTACGTGCCTGACCCGCGTACGCCCTTCACGGAGCTCTCGCAGAGCGCGAATGCGATTGACTACATCCAGTACCCGAGGGAAACCCTCCGCTTCAAGTCCGGGGACTGTGACGATATGACGGCCCTGTACTGCGCGCTGCTGGAGAATGTCGGTATTTCCACGGCGCTCGTCACCATACCGGGACATATTTTCATGATGTTCGACACCGGAGTGTCCAGGTACGATTACCGGGAAATCAGCGAGGACCGCGGCATGTTCGTGGAGAAGGGAGAAACCATCTGGCTTCCCGTGGAGGTGACGCTTGCCGGGAAGACATTCCTTGCAGCGTGGCAGGAGGGAGCGAAGCAGTACAAGACCATGACGCAGAATCAGCCGATCGGAATCTACCCGACCGCCGAAGCGTGGCAGCTCTTCGTTCCCGTAACGCTCGAGGAGTTCGGATGGGAGCCCGAGGTGCCTTCAAAGAGCAGTATAGCGACGCTCTACGACAAGGATATCGAAAACCTCGTGGGCAGGGAGCTGACGGATTCTGTTGCGAAGATAGAGGAGGAGATCAGGAAATCGCCGAAGGACCACAAGCTCTACAACAAGCTCGGCGTCACCTATGCCAGGTACGGGAAGTATGATACCGCCGTCCGGCAGCTCCAGAAGGCGGTGGAATTAAAGGACGATTACTACGCCGCGTATAACAATATCGGAAACGTCCACTACCTCCAGGGAGAGTATGAGAAGGCGCTTGCCTCCTATAAGAAGGCATCGCGGTACAGCGACAGTCCGCTCATACTCATAAACATGGCCAAGGCCATATTCAAGCTCGGCGAATACGACGAGGCGAAGTCCTACTATCTGAGCGCGGTTAAGAGGGACGACCGGTACGAGAAGAAATACGCCTATCTCGCCATGGGAACGGGAGAGGGCGATCTCCGGGCGTCGGACAGGACAAAGATCGACACGGCCGTGGAGTGGAGTTACGAGTAGCGGGTCCGGGACCTCAAGAGGAATAGTATGTTTTTACCTGTTCGCCGCTACACGATCAGGAAGAGGAACAGGGCCGTGCTTACGGGTATGAGGATGTTGTCGAGATTGTAGGGTGAGAGGGTCTCGATCACAGTGGGAACCAGCGCGGCCGCCAGCGCGTATCCCGGAGGAACGAAGAAGAGCAGTATCACAAACGCCGATAAGAAAAAAGCAACGCTCCCCTCGATCGTTCTCTTGTAAAAGGGGAGCGGTATCCTGCCGAAACGCCTTCCTACAAGCCCGGACAGTACGTCGGAAATACATACGATCAGTATGGACGGTATGTATATGGTGTGGGGGAAAAAGAGGATGGGAATAAGTATGCCTGCCGTGAGCGATATGGGACCGATGATGAAACCCCTGTACTCGTTACGCCTCCGGGCCTTCTTCGTTATGGTGGATATAACGGGTACATGAAATCCGATGTATCGCAGTACCTCTGAAAAAGAATAGATCAGCATGAGCGCGAGGAGAAACCCGAACATGATGTGTTCGTTCATGTGAGCGAGGAATGGGAGGGGTACCCCGAGGAAATGTATGAATTTTCTGTACAGCTCCCGCTGAACGAGATGGGTTTTTCCTTTCAGCCGATCGGGGAGCTCGGTATCCGGGATTATCTGCGGTATGAGCTCCAGGAAGTTATACCCGTCCACCACGATATCCGCGTTCTTCCGTATGATCCTCGAAGGGTTGTACCCGATGCCCAGGCTGCTTTTTTGAATGAGTGACAGGTTGTTCGGGTCGTCCGCGACGGATACGACCCTGTCCCAGGAGAGACCGGTGACGGAGAGCAGCTCCTCGACGACGGCCGTTTTCGGACGCATAACCGTTCCCTTGAGCTCGATGCGGCCGTCCTCGATAACCGTGTGCATGCCCTCGTAGTAATCCGCGCCCGTGTCCTCGGCGATTTCCCTTAAAATGAAGTCTGGAATACCTGAGCTGATGAGCCCAACGAAGTAGCCGTAGCGCTTTAGAAGCGCGATCGTTTCCTTTACGTATTTCGACTTTTTCATGGACCGCGCGATATGCGCCCCATGCCGGGCATTGCAGTTTCTGATAACCTCGATGCCCTGGTCCAGAAGCGTGTCGAAACTGATGGACCCCGTGTAGTACCGCCATCCCAGGAAAAGGGTTTTCAAATAGGTGAAGAGTCCCATGTGGCGGGCGATTCGAATGAGGAATATGTTCCTGAGGACAACACCGTCCACGTCGAGAATCACGAGGCCCGTGTGCCGCTCAGGATCGAGTTTGGTCATCATTCTGCTGGAAATTTCCGCGGTCATGGGTTTCTCAACGCCCGTTAGGAGTTACCCGAATGAAACAGAGGGCCTGTGGGTATAATAGGGGTGGATCCGGCCTTAATCAACACGAAAGATGGGCAAGGCCCGGAGGGACGGCGGGCATATTATCTTGACCGGATAGTCTTTTATTTCTATATTGACCGAAAAGAAGAAAGACCTTTCTGTCCACCACGCGTGGACCGCCAGTCCGGAGGGAGGAAGCATTGCGGAAATACGAGTATCTCTACATCATCGAGCCCCAGGAAGAAGTGTGGGAAAAATCCATCGAAAAGATCAAGGAGCACTATACGCAGCTCGGCGTTACCCTCATCAAGGAGGACAAGATGGGGAAGAGGAGCCTTGCGTACCCGATCAATAAGAAAACCGATGGGTTCTACTACGTAACGAACATCGAGGCCGAGGATTTCACCAGCCTGCAGGCATATGAAAACGAGCTGAAGCTCGATCCCGACATTTTACGGTTTATTAAAATCAGAAAGTAGGCAAGTATACTTTCATCCGTTCGTTAAGGACCAAACCGACGCTTGCCTAATGGTTTTTACCTTAATCCATCAAAGATTGAAAACCGTAGAAAAGTGAAAGAACGATGTATTTTTTAAATACCGATACGAAATATCATAATCTTAATATATAAAACCATAATATTCGCGGGCCGGGTTTTTCCCTCCAGAAACGAATTAAGGCGTGCTAAAACGCGTGCTTAAACGCGCACCGGGCGGATGCGCTAGAGCGATGCGCGGTAAAGATCGGTGGGAGTGCCGGCCGGCAAAAGGCATGGGTCCCCTTTTTCGGAGTATCCTCTATTGAGGTCTCAATAGAGACCTCAATAGAGAGCGCAGTATAGGCTTGTCGGGAGAGGAAAAGGGGTATAAGATACAGAAAAAGAGGAGGGGTGTTCCGCATGGCATGGGATATCAATCATGTTGTCGTGATCGGAAGGCTCACCAAGGACCCGGAACTGACCTACACGCAGTCAGGTTCGGCGGTCTGCAAGTTTTCCATCGCGGTGAACAGGTCTTCGGGTTCCCAGGAGAGCGACGGCTCGGCGAGTTTTTTCAACATCGTTGCATGGAATAAAACGGCGGAGATCTGCAAGGAGTACCTGGCCAAGGGAAGGCAGGTCGGTATCGACGGCAGGCTCCAGCAGAGACGATGGGAGGCGCAGGACGGCTCCAAGAGGAGCAGCGTCGAGATCGTTGCGAACAACGTGCAGTTCTTCGGTTCCGGAAGGGGATCGGGAGGCGGTGATTTCGCTTCTCCCGGGTCCCAAAGATACGGGGCCCAGGGTTCGGAAGGATCACAGGACTTTTCACGGCCCGGATCGGAGAACGCCCGGACGGTTGCCGAATCCGGGAAAGACGTTCCTGCGGGAAGCGAGCCCTTCCTTTCAGAGCTCGACGATGACGAAATACCGTTCTGACCTGCAGAGAGGGGATTTTGACCCTCTGACGGGAGAGCGAGTATCATTACGGCATAAACGCGCAAGACGAAGGAGTACAGATTAATGGAAGAGGAAGCAAAGGAAGAAGTAAAAGAGGAAGTAAAGGAAGAAGTAAAAGAGGAAGTAAAAGAGGAAGTAAAGGAAGAAATAAAAGAGGAAGTAAAGGAAGAAGCTCAAGGCGGAGAAGCTGAACAGGAAGCAGCGGCCGGGAGTGAACCGAAGGTGGAGAGCGAAGCGGCCCCCCCGGAAGCGGCCGCCTCTGCGGCCGCAGAGCCTGAGAGCGGTCAGGATTCCGAAAAGACGGCTGAGGCATCCAAACCGGCGGCCCCGCCGTCCGGTGGTACACGTAGCGAACCGCGCACGGATGCGCGCACGG
>Ga0180432_10003736_pt1 | contig 21473 bp, 22 predicted proteins | sample SS_ome_10_FD_132414 | JGI IMG/M metagenome (GOLD analysis project Ga0180432, IMG submission 132414) | Hypersaline lake sediment archaeal communities from the Salton Sea, California, USA - SS_1_MS_2 metaG | ecosystem: Environmental > Aquatic > Non-marine Saline and Alkaline > Hypersaline >...
ACCCGGTGCAGTGCCCGTCTTCGATGTGGGGCGCAATCTTGCTGCCATCCTCTACGATGCGCCGTACGATATGCCGTTAGTAGGAGCGCCGTCGGAGTAGGCGGCACTTCGCGTCCATGCGCCTTGCAGTGTGACGTTGCGTACCGCGACCGGGGCGAACAGGCCCTAGCCACGGAGGCGCCTTCCTCAGATGTGACACATGGACTGCATGGCTGCCTCCGGGTCGCTCCTGCATCATGCCCCCCCGCCTTTGGATGATCGACGTGTCAAGGCTGTCCTGCGTTACGCAGGTATATCATCTACATCCCGATCTCCAAGCATAACCCCAGAGAGACACCTGGCAAGTGGCGATTTCCGCTCGGGAAGCATCCGCAGGCGGTTTGGTGCACACTTGGGGAAGGCACAGCGTGTTGAGACTCTGTGCAAGAGGACCGCATCGCATCTGGAGGGACATGAGAACAATCATCTTCGATCTCGATGGCACTGTGACCGATCCGGCGGCGGGAATCACCGGTTCGATCAACCACGCACTGGTCAAGCTGGGACATCCTGAGATTCCACTGGCGGCGCTCGAGAAGTACATCGGCCCACCCTTGGAATCCGCTTTTGCGGAGCTGTTGGGGATCACGGATGATGATGTATTGGCAGAGGCTGTCGCGCTGTATCGAGAACGGTTCATGTCCGTTGGGTATCGAGAAAACCTAGTGTACGAAGGGATGAAGGAGATCCTTGAGCAGATCTCAGAGGATGGGTCTGCTCTGTACATTGCGACCGCGAAGCGGCAGGACATTGCAGTCCAGGTTCTCCAACACCTTGGACTGGAGAAGTGGTTCTCTCAGGTGCACGGGTGCGACCTGGGTCGGTCGAAAGCGGATCTGCTTCGCGACATTCTCTCGGACGATCGGCCAACCGGAATGCCCGCGGTCATGATTGGCGATCGGGTAACCGACTTCGAGGCTGCGGCCGAAGTCGGCATGCCATCGATCGGCGTTCGATGGGGATACGGCAGCGAAGAGGAACTTACCTCTGCCACGGAGGTGGCGAGTGTTCCGGACGACCTGCCAGCGGCGATCGCTCGAACGGCTCGGTCGGTCAACGAGGCGGTGTGAGCGCGGCACCGGCAACACGCGGCGACAGGCTACCGAAAGCAAAGCTCAGCTATGACGCGAACCCTGCTGCCGCGGGTCGAGCCGTAGTCCAGGACCCACGACGATTGTGCCGCTCTGCGAGTTTGTGGCGATCTGAGATTTGGCGGCCGAGCGTTGGCGAAGGAGAGCGATGAGGATCGAGGACGGACGGGCGATCCTGTTCACTGGCGACTCGATCACCGACTGCGGGCGATCCCGGCCGATCGGCGCGGGTTCAGGTCTCGGCGATGGCTACGTCGATTTTGTGAACGAACGGCTGGCGGCGCCGAGCTTCGGACGAACAGTCGCGATTCTCAACACGGGGATTGCCGGGGACACGATTGTCGACCTCGCGTCGCGTTGGAAAGCGGACGTGCTGGATCTGGCGCCGAACTGGCTGTCGGTGCTCATCGGGATCAATGACATGCTGCGGCAGTTCGATCCGCTTCAGAGCTCGTTCGGCGTCCCGCTCGATCAATATGAGGCGATCTACCGGGAGCTGTTGACGCAGACACGGCCGACGTTGGAGGGGCTGGTGTTGATGACTCCGTATCTGATCGAGCCGAGCCGGGCCGATCCGTTCCGGGTCCGGATGGATGCGTACGGCGAGGTCGTGGAGCGCCTGGCAGCGGCGTTCGATGCCGTGTTCGTCGACCTGCAGGCGGCGTTCGATCGCGTTCTGATCCGGCAGCCCGTGGGCTCACTCACTGACGATCGCGTGCATCCCAACCGTGCTGGGCACTCAGTCATTGCTGGCGCCTTCCTTTCTGCAGTTGGGTTCGATGTGGGGAGCGGCGCAACCGACCCGGCAGGGTAGCGAAGACTCACGTCTGTGCGTTGACCGGATCGGGCATTCGCCGCTAGGATAGGGGAGGAAGCTGTGCGTTCAGGATCGGCATCGAATCGCGAAAGGATGGTGCGATGGCTGCTGTCATACTTGATGGGAAGACACTGTCGAAACAGATCGAGGCGTCGCTTGCCGAGCGGGTCGCAACGCTGAAGGAGAAAACAAGCGGGAGGACCCCGATCCTCGCGACGATCTTGGTCGGCGAGGATCCGGCCTCGGCGACCTACGTCAAGATGAAGGGGAACGCGTGTCGCCGCGTTGGGATGGAATCGCTCAAGGTCCTCCTCTCGGAAGAGACGACGACTGACGACCTCCTGGTGGAGATCGATAAGCTGAATGCCAATCCCGAGGTGCATGGGATCCTCCTTCAACACCCGGTGCCGGATCAGATCGACGAGCGTGCATGCTTCGATCGAATTGCTGCCGAGAAGGATGTTGACGGTGTGACCTGTCTTGGCTTCGGTCGGATGGTGATGGGCGAGGCTGCCTACGGTTCGGCGACGCCGGCCGGGATCATGAAGATCCTCGACCACTACGAGATTCCGATCGAAGGGAAGTACGCGGTGGTCGTCGGGCGAAGCCCGATCCTCGGCAAACCGATGGCGATGATGCTCCTGAACAAGCACGCGACGGTGACGATCTGCCATTCGCGCACGCGGGATCTCCCAGCGATTGTCGGTCAGGCGGATATCGTCGTAGGTGCAGTCGGCAAACCCGAGTTCATCAAAGGGGACTGGATCAAGGATGGCGCGGTCGTTGTCGATGCCGGCTACCATCCCGGCGGGGTTGGCGATGTCGAGCTGTCGGCGGTTGCTGAGCGATGTGCCGCGTACACGCCGGTTCCAGGGGGCGTCGGCCCAATGACGATTGCCACGCTGATGACCCAGACCGTCGAAGCGGGGGAGAAAGCTGCCGCCTAGTCGCGACGCTACCTGTGGAGTAGCCTGTCTTCGGTGAGCGGTGTCAGTCCATCGATCAGACTGAGTTGTCTGCTAGACGATCGCGCGAGCCATCTCGTACTGATCGACGAGATGCGTGAATCCGATCGACTGAAAAAACGCCTGCATCCCGTCGTCGGACCCGTCGACATTGATGGCGACGAGCCGCTTGGCCAATGCAGGGAGCGTCCTGGCCAGATGCCGAATTAGCGCACGCCCGCCGCCCCGCATTCGGTGTCCTTCGCCCACGACAAGCGTCAGGAGCCAGTTGAGTGCCGGCGCGTAGGCGAGAGTTCCGATGCACGTCTCTCCGTCGAACGCACCGAATAGCGATACGTGTTCCGGGATGGCATCGATGGCAGTGAACCGATTCTCAAATGACGGTGTCCAATCGGCGTCGGCGACCAGCTTGCGATAGACGTCGGTGCCGATCGATTCAATTTGCAGGCCCCGAGTCTCCGGCAGGTCTCGCAGGTTGTCCGGCTCGGCCGCGTAGCATCGCAACTCCCGAACGATCTCAAATCCGCTCTTGGTGTATGCCTTGATCGCCGGGTTGTTGCCGTGCAGAACCTCAAGAAGAAAGCGAGTTACGCCGAGGTCCCGAAGCCCGGGCAGCGCGTGGTCGAACATCTGCTTGGCCAATCCTTGCTTGCGAAACCCGGGAATGATGCCGGTGCCGGCATCGAATGCTGTGCGCACACCACAGATGGTATCGATGCCGATCATGGTGAATCCGACGAGATGGCCGTCGCTGTACGCTCCGACCGATGCTTCGTAGTCCACCGCGTTCTTCTCCATTCGCAGAAGCAGATGCTCCTCGGTCGTGCCGCTGGCATCCATTTGGTAGTCGGAGAACGCCTCCATGAACGCGTTGTAGAGCAGCTCCTTGTCGATCGCTCGGAGTTCCGGCATGGTCCGGCCATTGTGTGCTGACCTCGGGTTTGGTGCAAGGAACCGCTCTACGGACAGATCTCCGGGTGCCGGGCGTGCGGCCCGCGGTGGGGTTCGTTCACTGTATGGAAGTGCGTCGCTTAGCTACCTGTGAGAGCAACGAGTCGAGCAGCTTCCCCCTTCGCGATGGGGGTGTGAACGGAACCATGATAGGGAGAACCTTGCTGATCTCTGTTTCCTTAAGGAGACACGAGCAACCAGGAAACAGGTCTCGATCCTCTGTTGCCTTTGCCTCTCGAGCGCTACGGGTGACGCGGGATGACTCACACAGGCTGCTAGCTGGCGTGCATCGACAAGTCTCACTTTTTGAGGAGAATGACCCTTGTCCTATGCGTACACCCTTGGCGCCGCATATGCTGCTGTCCATAGAGCGATCGAAGCTGCGTTCAGCATGGGAAGGGAAAGAGGGAGGCGGAGGATGGCCGTCACTGCTCGAGCGTACCGGTATCCGGAGGACTACGATGCCGTGGGACGGTTCCTTGTCCGGACCTACGATCCGATGGCGGTTCATCGAAACTGGCTGCAGCCACGCTGGGAGTACATGCACTACCACCCAGCTCTTCAGGAGCCGGGGCTTGACCTTGGAACGTGTGGTGTGTGGGAGCATGGCAAGCAGATTGTCGGCGCGGCGCACTTCGAGCATCGCAGAGGGGTCAACTATCTCCAGATCGAGGCGGAGCATGCTTGCCTGAAGGAAGAGATGCTAGCGTATGCCGAGGCCCATCTGTGGGGTAGGTTCAAGGATGGAACGAACGTCTACGTCTACCTGGATGATCGCGATGAGGAAGCCCAATCGATCGCGGCAGGCCGTGGCTACGAACCGAAACGGGAGCTGGCGGAGCAGACGTCGACGCTTGCGCTCCCGGACCGGTTCCCGGAGGTTCGGATTCCGGATCGGTTCCGCGTCCAGAGCCTCGACGAAGCGTTCGAACTCGAAAAGGTTCACCGGATCATGCATCGCGGATTCAACCATCAGGGAGAGCCGCCCGAGGATGGGCTGGACGACCGACGCAGGAAGCTGTCTGCCCCGAACTTCCGCAAGGATCTGACGATCGTGGCTGTCGCTCCAAGCGGTGAGTACGTCTCGTTCTGCGGGATCTGGATGGACGATGCGAACCGGATCTGCTACGTTGAACCGGTTGCCACCGACCCGGATTATCGACGGATCGGGCTGGGGACAGCCGTGGTCCTTGAGGCGATTCGACGCTGTGGGCTCGAGGGAGCAACAGTTGCTTACGTTGGCTCGGATCAGGCATTCTACCTGTCGATGGGGTTCGAGGTAACCTGCTCCCAGACGCCATGGAAGAAGCACCTGTTGGACTAGACGTGTTACTTGGCGGAACGGCCTGGCTGTCGGAGTGATCTGCCGCGTAGATCGGGGTAGACTGAATGTACGATACAGCGAACAGGGGGTACTGATGGCGAAGTCACAGGACAAGCAGAAAAGCACGGACAAGAAGAAGGCACAGAAGACGATCAAGGAGAAACGCGCCGCAAAACGGGCCAAGAAGGCCGAGAAAGAGCGCCAATCCTGAAGCGGACGCTCATGCAGAGCTGACGCACAGCCTGCAACTCCACACTTCGCTGATGGAGGAGGTCCGATAATGACCGAGCGGCTCAAGGCGCAGATGGAGCAACGGGCGGCGCTATTCAGGAAGCTTGTCGATCGATTCGGGAATGGTGTGCTCGATGTTGTTGCGCAGCACACGATCGAGCAGACGAGGGCAAGGCTGGAGGGCGCCGATCTTGAGCGGCGCGATCTGAGTGCGGTGATGGAGCTTCTCTGGGATCAGATGGTCGACGGAACCGAGTTCGAGGTCGTCGAGCAAACCGAGACGGTGTTGCGGCTTCATGTGTCCAAGTGTCTGTTCTCCGACGAGATGCGCCGGCTTGGTGCGGCGGACATCGGCGATGCATTCTACTGCGCCTACGATCACGGTTTTTGCCAAGGCCTCAACCCCGCGATGCAGTTCACACGGATGAAAACGCTGATGAGCGGCGATGACTGCTGCGACCATACCTATGAGTTGAGCGCACACGACGGCTGACGGGCGCATGGGCTCGACTCGGCAAGAGGGGGAGAAGGCATGACGAACCCTGTTCGCAAGACGCACACTACGGCATGCGTGTTTCCCCGCTGGGGATTCGCACTGCTTGCCGCCGGCGGCTTCTGGGCGTCCGGACTGTATGCCGGGATCGCCCGTGCCGGCGATGCATCGACCAAGGTGCTTGTCGGAGCGATCGGGTTCGGCCTGATGGGACTCGCCATGCTGTGGGGTGCAGTCAGTCGGCGTCGATGAAGTCCTTGGTTGGGGCGATGTGGTGATGGGCAGCTTCGACGGCATGATTGGCAACGATGTCGGCCTGGCTGTGGCCACCAAGCCATGAGGCAGTCGGTCATGTCGGTTGGTAGAGCAAGATCAAACGCGGGGAGCTCGGTGCGAACCTGCTCCAATGCCCTCTCCGACTGATCGAGTATGGCGATATGTGCGCTTTCGTCGAAAGATCTTGCTGCCGTCGCGGTGCCAAGTCTTCGGTCACTTCCGTAACCGCAACGCGCTTGGCCCAAACTCCGCGTATGTCGCCATCCTTGGCTATCCCGATCCGGCCAACCCTCCACCGTCGACCACGAGTGTTGTCCCGGTGACGAAGGAAGCTTGTTCGCTTGCCAAGTAGAGAACCGCGTCGGCGATTTCCTCAGGACGACCGACCCGCTGGAGCGGACGATCGACCGATTCGGCGAGAATCTGCTGATGGCTTTGCCCAAGTTGCTGGGCTTCGTTCGCGAGCATCGGCGTGTCGGTGTCGCCCGGACAGACGGCGTTGACTCGGATGCCGTCGGGCCCGTGGTCGATGGCCATCGCCCGCGTCAGCTGAACGACGGCCCCTTTCGATGCGCAATACGAGACGGCGTTCCGGCCGCCCACGAGGCCCCACCCGGAGGCGGTGTTCACAATCGCCCCACCGCCGGTTGCGATCATCACTGGCAGGGCCGCCTTGGACATCAGGAAAACTGATGTCACATTGACGGCCATCACCCAGTTCCATTCCTCTTCGGTCGTTCCGAGGGCGGACGCGCGGCGGGTAACGCCCGCGTTGTTGAACAGCACGTCAAGGCGGCTCCACCGATCGGCGATCTTCCCGACGGCGGCTTCGCACTCGGCGAGCTTCGTTACATCGCAACGGATGAACAATGCCTCGCTGCCTGTTTCTGCTATGCTTGCGGCGACGGTTTCGCCGGCTTCTTGTGCAATGTCGATGACTGCGACCGCTGCGCCCTCGCGGGCAAACCGCTCGGCCGTGGCCTGGCCGATTCCCGACGCGCCGCCGGTGATCAAGGCGACCTTGCCGTGCAAGCGGCCGCTGTATCTGTCTCTTCCTTCCGGATTCATCGAGTGTCGGCTCCTTCCAATTCCCGGTGTATGTCGCGGACGGCTGCGACCCTTACGACGCGTACGTCGTCAACGCCGCAGCATACGCGGACGTACCCTGCGAGGGATTGATCGACCGCTTCGTCGCCGGTGTCGACGAGCAGTGGGCGAGTCGTCAGGCGGTCGAGCTTCTCCGGGGCCGCGATGACGATTACGTTGTTGCATCCGACGTGACGGAGTACCTCGGGACTGATCGGTTGGTTCCCCCGGCCGAAAAGGTACCCCTGACCGCCGATGGGTGTCACGACGATACGTGCGGACTGCTCACGGGCGAGCAGTTCAAGCAGCTGGGCTTCTCCAACGTCCGATGCAATGAGCGTTCGACCGCGGAGGACGTCGACCCCGAGCAGGGTCTTGTCCAGGCCCAGCTCGTCGAACACCGCTCGCGTCGTTGTCCCCGGCGCGACGATGTAAATCGTCTTGTCATTCATTTCATCGGCGAGGTGTCGTGCGACAGCCTTGATGCCGATTTTCCCGCTGACCGCCTTGGCGCCCTGCAGCCGGATGGCGTCGTCCGGAACCCGCAGTACGCCACAGAGGGTCGTACAGACTACCCCGTGGCGGATCGCGTCTTCGTCTGCGTCGAGAACTTCAGCCTCTCGCGTGCGCCTCCATGTGCCGGTAGCAAACGCGGCGGCGAGGTCACCGGCCACGGCCGATCCTATGGCGTACGCGCCGGAGTGGATTTTGACTCCAGCAGGGATGCCGAGGACGACCTGACGTTCACCAACGGCGTTGTACACATCACGAGCTGTACCATCGCCTCCGGCGAACAGCAGGAGATCGATACCGAGCCGGTGCATCTCGCGGGCTGCCGTCTTCGTGTCCGCGGCCGTGGTCGGTCCTTGGTCGGCTTTGCCAAGGATCCGGACTGACCGGGAGGGGATCCCACACCGGGCGGCAACCGCCTCCCCCATCGGCCCAGGACAGGTTACGAGTTCGATCCGATCGGCGATTGAGTGAAGGCGGGTCATCGCATCGGCCGCGCGGTCGAGCGCCTGTGGTATCGCACCGAGTTCGCGCGCACGGCGCTGGATCTCGACACCGTCGCTTCCCTTCAGGCCGACCCGGCCTCCGAGTCCAGCAACCGGGTTGACGATCAAGCCGATGCGCGCATGATGATGAGGCCGTGAGCTCAAGTTGGTCATTGTGGGATCTCCTACGGGGCCTGCGAGGATGCGTCGCGTTTCTTGAGGTATGCACGCCATGTGATCGCCCACTGCGCTGGATCGTCGAGCGGAGTGTGATCGGCGCGGTGTACCGTGGAATTGTGTGGAGCAGTCCTCACGAGACCCGGAGTGGTCCGTGCTTCGTCTGCGACTTGCCGCAGGATCTCGACGTACTCGTCGAGATCCGCTTGGGAAAACGACTCGGTCGGCTCGAGCGTACACGGTTCGGGAACCACGAACGGGTGATGGCTCGTCCAGTAGTGTACTCCGTAGTCGGCGGCGCGCAGCCCGATATCCTCTGATGATACACCGGCCTCGGCACACAGCGACTGCAGGCTGTAGCGCACTTGTTCGATCCGGTGATGGCCGCTTGCGTACGGCGCCTCAATCCCGGCGATCTCGCACATGCGTTGGAGAAGGTAGTTGTTGTTGAGTACTGCAGTTCTAGATACCGTGACCAATCCCTCGGCGCCGAGGCTCATCACCCACGCGTACGCCTTCAGAATTGCTCCGGTGACGCCGTAGAAGGCACGCAGCTTGCCGATCGATCTCGGACGATCGTTGTCGAGACCGTACCGCTCGCCGTCGAATGTGACGAGTGGCGTCGGTAGGTATGGTGCGAGACGATCGGTTGCGCCGAGAGCGCCGGCACCCGGCCCGCCACATCCGTGCGGCGTCGAAAACGTCTTATGCAGGTTGAAGTGGCATAGATCAAAGCCGGCGTCGCGGGCGCGCGTGATTCCGAGGATACCGTTAGCGTTGGCCTGATCGTAGAAGCAAAGACCGCCTGCATCGTGGATGACGCGGACCCACTCGGCGATGCGCGGATTGTAGATCCCGGTGTCCTCGGGGTTGGCCACCATCAGGCCCGCCGTCCGCTCGGACACGGCGGCTTTCAGCGCGTCGAGATCGGGGTAGCCATCCTTGTCTGGATAGAGGGTCACGGTATCGAAGCCGGCCGTTTTGGCGCAGGCGGCGTCCGAAGGGTGGGAGAAGATCGTCGTGATGATCTCGCGCCGCTGCTCCGCTTCGCCTTGCTCGGCATGGTATGCGCGCAGGATCGATGCGGCACCGTAGATCGCAGCGGATCCGGCGCCGGGCTGGAGCGAGAATCGATCCATGCCCGAGATTTCGCAGAGGATTTGCTCGAAGCGGTACAGCACCTCGAGAATCCCCTGGGCGGTTTCCAGTGGTTGGAGAGGGTGGATCGCGGTCAGTGTCGGCATCGATGCCAGGCGCTCGTTGATCTTGGGAGAGTACTTCATCGTGCACGTTCCCTGGCCGATGTCGACGTTGAGATCCAGGCCGAGGTTCTCTTGCGATAGCCGCATGTAGTGACGCACAACCTGGGGTTGTGCGATTTCGGGCAGCGCAGGCGGCTCGGTGCGACGAAGCGCAGGCGGCAGGGCGCCTACGACGTCCCCGGCGACATCGTGAATCTCGTTTTCGACACGTGGTGGCAAGATTCCCCGTTCGCCCGGGCGGCTGAGCTCGAAGAGGATTGGCTCGTCCCATCGCGCTTGGTGGAAGCGTCGTGGTTTCGGATGACCGCCTTCGTAGCGTTTGTCGGTGATGTTCTCCATCTAGCTCACCGCCCTTCGCACGGCATCGACCAGGTGGTCGAGATCCGCCTTCGTGTGTTGTTCGGTAACGCAGTAGAGGGATGATGCACCGAAGGCCGGGAACATTGAGGAGAGGTCGACCCCACCGAGAATCCGTTCTGCAAGAAGCATCGTGTTGATCTCGGCAACGGATTTGTCCGTCTCGTCGAAACTGACGGTGAACTCTCCAAAGTGCGGTGCATCGAACGGTGGTGCGGTTACGCCGTCAATGTCATCGAGGAGAGCCATGGCATATCGTGCTCTCTGCATGATGCTCTCGCCGAGTTCACGCATCCCCTGCGGACCCATCAGGGCAAGGTAGACCCCGGCTGCGATCCCCCATAGTGCCGACGCGGTGCCGACGAACTCGGCGCCCTCCTCGCGGCGCGCGAACGAGGTCCGGTCGTACGCGACATCGCCAAAGCCGTACTCGCCGGGTACGCTGGTTGGCGTCAAGCCGAACAGCCGAGACGGATACTGCATCACGTACTGTTCCTCGTCACGGGTGGCAATGAAACCAGCGTGGCCGCCGCCGTACTGCATCGGAATACCGAGCGATTGGATGTCGCCGCAGGCAATGTCGGCGCCGTAGCTCGCTGGTGGGGAGATAACCCCGAGGGAGATCGGGTCAACGCCGACGACGCAGATCGCCCCCGCCGCGTGCGCCCGATTGGCGACCTCCTCCGCGTGCGTTTCGAGCGTTCCGAGGAAGCTTGGGTTCTCGAAGTAGACTGCCGCGACGTCCAGCGAGAGCGCGGTGTCGAGCATCGCGAGATCGAGCCCCCCGGTTGCGGGCATTGCGGGGATCATCTCGATGGATAGGGTCGGTCCGCAGTAGTCACGCATCCTCGAGAGAACGTCCGGGCGGATTGTTGAGGCGACGAGGATGCGACGGCGATCGGTGATGCGCACTGCCATCCGGACCGCAGTTGCCGCCGCCTGCAAACCGTCGTATGTTGGAACGTTGACCACGTCCATGTCGAGTAGCTCGCCCATCATGCTTTGGTATTCGAACAGCGCCTGGAACCGGCCGTGGTCGTCGTACGGCTCGCCGGCGTAGGCTGTGAGAAATTCGCTTCGTCGGGTGATCTCTTCGCAGACGGCCGGCACATGATGGTGATAACAGCCTGCTCCGAGGAACGAGACGAAGTCATCGCAAGTAGTGTTCTTCGACAGAAGCGTCGAGATGTGTCTCGTCAACTCGACTTCGGACGGCAGCGGCTCTGGGAGGTCGAGCAGACGTCGGAGCCGGAGGTTCTCAGGGATGTCCTGGTAAAGCTCATCGATGTCGGAGATCCCGATCCGGGCGAGCATCCGTGCGCGTGCTGCCGGGGCGGAGTTTGGGATGTAGGGATGGATGATGGGCTGCCTTGCATTCATGCTTCGCTCCGTTCTAGGTGGATCCGTCCTTCGCGCTAGGCATAGCACTTGCTAGGCCAAGATGCTTTGTCCCCGCTGCGCTTGAGATTCGGGGTCGTTGAATCTGTCGAGAATCCGCGTCTTCGAGGACGTCAGGTGTTCCTCCATCAGCCGACGTGCGCCGGCTTCGTCTCTAGCGAGGAGCACGCCGGTCATCTGTTCCGTGGTTTCGCGATCCTCCGCGAGCCCTTCGACGCCCATCCACGGATCGCTGATCCGCACCCGGGTGCTATCCCGCAGAAGCAAGCGGATGAACCGGGTCAGTCGCTTGCTTCCGGAGAGGGAGGCGACGCCGAGATGAAAAGCATCATGAAAGCGCACATACGCCTCGAGGGAAAGGCGATCCTGCTTCGAGAGCCAGTCGAGTTCTCTGCGGCTGTGTTGGCGGAGATCGAGGATGTCCGCCTCCGCTCCCCGGCGGGCGGCGAGGACGGCTGCCTCTGGTTCCAGGAGAAAGCGCAAGTGGAACACCTCGTGAACGTCGTGGATGCCGACCGGGACCACTCGATATCCGATTCGGGGGAGGACCTCGATGAGACCCTCTTGGCTAAGCAGCCCGAGCGCTTCTCGGACCGGCGTCTTGCTGACACTGTAGGCCTTGGCAAGCCTCGCTTCTACGAGAATCTCCCCCGCCGGGATGTCAGCGAAGACGATGCGATCCCTGATGTCAGCGCGAATCGAGTCAGTCAGCGAGACCCGATCTGATGAACTCTGGACGTTTCGTCCGCTGTGGGGCGTCGGATTCGGCACGTCCCCTCCCGGGATCTGATATACTAAGCAGTATATCAAGTGACCTGTCAGGCTCCAAGGTGGATTCTTCGATCGGGGCACACTGGTGTCAGACATTGGAGTCTCCCGCGATGAAATCGAAGTGGAGCATACCGAATACCTGATTGGAGGAAGGCACATGGGACTGCGCCGGGAAGGGTTCGATGTCGTCATCTGGGACTTCAACGGGACGCTGGTTGATGACCTCGATCTGGTCGTACGTGCGGTGAACCTTCAGCTGGCTGCGCGATCGCTACCCCTGTTGACGGTTGACCGATATCGTGAGGTCTTCGGTTTCCCAATTGCCGAGTACTACCGCAGGATTGGGTTCGATCTATCCGCTGAACCGATAGAGCAGCTCTCGGCCGAGTTCCATGCTGCGTATGCACCCGGCCTAATGGGCTGCCCACTACACCCTGGCGTGATGGACGCCTTGGAGCAGTTTCGGGCGTTTGGTGCGAGGCAGTTCGTGCTGTCAGCGATGGAGGAGAAGCTGCTGCACTCCGCGCTTGCGCGGCTTGGGATCAAGCGTTTTTTCGAAGCACTCTATGGATTGGCTGACCGGAACGCCGCCTCGAAGCTCAAACGAGGACGCGAGCTAATCACCGATTATCGGATCTCTCCACAGACGGCGCTGCTGATAGGCGATACCGATCATGATGCTGAGGTCGCCGAAGCATTGGGCATTTCTGTGGCTCTGGTTGGTGCAGGACATCAAAGCATCGATCGATTGCAGACGGTCGGTTGTCCCGTCTACGCGTCGCTCGAACAGCTCACACCGCAGTTCTCCGCAGTATCCAAGGCGAGCTCTGCCTGAGATCCGTCCAGTAGCGGACTTGCAGGAAGACCAAGCTGACACTCCTAGCCACCTGTCCCCGGCATCTGCAACGATCTCATGAGCTTCTGCATTACAATGGCTCGACGCCATGAAGACACAGCCCAGCTTGGACCAATTAATCTCGATCGATGGGAAGCGCGCGTTGATCACCGGCGCCGCGGCCGGGATCGGCAAGGCGATGACCGCACGATTCGCCGAGGCGGGCGCGCATCTGACCCTCGTCGACATCGATTCAGAGACGCTGGCCGCAACGGCGCGTGAATTGACCGAGTCAGGGGTAGCAGTCACGCCTCACGTCGTCGATGTGTCGGACGAAGACGCTGTCGACCGGCTATGGATCGAGCTGAGAGAGAACGAACCGGACATCCTCGTCAACAACGTGGGGATCTATCCGTTCAAGCGGTTCAGCGAGGTCGATGGGGCGTTCTATGACCATGTGATGCGGACGAATCTTTCCTCAACGGTTTGGATGTGCCGGCAGATGATCGATCGGCGTAGGGACCGGGGCGGGATCATCATCAACATCGGCTCGACCGATGGGATCCGGCCGGCTGCGGACGAGCTATCGCATTACAGCATCAGCAAAGCCGGCGTGATCGCGCTGACCCGGAGTCTCGCCAAGGCGCATGCAAGGCACGGGTTCCGGGTCAATGCGATCGTTCCGGGTGCCATCCTTCCTTCCGGAGCCAAGCAGGTGGTCCAGAAGATGGTTGACGGCGGTGTGGGGGCCGTGAAGATCGGGGCCGAGTACGTCCGACGGACTCCTCTTGGACGATTGGGCCGATCGGACGAGGTGGCCCGGATCGCCCTGGTTCTCGCAAGTGAACTCGCGAGCTACGTGAACGGCGCCGTGATCCCGGTGGATGGCGGATTCCTAGCGGCCTGAGCCGCGTGCGGTGACGGGGAGATCAAGGTGGGTGAACGTGGCAATGAAGGGAGTGCACGTATGACAGCCGAAGGAACAGGCGCGAAGTGGGAGCTGCCCGATGATGATGCGTACGCACAGATGCTTCACGCATCCGATCTGTGGAGAGGGCCGTGCATTCGCTCGATGATCAGATCTCTCGACCTTCCTGCAAGCAGCTGCGGGCTCGATGCAGGCTGCGGGATTGGCCGGCACACGCTGTGGATGGTGGAAGCCGTAGGTCCAGCGGGCCACGTGACCGGCGTCGACTTGTCGCCCGGATTCGTGGAGCGAGCCAGTCGGATGGCCGAGCAGGCGGGCCTGTCGGACAGCGCCTCCTTCCAGCAGGGAGATCTGAACCACCTGCCGTTTGACGATGACAGCTTCGACTGGCTGTGGAGTGCGGATACGATCTACTTCGGGCCGAGCGCCGAAGGGTATGCAGCCGAGGATCCGTTGCCGTTGATCCGCGAGCTCTCTCGGGTTGTGAAGCCCGGCGGAAGCGTCTACCTCATCTACTGCACGGCGCAGAACCTGCTTCCCGGATACCCGCTATTGGAGGCCCGGCTCAATGCGGCTTCCGCAGCAGCCGAACCATTCGTGCGTCAGAACAGACCGAAGTTGCATTGCTTGCGCGCACTGGAGTGGCTTCGCGATGCCGGCCTGGAATCGCTTTCGGCTTGTGCCGTGGCAGATGGCGTGCACGCGCCACTCGATGACGAGCTGAAGAACGCGCTGACGGGTCTGCTCCAATGGCGCTGGGGAGCCGACCCTGTGTCGAAGCTGTCCTCCCAGGACGCGGCGGAGTACCAGCGGCTTTGCAGCCCCGACTCGCCGGACTTCATCCTGAATCTCCCCGACTACTTCACCTTCTTCACCTGCTCGATATTCAGTGCCAGGGTCGTAGGGTGAATCCTGCGGAAGCGGAACCTCGCGCCGATCCCGTCTACCGAGACGAGTTCACCGTTTCGGAGGACGTGATCGACGGGAATGGGCACGTCAACAACGTGTCGTACGTGCAGTGGATGCAGGACATCGCCATTGCGCACTTCGCGGCGATCAGCGGCGTTGACTTGATGCGCGATCTCGATGGAACGTGGGTCGCGCGATCTCACCACATCGAGTATCTCAGTCCAGCGTTCGCCGGAGACCGGATCGAAGCCAGCACATGGATCGCCAGCCTCCGTCGCGTACGTTCCGTGCGACGCTATGCGTTCACAAGGGTCTCCGACGGCAAGACACTCGCAAGAGGCGAAACCGAATGGGTCTTCGTGAGTACCGAGAGCGGGCGCCCGACTGCGATTCCCGAGACGATCCGGCAGATCTTCACCCTTGCACCCGAAGGTCCGGGATCATGAACGCACTATCTATCGTCAACCCTTGGTGGGCCGCACTTGTCGTCTGGGGCGTCGTGAATGCGGTCAACCTTCTGCAGGCAGCGGGGTTCCTTTCGCGGGTGCCGACCGGAAGCATGGCGGTCAATCACCTGCTCGGCCGCGTGATGATCGGCCTGGCCATCCCTGCGATCGTGGCCCTCGTCGCGTTTGTTCGCGCGGGCGCCGGCGTGCGGCACTGGATCGGCCCGGGCGTCTACCTGGCGTTCGTGGCGCTGATGATCGCTGTGGAGTATGTCTGGCCGGTCGAGTTCCGGTCACCGATGCGCTACGACATCCTCGTGCCGTACTTGGTGCTATTCTTCGGCGCAATCCTCCTGATGGGGCTGCCCATGTTTCGCATGAACCGTCCGCTGTGGCTTGTCACCGTGACCACCACGATCCTGCTTCTGGGCTCGATGGTGTTTGCGATGAGCAAGGGTGTTGGGTGAGGGGAGAGACACTGTGCGCGTCCCGCGATTTCGGCTCGGTGTAGCCGAGACTTACAAGCAGTCCGAACAGGCCCCTGCGTTTCCGCGGAGCGTTTCTCGCAGCAGCCGAGGCCGAAGCCTTGATGTTCCGGCTATGCTGAAACTCACAAGCTGCCCGAAGGGCAGCCCCCGACCCTGTTTCCGCAAAGCGGAAACCCGCAAACAGCCCTGCGGGCTGCCCCTTGCCCCAACCCCTTCAAATCCGTAGACTGCTGTTCGACAGGTTGCATGTCAATATGCGGAAAGAAAAGGAAGGAAGAACGGGGGGGATAAACAGCGATTGTGATGACAGCGCTTAGTGATGCTAGCTTGCACCTTCGCACACCAGCAATAGTTGGGCAAAGCTGCAAAGGGGGCTGCTGATGGGTACACATGAATCGGACCGCGTGCTCAAGATTACGTTCGTCCTGCCAGGCCACGGCTCCATCTCGCCGGACGAGTTTTAGCAGCTCTTCAAGTGTGCGGACGACTTTGCGAGATCCATTGTGCAACAGGAGTCACTGGATCTCATGGACGAGTTGGGGCTGCCATCTGATGTCAAGCTCGCAACCGTCTCAAGGGGCCAGCAATTGGGCCGTCGTATTGCCAGTCCGGCTCAGATTGAAGCCGTCAAGCGCGGATGCTGGATTGTTGTCATGACAATCTCGGGGTCGGCTCTGCTGTGTGTTCTCAAGCAGTATCTGCATCCAGTGGTCCTTGAAGCCTGGAACCAAAGCGACATACGGGAACGTCTCCTTGAGTTCCTGCAGGATCCAGTCTTCAAGTCTGCAGCGCGCAAAGCTGAGCTGAAGGCTGTGGAGCGATTGCGGTATGGCAATATTCAGGTAACGGGTGTCGACGATGACTCCAAACCGGCTGAACCCAGTCTCACCGTTCACTTGGAGCGTCACGCAATCGTGGAGGTTCGCGCGGTGGATGATCTCCTGATCGATGAGTTTCTGGAGAAGCTGACCCAGGGCAGGCAATTCTGCCTCGGGGGCGTGCGTAACAAGCATTCACCCGATGCTTTCGAGTGTTGCGCTGAACAGAAGCGGGACGACGCGCAGGTGATGCGCAGGGTTGTGTCTGAGACCAACGACAAGAACTACCTCAGAAGGAATGAACGATGTCTTTACACACCATTAGATTGCCAGCAGGAGAATGGGAATACGATGATGCCAAACCTCTTGGCGAGGCTGGCGGGTTCGGTGAGGTGTTTCTTGGCAGCGGAGCAAATGGACCTGTTGCAGTCAAGCGTTTGAAGATTAGCGCAGATCAAGCGGCACATCGAGAGTTGAAAATCGGTCAAAGGCTAATGCAGCAATCATTTGCGCATGTTGTATCTGTGCTTGATGCGGGGCAGGACTCTGAATCAGATCGGTATTTTCTAGTGATGCCAGTTTGTGACTTTAGCTTGCAAGATAAGATCAATGAAGCAGGCGGGGCAATTGATCAGGTAACTGCGAAAACTGCGATCCTACACATCATCGGTGGTCTCTCTGAAGTGCGAAATATCACTCACCGAGATCTGAAGCCTGCCAACGTCTTATATCATCAATACGCGTGGAAGATCGCGGACTTCGGAATCGCGAAATTTATTGAAGACTCAACGTCCATGGAGACGCTCAGGAGTAGTCTCACCCCAGCATACGCGGCTCCAGAGCAGTGGAAAGGTGAACGCCCAACTACAGCTACTGATGTTTACGCACTTGGTTGTATCATTCATGCGGTACTTACTGGAAACCCTCCTTTCAATGGTTCGATTGATGATATCCGCGAGAGTCACTTGCATAAGGTCCCTAGCCCAGTTGCTGTGCTACCTCCACGCTTTGCTGCGTTTGTTGCCCATATGTTGAGGAAACCGCCCAATGCTAGGCCAACGCTAGAACGGTGCGCGGAAGTCCTATCAGAGATAGAAGTGGCTTCAGGAAGTTCCGACAGGGTTCATTCGGCAATTGACGAAGCGGCGAAACTGGTAGCAGAAGTAGAGGCTCAAGAAGAAGCAAGAAACCAAGCTGCAGCCACCTTGCGTCGTGACCGTGAAGAGCTTTTCGCTGACGCAAGATCGAGCTTCCTATCCATTAGGGAGAATCTGTCCTCAAGGATAAGAGAGTCCTCTGAAAGCGTAACGCTTGATCATAGGGGAGTCTTGCATTTCGGTGAGGCGGAACTCAGTTTTCCGCGTGACCCGGAATTCCTAGAAGAACTTGTCCTGGCTAGACATGCGAGGGGAACCAAGCCATACGGTTCTACGGGGTGGAACATCTTGGGCTGGGCGCTAATCAGCCTGACTTGCACCAGAACCTCGTACACATGGTCCGCATCACTGCTATTTGGCGACCTGGAAGACGGTAACGGCTATAGATGGTACGAGGTTGCTTTCTGGACATTGGCGCAACAGGAAGAAAAGGACGAGCCGTATGGCTTGGAGGGCTACTTGGCTGACATTGATCTTGCATGTGGAAATGGTATGCACGTCGTCAATGTAGCGTATGGACCGTTGCCAATAGATAGTGAAGATGAAGAAGGATTCATCCTAAGATGGGTAGGGCTGGTTGCGAAAGCGGCGGTTGGGAAGCTTAGTCGACCAAGAGGTATGCCAATCCGCGATCTCAAGTAATTAGAAGCATAAGGGAACCTCCGGGTCTGATCTTGATTCTCAGGATTCTTCTCTCAGCCGACTCCTCAAGCTGTGCTCGAACGCTGTGTGTTTCCTCTCTGCGTCTCTGCGCGAGAAGGCAGTTGGAAGTGGATGTCCCTACGGTACCTCGAGTTCCCGCGGTGAGGAGTCGAAAGGTGGCAACACGTTGGTCTTCTCTAGGTAGGGGGAGCGGGGTTCCGGGGACATAGTACGTAACTGGGGCGTACGCGAGGTGGAGATAGGTATTGTGTCCCGGAATCCCCTGCTGCCGGACTGCCGCCTGTAGTCTAACCGGTCAGAGAAGTGCGAAGCGCTTCGATCTGCTGGTGACTCAACCCGACGTCATCATGCAGGTAGTCGATGACGACCTCCTGAAGACTGTTCACGGTTCCGGGGGAGCCAGTCGATAGTGCCACGCCCCCGTTCATGTCTCGGAGCTTGCTCAACAGCTGTTCCTCGACTTCGCCGCGGAGCAGATGGATCTTCGTGATGCCGTAGCGGTTCTCGAAGGACAGCGCGTAGTCGTCGACAACCTCCTGGTAGGAAGCCCCCGCCAGCGATTCGAGAATGGCAATGGTGATCCCTGTCCTGTCCTGTCCCAGCTTGCAGTGGATCAAGTACGGCGGCGCGTGGTCGATGATGAACTCGAGTACCTCTCGCAGTTCCTCCTTGAAGCGAGACCAGGTCACCGCCAGCCCGATGTTTCTCGCGAGGAGACCCCCGACGCTGCTGCACGCGTCGCAGTAGGGGCAGTCGGAATACTCCTGCTGCGGATCCTCTGAAGAGGTGCCGACATTGATGATCGTTTGAATACCCACCTGCTTCACGAGAGTCTTCACGAAGCGAGAGCGATCTGGAACGTCTGCATTCCCGGGATGGGACGACCGATACAGCACGCCACTCATGATGTGGCCGCATGAGACCTCCCGGAAGTTGGCAAACTCCTCATCCGAGGAGCAGTCGCTTCGAAGAGTGCGCGTCTTGACCGCTCGCTGCTTGATCGTGCTGAGGTAGCTGCCCTTTCGAAGGAGGCGCAGTATGAACGCGTCGTTCTCATCGATTTCGAACTCCCTTGAGACGTTCGTGTACCACCCGGTGATGTAGACCGTGTTCCCAATCAGCGCAAGACCGGGAACGCCCAGCGGGAGAGACGGGAACAGATCGTCGATGTCGATGCAGGGCATCTCAAGGTCCAGGCCCGTCTTGGCCAAGACCACGGCGACGTGATCGCCGACCTCGATGTTCAGATCCGACAGATCGGCGGCCGTTAGGCTCGTCTCGACGCTTCCGTACACCTGCTCGACGCTGGTGCAGACTCCGTGCTTGTACGACGTGGAGACCGCAGGCAGAGAAAGCAGAGCGGCGACCAGGACGCCGACAAACGCCAGCAGGGCAAACCTTCTCGCTCTCATCGCTCCTCCTTGTGCTAGACATGCGGTGGGAATGTTGCACCAGTCTAGGCGCGTAGAGCTGCTAGGCCTTCTCTGAGGACTCCCCTTGCGAATTCCTTCCACCAGTCTAGGCGCGTAGAGCTGCTAGGCCAACCGCTGGCTGTGGCAGGATCTCCCCCCGGATGATGTAGTCCATCGGCGCTGTGTGCCCCCGCGTCGCGTGCTCCGTCTCCCTGCAAAATCCAATCGTAGCCCCCTTCCCACTCCGAAGGAACAGCGACTTGTGCTAATTCGCGCGTCCTAGCGTCTTGCGCCACGCATCTTCAATGGGGGATGCGCTTACTGCGATTGGCTTGAGGATCGTTGGGTCGCAAGATAAGACCAAACGCAAACAGTTTTGCATCTGGTAGCACCAAACGCTAAACTCATTGCATATGTACTTGAGAAGGGAATGGATTCAACGGATTGAGGAAGCATTCGACGAGCGGTCCATTGTCTGGTTGAAGGGCGTGCGTCGTGTGGGGAAGACGGTTCTATGCCGTTCGTTGCCCGATGTGGAATACTTCGATTGCGAACTGCCGCGTACGCGCAGATTGCTCGACGACCCTGAAGGATTTCTGAACGACACGCGAGGGAAGCGGATTGTGCTGGATGAGATCCATCGCTTGGCAAATCCGTCAGAGATCCTGAAGATTGCAGCGGATCACTATCCGGATACTCGTATCCTCGCCACTGGCTCTTCCACGTTGGGTGCGTCTGAGAAATTCCGCGATACGCTGACTGGAAGAAAGCGCACGGTTTGGCTCACACCGATGACACTGGCTGAGTTGAAGACCTTCCAGCAGGACAACTTGGCGCATCGTCTCCAACGTGGCGGCTTGCCCCCGTTCTTCCTTGCTGATTCATTCCCAGAGTCAGACTATCAGGAGTGGCTTGACTCCTATTGGGCCAAGGACATTCAGGAGCTATTCCGGCTAGAGAGACGGACGTCCTTCCAGCGTCTGGTCGAACTAGTGGCCACACAAAGCGGAGGCATCTTTGAGGCGACGCGCTTCGCGGGCCCGTGCGAGATCAGCCGCCAGACAGTCACCAATTACCTTGCTGTGCTTGAAGCGACCTTGGTTGCCCACATTGTACGGCCGTTCAGCACGCGTCGCTCAACTGAGCTTGTTTCTGCACCGAAAGTCTATGCCTTTGATACGGGCTTCGTCTGTTACGCACGCGGGTGGGACGACTTGCGATCGGATGATCTTGGCATTCTGTGGGAGCACTTTGTGCTCAATGAGATCCAAGCGTCACTGCAGGCACAGTCGGTTCGCTATTGGAGAGACAAGAACGGTCACGAGATCGATTTCATCCTCCGAGGTCGAGCAACCGCTCCAGGCGCCATTGAGTGCAAGTGGTCTGCAGGCGAGTTTGATCCGAAGAGCCTCCTTGCATTCCGCCGCCAGTATTCGCACGGCAGGAACTGGGTTGTCTCCGCTGATGTAGATCAGGCATATACGCGCCAAATCAATGGCGTTGAGGTTCGGACCACAGGTCTTCGGGCTTTGGTCAGCGAGCTGAACGCGACCATGAAGTAGCCAGCCCAGAGATCGAGCAACA
>Ga0180432_10003737_pt1 | contig 21472 bp, 13 predicted proteins | sample SS_ome_10_FD_132414 | JGI IMG/M metagenome (GOLD analysis project Ga0180432, IMG submission 132414) | Hypersaline lake sediment archaeal communities from the Salton Sea, California, USA - SS_1_MS_2 metaG | ecosystem: Environmental > Aquatic > Non-marine Saline and Alkaline > Hypersaline >...
CTGTAGTTGAAGTTCGTCTCGGTCGAGGCATACTTGATCCGGTTCTTCGCCCACAGATTCCCGATCTTTATCGGGCTGAAAATATGCGGATACTTCTTCTCACCTGGTAGCATATAGTCCTCCCTTAAACGACATAAAAAAGATATGATTGTTTCCCACTGAGGTTGTATTAATAGCTATGTGTCCCTGCGCAAACACGAGTTAAAGATTATATGCAAAATCATGATCATTGCAAGGAGTTCTAAATTCTACTCAGGAATCAGAACAAGAAATTCCAAATTTTCATATCCAAAAAGGATCGGACTGTTCCAACTGTATCGCTGCCTGCCCCTACAACAAACTCCCGACATGGCCTCATCAATTACTGGCTTCAGCCGCTTCTTTGCCGGCAGGACCTTTTCACAGATTCATGGCAAAAATGGACAAGGTTTGCGGCTTCGGCAGAACATTTGACGAGCGAGCTAATTTAACATTTTGGGATACAGACTGATTGCGGCTGTATCACAGACATGGAAAGACGCCTTCCTGACTGAAGGTCCTTGACATCGAATACAGTGCGGCTTAAGATGATGCGGTACTGAGGCGCTAGCTGAGGATGGTTATCTCACTCCTCAGATTTTCCTTTTTCGCGCTGCAGTCAGTTTTAGACCTGTATTGAGAATGATTCAGGAAGAAAGGCCACCCAGTTGAAAACGAAAACAATCATCAGCCTTGAACAAGCTTTAACTCTGACCTACGCTACGCTGCGTTTTGTGCACATGGGGAGCCGGGTGATCAAAATTGAACCCACGCCAATACCGGGCCGGAAGTCCAAAGGAGATCCCAACCGGTACATCGGCCGCCCCTTTGCCGGGGAGGACCGCCACAGTTACTTTATTGCTCCCAACCTCGGTAAAGAAGCCATTTCCATTGATCTGAAGCAAAGGGAAGGCCAAGATCTTTTGAAGCGCCTCATTAGAAAGCTCGAGGCTGATGTTTTCTGCACCAACACCATGCCTTCCCGGCATGAGGCACTCGGCATTGATTACGAGACTCTACGCAAAGAAAAAGAGAATCTCATCTGGTGCTGCATTTCGGCCATGGGCCTGGCCTATCCTGATGTGCCGGGGTACGATCCGGTCATGCAGGCTCTGTGCGGATACATGGACCTCACGGGCCATGCCGATGGGCCGCCGCTCCAGTGCGGACCGCCGCTCGTCGATCTCAAGGCAGGCGATGAAGCTATCATCCAGATCCTGCTAGCGCTGATGGAACGCAAAGAAACGGGGAAAGGCAAACAGATCGACATTTCCATGGCTCAGTCGGCAGTCTCCTGGCTGCACACTTTTCTGCCCATGCTGGAGATGGGCAGTCCTCCATCGGAATTGAAGCGCTCTGGAAACGAGCATCGGCAGTTCATTCCGGTCAATGCCTACAAGACAAAAGACGGATACATTTACATGGCTTTGGGAAGTGATGCCCAGTGGAACCGTTTCGTTCAACAGCCGATGTTCACACCTTTAGATGAAGAAAGATATTCGACCAATGAAGGCCGTCGGAAAGATAAAAAGGAATTGCACGGTTCGATCGAATCCATCACCGAGCAACATCCATCCGAGAAAGTTTCTGCAGCACTCAAGCAAGCGGCTATCCCCCACTCTCCCATCACACCGATTGAGAAGGTCGCAGATTTGCCTTTTGTTGCTTCGACGGCTTTGAAAACAATATCCCCTGACGGACGGACAGTTCGGCTCCCGCCGCCCGCCGTTATAACCGAAGAACTGGAGCGCTTGCAGAGAACACTGCCCTTTGCTCCGGCCTACGGTGAGCATACCCATGCACTTCTCGCGGAGACAGGATTCACCGATGCGGAAATTTCTGATTTAAGGGAGCGGGGAGTGGTGGCATGAACCGATTCGATTACTTCAAACCCCAATCTCTGGAAGAGGCTTTCACCTTGAAGAGAAAGCATCCTGATGCCAGGTATGTGGCCGGCGGGACAGATATCATGGTCCAGATAAAAAACAGGGAGATCAAGCCGTCGGCACTGATTTCCCTGCGGAATATGCCGGAGCTGTCCTCCATTGAAATCAATGGGAGTGCCCGTATCGGCGCTGCGGTCACCATAGCAGATATCGCTCAACATCCTGAGCTGGAGCGGAACTACCCGGTTCTGGTGGCTGCAGCCAAAAGGTTGGGCAGCGTGCAAATCCGCAATGCGGCCACCATCGGGGGGAATCTCAGCAACTGCTCTCCCTGCGCCGACACCGCCACCCCTCTTCTCATCATGGAAGCGAAGGTCAAGCTTCGGAGTCCGGAAAAAACTCGTGAAATTCCAATCGCTGATTTCTTCCAGGGCCCGAGCGAATCCTGCCTTATCACAGACGAAATATTGGTCGAGATCGTTATCGAACCGCCTTCCGAGAAAGCACGGACTGTGTTTCTAAAAAAGGGCCGGGTCAAAATGGACCTGGCTGTAGCCAGTGTGGCTGTGCTCCTGGAAATGGAGAGCAGCACTTGCCTCAAAGCACGCCTCGCCGCCGGGTCTGTCGCCCCGGTCCCCTTGCGGCTGAGTTCTGTCGAAGAGTTGCTCGAAGACCAGACAATCACAGCTGATCTTATCGGAGAGGCTCAACGCTTGGCAATGGAAAACGTGTCTCCCATCACAGACATCAGGGCTACAGAAGAGTACCGCAGACAGATTGTCGGTGTGTACGTGAAACGAGGAATAGAAGACGTCCTCGGATGGAGTGCTGTATGAAACACGAAATATCCTTTGTCCTCAACGGCGTGGAGATGCGAGTTAGGGTCGCCGAACATCTCCGGCTCATCGATCTGCTCCGGGATGAGTTGGGTATGACCGGGACAAAGGAAGCCTGCGGCGAAGGAGAGTGCGGGGCCTGTACCGTTCTGGTCGATGGACGGGCTTTCAATTCTTGCCTATATCCGGTGCTCGAGATTGAAGGCAAAGACGTTGTAACCATCGAAGGGCTTCGGGACGCGGAGAATAAACTCTCAGTTTTGCAGACGGCTTTTGTGGAGAGCGGGGCGATCCAGTGTGGTTTTTGCACACCGGGGATGATCATGTCGGCCAAGGCTTTGCTCGACGCCAACCCTGAGCCTTCCGAGGATGAGATCAGAGATTCATTCCAGGGAAATTTATGCCGCTGCACTGGCTACGTACAGATCATCGCGGCTGTAAAACAGGCCGCACAGAAACTCAAAGGATCATCATGAGTGATTATCGCTATGTGGGAAAGGACATCATCCGGCCGGACGGACCGGACAAAGCAGCCGGCAAAGCCTACTACATTCATGATTTGAAGCGGCCGGGCATGTTCTTCGGAAAGATCAAGTTCAGCGATCAGGTGCATGCGCGAATCATCAATATCGATATCTCCAAAGCCGAGAAACTGCCAGGGGTGAAAGCAGTCATCACAGCCTACAACACTCCGAAAGTTCGGATCGGCTTCCTGCGCGATAATTTTGCCCTCAAAAAAGACAAAATCCGCCAATACAGGGATGAGATTGCGGCTGTGGCTGCCATCGATCCCGATATTGCCGAAGAGGCCATTGATCTGATCCAAGTGGATTATGAGCCTCTACCCGGAATTTTTTCCCCGGAAGAAGCCCTGGCTGAGAGCACAACCCTGATTCATGAGACAGATGCGCGGGGCCGGCCCAGGAAAGACAATATGGTTCCGGTGCGCTTCAGGCATGATTCAGGCGATCTGGAAACCGGAAAAAAAGAGGCCAAATACACAGCCGAGGGTGTCTATTCAACACCACTTGTCCAGCAGAGCTGTATGGGGACAGCGGGGTGTATCGCCGAGTTCGACATGAACAACAACCTCACCATATGGGCTAAAACTCAGATTCCTTTTCTGGCTCAGAGGGACTTCAACCAGGCCCTGGTGGCCATAGGGCTTCGAGGAAAGAACACCAGGGTCATCGTTCCCACTTTAGGCGGGGGCTTCGGATCAGGTCTGGACACCCATGCCTATGAATACATTGCCATTTTGCTGGCCTTCCGGACCGGTCATCCAGTGAAGATACTCTACAGCCGCGATGAAGAATTTGCCTATCTATCGCCGCGGCAGTCTTCACAGACAAAGATCATGCAGGGATGCGACGAAAAGGGAAAGCTCACGTTCAGATCAATCGATGTTTTGCAGGATAACGGTGCCTACACATCATGGGGGGCGACTTATCCTTCGGTGATGATGCTTCCGGCCACCTCACTCTACCGGGTGCCCAATATTCACTTTGATTCCCAAATGGTGTACACCAACAACACCTATTGCCAGGCCATGCGGGGGTACGGGAATCCGGAACTGAGCTGGGCGTTGGAAAACAACATGGACGAACTCGCTGAGGCGGCCGGGATCGACCCTTTTGAATTCCGGATGTTGAACAGCAACACAGCTGATGAAACTACACCCATGGGATTGAAATTCAGCACCTGTGCGCTTAAGGAATGTCTCAAGATCACAGCCGGTAAGCTGAATTGGAAAGAGAAGAGAGGCAAAGGGAAAAAAAGAGGCGTGGGCATGGCCTCGCTCCTTCATGTGGGAGGCGGCGCACGAATCTACCGCTCAGACGCAAGTGGATTAATCCTAAAACTGGATGACTATGGCAATGTCTATGCTTACCACGGTGGTGTGGAAATGGGACAGGGACTTCACACGGTGCTGACATCAGCCATAGCCGAATCTTTAGGAGTCCTGCCGGAAAAGGTGTTCATTAACCCGACCGACACGGGGACCTGCCCTTGGGATGTGGGAACCCATGCCAGCCGAGGTTCGTTCATGGCAGGCAATGCAGCTATTCTCGCAACGCAAAAGTTGAGAGATCGAATCTTCAAGATGGCGGAGGAGATTTTCCCGGCTGAGGTCGAGAAAAACCTCAAGAAAATTCTCAAGAAGAATCCGGATTTCAAACCTGTGGAATTCGACGTGAAAAAAGCGGCCAGGCGTGAAAATTTTGACATGAAGGACGGGTTTCTCTTCATCAAAGATGCGCCGGATGAAGACTGGCTTCATCTGGAATTGGGCCGTTTTCTCAGGGCTGTTCATTTCCGCCAACAGGGGCAGATGCTGACCACAGAGGCCTTTTACGATCCGCCCAACGAATTGCCAGACTGGAACAAAGGCTACGGAAACATGTCGGCCACCTATGTTTTTGGGACACAGGGCGTAGAGGTCGAGGTGGACACCGAAACGGGCGAGATTAAGATTGTAAAGATGGTCGCGACCCATGATGTGGGGAGGGTGTTGAATGTGCAAGGACTCAAAGGCCAGTTTTACGGCGCTTTGGCCCAGGGCATCGGATATGCCTTCTATGAAAAGCTGGAATCAGAGGACGGCAAGATCCAGAACACAAACTTCCGGGACTACAAAATCCCGACTATCCAAGAGATGAATTTTCCCATCGACCTCGAATTCATCGAAACAGATGATAGATTCGGGCCTTTCGGAGCTAAAGGTGTGGCCGAACCAGGACTGGTGCCCACTGCACCGGCCATCGCCAACGCCATCTACGACGCCATCGGGGTGCGCATTCGCGACCTCCCCATCACACCCGAAAAGATCCTCGCTGCACTGAAAAAAGTGCCCTAAAAGGTGCCAGGCACCTTTTTTTTATCTACATTTCTTTATAAACGATTTTACCACCGAGTATAGTATAAAGGACTTTGGTTTTCAGAATTTCTTCAGGCTCGATCGTGAACAGGTCTTTTGACAGAATCACCATATCGGCCAGCTTACCTTTTTCGATAAACCCTTTTCTATCCTCTTCGTGCGAGGCATAAGCCGACCCATAAGTGAAATATTTAATGGCCTCAGCCGTCGTCAACCGCTGCTCGGGAAACCACCCTCCTTCGGGGATGCCGAAGTCGATACTCTTACGGGTAACACAGGAATAAAGACCCCGCATGGGATCAAGAGGTTCCACAGGCCAATCCGATCCAAAGGCAAGCACGGCGCCAGCTTCAAGCAACGACTTCCAGGCGTAAGCCCCTTTACAACGCTCCATTCCGAACCTCTGCTCGCAGTACATCAGATCGGTAGTGCAGTGGGTAGGCTGCATGGACGGCACAACGCCGAGCTTATTGAAACGTGCGACATCATCCGGATGCAGCACAGAAACATGTTCGACCCTGTGCCGTAATCCTTTCTTTCCATGCTTTTGCTGAGCCAAATCGACGGCATTGAGCGCCCAATGAATGGCCTTGTCGCCTATGGCATGCATTCCCACCTGAAAATCGTTCCTGTGTGCCTTCTCGACCAGAGCGTACAATTCTTTTTTATCATACTGAGCTAATCCCGATTTATCAGGCTCGTCTGAGAAGGGTGAAAATAAAAGCGCAGTAGAGGAACTTATAGTGCCGTCAACGAATAGCTTCAAAAAACCGACTTTCACTTTGTCGTTCCCCGCACCCTGCCGGAGACCCTTCTGAATATATGTATCGATCTCATCAATGGGTAGCCATCCGTAGATTCTGAGCGACAATTCTCCTTCACTATCCAATTTCCTGAAGATATCGAGTTCATCAAGCGAGGCGGATGTATGGATGCTGGTCACACCGATCCTGGCTGCGTGCTCGATAGCCCGCCTGATATTTTTCTCAGGAGTCAACCCTTCTCTGGCTTTTTCGACTTTGATCAATTCTTCGGCGGCCTCTTTCAAGATTCCTGTCGGCTCACCTGTTTTGGTATCCTTGACGATCTCACCACCGAATGGATTTGGTGTTTCTCTGTTGATACCCGATTGCTTCAGGGTGACGCTGTTGACCCAAACCGAGTGCCCATCTACTCTGTGTATAACTACTGGATTTTTCGGTGATACTTTATCCAGGTCTTCCTTGGTCGGCCACCTTTGCCCGGGAAAAAGAGTGTGATCGAACTGACTGCCAAAAATGGGTGATCCCTCCGGCAGTTCTTCGATCTTCTTCGCTACCATTTCTTGGATTTTTTCAACAGACTTCACTCCCCGGAATGACAGGGCTGCAAGGGATTCCCCTCCCATTTCAAAATGACAGTGGGCATCTATGAAACCAGGTGTCACCAGATGTCCGTGTGCATCCAGAACATCTGTCGCTGTGCCGATGTGTTTTTGTACTTCCTCGTTTGATCCGACGGCAATGATCTTTCCGTCAATCACAGCCACTGCTTCAGCAAAAACCTCCTCCGCATCAGCAGTATAGATTTTTCCGTTAGTGACTGCAAAATCCGCTTTTTTTGCACTTCTGCACATTGGTAATAAAAGACTGAAAGCACACAAAATCAGGATAATTCGATTCATCGATCTCATAAAAGGTGCCTGGCACCTTTTTTGTCCGGTCTAGGGGACGTCGACTTTGACGGCGATGCCGGCAGCTGTGTCCCCGGCTGCGCACCCGACGAACAGGCCGTAGCCGCCGCCTTTGATGACAAGCTCTTCGATCAGCTCAATGGTCAATCGGGCTCCGGTCGAACCCTGCGGATGTCCCCAGACCAGTGAACAGCCGTAATTGTTCACATCCTCCAGCTTGACACCCATTTCCCTGCTGAAATAGACATCGTTCACGGCAAAGGGATTGTGTGTTTTTATGGCTTTGATATCTTTGATATCGAGCCCCGCATTTGCCAAAGTTTTCCGCGTAGCAGGGACGACCGACATGGCCATGAATCCCTTTTTGGCTCTGGCTTCCCCGTAGGAGACGACCTTAATCTCGATACCCGGATCCCGGCTCAGCTCGCGCGCTTTCTCTTTGGTGGTCATGACAATACTGGCATTGCCATCAGCCGGATAAGTCTGGGTACCGAAAGACACGGTCCCTCCAGGCTGGACAGGCCTCAATCTGGCTAAGGCATTAGCCGTGGTCGGAAAAACGCCCTCATCGCCGTTGACCGTGGCTACCAATTTCCTCCCACTGGGATCCATGACATCAATCGGAACCATCATGTACCGGTTCAGAAAGGCACTGTTATCCTTGAGCGCGTCCTGATACTGATTGTAGCGGATGAGGGTTGCTTCATCCTGCTCCTCTTTGGTGATCCCGGTTTCCTTGGCCACTTTTTCCGCTGTCTCGATCATAGCGTTTTTTGCATAAGGATCATAACCAAAATTGTCCCAAACCCAATCCTCCTTATCGCCGGTCCCCCCAACTCCCATGGGATTCGGATAATAAAGATGAGGACCATTGCTCGTCCGGTCACAGGTGACCACGAGGATGGTTTCACTGGCACCCACCTCGATCTCGTGGGCGGCCACACTCACACACCTGGCGGATGTGGCACAAGCCTGAGCAATGGTCGGGCCCGTGAGCCCATGCGCACCAATCATGCCTGCCAACCAAGGCACGCCATAAAAGCAATGCTTCTGCGGAACAGTCATTCCCATGACCACGGCATCAAAAATCTTCGGCGAGATTCTCCTTGACTTAAAGGCTCTCTTGCACACATCGGCCGCGAATTTTATAGAATGAAGGTGGGCAAAATTTCCCTGCCACCTGCAAAAAGGTGTGCTCCAGTAGGCATCGTAGGGTATATATGTCTTTTCAAACAGCATTTTTTTCTCCTTATCTTTTTGAAATCATCCGGATATCAGGCATGAGAAAATGAAGCATTCTTTTTGGGGCCGAATTTCATGAATGTTTCCATCCCGATCCGCATATCTTTGGTTGTCACGCATTCGCCCAAAATCTCAGCCTCATGCTTGAGGCCTTCCTCAAGAGTCATCTTAGCCCCCTCGAGAATGGCCCTCTGCAGGATCTCATCGGTCTTTCGCGAAAGTGGTCCTATATCCACATCGGGCAATGCTTCAGGAACTTCGATCGGGTTCTTTGCAATGGAAGGTACTGTTATATCCCCAGCGATCAATTTTTTCACAAATTCAACACCCGCCTCTTTGACATCGCCTTCCACTTCCGCCTGGATCAATCCCAACTTCAGAGCCTCCTCAGAAGAGATAGGATTCCCTGTCCGTAAAATCGGCCAGGCAGCGGTCAGCCCAATCCAGCGGGGAAGCCTCTGTGTGCCTCCATAACCAGGGACAATGCCGAGTTTCGGTTCGGGCTGCCCGGTTAAAACTCTCGATCCCTTTTTCGCAATTCTTGCCGTACAGGCCATGGCCAATTCATTTCCGCCGCCAAAAGCCAATCCATTCATGGCACAGACCACAGGTTTTCCGAGGTTTTCGACAAAATTAAGAACCCCCTGGCCTCGCAAGGCAAACTCATGAAGCTCCTCGGGCGAGCGCATCATGGCAATTTCGTTGATGTCAGCTCCTGAAACAAAGGCCTTCACGCCAAAACCGGTCAGTACCGCCCCTTTGATGGCAGGGGCATTCTTTATGTCCTCAAAAGTACTCCTGAGCTGTCGCATTATGGGCTGGTTCAGCGCATTCAAGGCCGCCGGTCTTTTTATAGTCACCACCGCAATATCATCCACATCTTCCCTATAGACCATCGGAATATTCCATGGCTGGCCGGATGCAGCCTGTTTGACCAAAGCTTCAGGCACCTTGAACCCGGGCCACTCTTCGGCATAGGCTTTCACCAGCTCCAGCGCTTTATCGACGCCTACGTTGTTCATCATTTCGAAGGGCGGCTTCACAACCAAGGCTGTGCTCACAGCCATTTCCAAATCCCCCAAATCCGCAAGTCCTGCATCCAATGTCTCGCAAACAAGTCCGAAATAGGCACCTCTCATGGCGTCAGCCACTCTTTCATAAACACTCTCGCTATAATAGACATTGGCTGTGTTGAACTCAGTCTCCCACCACGTTCCCATCTCGACCTGGGCATCCAGAATCTTCGGGGAATGGAACCAGGGCATGATCTTCTCATGCATGGCTGTCACACCATGCTGGGTGATCGGATTTCCTCCTGTCAAATTCATGGCCGTGAAGGGACCGACTCCCAGCCCCAAAGCTCTCTGGGCCATGGCATCGAGCTGCTTGACCGTTCCGATCCTCTTCTCCACCATCAGGGCTGCAGCCAGAAAAATGCCCTCAAAAATGGGATCAATGGCATATCCATATCTGCTTTTAACCCTGATCGGCGCCTTTCCGATCTGTTCGTAGAATTTGAGCAGAAATTCTGTGATGTCTTCATCCGTTTCTTGCCCGGGAACAATTTCCACAACGATGTTCCTCTCGGCAGGAAAAAAGTAATGGATGACCAGACACCTGCCCTTCTTGGCCATATCCTCAAAGATGAATTCAGGCTCCATATGGGACGAATTCGAAGCCAATATTGTTGTCTCCGAACAGATTCCCTCGAGCTGGGCAAAGATTTTCCTCTTTATGCCGATATCTTCGGTTGCTGCTTCGATCACCAAATCAGCTCCCACCAATTGGGAGTAATCTGTGGTCCAAGTGATGTTGGCGCTCATGGACTCTACTTCACCCTTCTTGAATGCACCGCTTTTCACTCCCCGCCCGAACTTTCCTCTGACGCGAGTCTCGCCTGACTGGAGGGCTGTCTCGGCGATATCCACCACAACAACAGGCACGCCGTCCTTGTGCAACACCTTGCTGAAATAGAGGGCGATATCCGGCCCGATGTTGCCGGAACCAACGACCCCAATTTTGTTGATCGTTCTGCCAAATATTTCTAAAGACATACAGATCCTCCTAAGTTTTATGTTTGTTTATATGTACGGTGAAATCACAATCGAATCAAATCAACTTTTCCCGCAGTCAACAACGGCTATTCTTAATATTATAGAACACCGCCAATGTCAAGGATTTAGGGAATCAATGACAAAGGTGAGGCAGCAAGTTCAATTGTTTGACTCAGTCGGTACAAGCGTGATAAGCTCTTTTCAAATTTCACAGGTAGGAATTTCAGTGCAACAAAAAAGACCCCATTCATATTGACATCAAAAAAGGAGGCAATTATGAAAAGAGGAATTTGTTTTATAGGCATAAGCATTGCTTTCATTTTGTTTGTATTGGCTAACCCTTTTGTCTTTGGGAGTACAGCCCCTGATAACCTCCGCACAACAGATAAGACCGATCCCAAAGTCATCGAAAAAACAATCACCACGGCTTTGGATTACTTCAAAAAAGGAGATTACGAGAAAACAATTGATCATCTTGCTGAAGCGATAATGCTGGTGAAAAACGGGCAGGATCTTCATCTGACCAAGCTCATTTTGTGTACGGAAGTGCGGGATTATGGGGATTACAATGCCAGGGATTCGTTTGAAATCAAAGCCGGAGAACCGCTTCTCGTTTATATGGAGCCAGACGGCTATCACATTCGCAAAGAAGGGGATGCCTACAAAATCTGGGTGTCCCAGGATGCCTCCATTTCTAACAATAAAGGGGAAATAATCTTCCAAAGAAACAATTGGGTGAATTATAAGAGGATTTTCCCGACCCCCATTCTCCCTTTCTATATCACCAACAACGTGAGTGATATTCCCCCCGGCAATTACACCTATTCTCTAACGCTCAAGGATCACTACAAAAACACGTTTTTCTCCAAAACGTTTGAATTCGTCGTGAAATAGCCTCATAAGATTGGGGCCAGGCTTGATTGAGTCTAATAGTTCTTGACACGCAGGGGTATCAGACTTAAAAGAGTTGAACAATTCAGTCCGAATTTTTGAGAAGTAGGTTACATATAAAGAACTATTCAACAATTTCAAGTTCAACCCAGAGGCAATTCACGAGTTGTTCAACTCAGTCAAGTTTGACCCAACGAACAACTCATTCAAGTCTGATTCCGAAATTATAAAATATTAGTATACATAGGGTTGTTTTTGTTATAGGATTTGCGAAAAAGGAGGACCGGATGAATAGAACAAAATTGATGATTGGTTTGGTTGTGGTCATGTTTCTTTTCGGGACAATCGCCTGTGGTGGCGGTAAATATGGAGATGCCAAGCAAGCGATATCCAAGAGCAACAAGGCTCTGGAAGGTTTTCTGGCGAAGATGGATAAGGCCGATAACGCCAAAACGGTTGCCGCAGCCGTGACAGGTTTTGCCTCAGAAATGGAGAAAATTGTGCCCGAAATGAAGAAACTGGAAGAAAAGTATCCGGAGCTGAGAGGAAGTCAAGGTGTACCGGCAGAACTTGGTGAAGAAGGCAAGAAAATGATGGAGCTGTGGGGAAAATTTGCCTCGGTCATGATGAAAATTCAGCAGTATGCGGATGATCCGGAAGTCCAGAAGGCCCAGGAAAAACTTGAAGGTGTGATGAAAGGAATGTAGTCAGGGCCCTTATTCTGTTTAAAAGGCCATAATGGCTTCCCATTAGCCCAGAGATACTTCAATCATTAATACCCTCTTCTGTCTTCTCATTATTGGGCAGCGGGAAGGACGTAGTCGCTGAATTTTAATTCCCATGATTTTCCTGCTTTTTTAAAATTGAGGGCTGTGGTCACAGCCACAAGATTGAGCGTGGGGGCGATCATGATAAACTGCCCCCCATAACCCTTTCCCATGGCCGCTTTGACCGGTCCTTTGGGAGTTTTGAACGTGTGCAGCCACCACTGGTAGCCATACTGAATTTGCTCGTCTCTTCTTGCATGTTCCCGGATCGAATCTTTAACCCATTTCTCCGGTAAAATACGCTTGCCGTTCCAGCTCCCCCCGTCCAACATCACCTGACCTATCTTGAGCATGTCTCTCGGCCGTAAACTGAGGCCACCTCCAGTATGATAAATATTCTTCGGTGATTTAAACCATGAATAGTCCGTGATGCCGAGAGGACCGAACAGATACTTTTCAGCATACTCATCCACATACAGCCCCGTGGTATTCTTGATGATTCCGCCCAGTAAAATAGAGAGACCGCTGCAGTAGTTAAATTTTTCTCCGGGTTCGAAAGCTCTGTCCTTATCCAAAACATAGCCAAACCAGTCATCGGATTTGTTCATGGCCACATTGTCGTTTCTTTCATCTGTGTAGGGATAAGTCGTTTCATCCCAATCCAACCCTGCACCCATGGAAAGAATATCCTTCAGGGTGATGTCGTATTTCTCATCAATCCACTTCCGTCCTCTGTATTCGGGAAAAAATGAAAAGACTAGCTGATCCACGCTCTCGATTTCTCCACGTTCGGCAGCAATACCGACAAGCATGGAGGTCACACTCTTGGTGACAGATTGAATGGTGTGCGGCTTATCCCTTGTCTGTCGGTAAAAATATTCTTCGCATACGAGCTTGCCGTTTCTGGCCACCAAAACACTGTCTGTTTTGGGGAAGGTCTTGCCGTCTAGGCATGCACGGATGAGGTCTTCGATTAAGGCCACTTTCAGACCTTCATCAGCCAGACTGGAGACGTCCCAGCCATCATCAACTTTTTCTGGAAGGGCATAGGTATAGTCAAGCTCCTGCTCTCCGGCCGCGTTTCTCCGGGGAATCAGTTGCCCAGAAAACTCTCCGTCATCCCGTTTCAGCGATAGTTTCGATGTGATGAGCTCAGAATCGAGCTCGAGCTCTAATCGAGAGGCCTGTTCGTCCAAACTGCCACTGAGTGTGCCTGAAACCTCCTCCAGCCTGGCTGATAATACACCATTTTCATAAGCAAGTTCGGTGAGCGGTTGATTGTTTGTCCCAAAATCGGGGACACTCATGGTTGCAGCAAGTCCACCATCTGGGGTTTCGGAGAATTCAAGCGAAAGCAAAATTTTGTTTTCTTCAAGAGTGAGATATCCATACCACGTCCCCAGTATTGGAGCGAAAGACTCAGATTCCGACGGATCAGGTTTTTGACAGGAAACAGAACACATGAAAAATCCGATCAGTACCAGGACAAACCAAAGGCTTAAACGAGAGGGTTGTTTTTGCATGACTGACACCTTTCCAAATATTCTTGTTGAGATCATATCGCAGGCAAAAAACCATGGCCAAGAACTTGGGCGACTCAGATTTGCCTCAACAGAAAGTTAGTGCCGCCAGCTCGTAACATCTGCACCGGCAGGCGCTGTTTTGCGCATGTGTTCTGCCATAACAGGAGCGAACCTTTGATTTACGGTCAGCATAGAGACTGCCATCGAAGCGGAATGATCGCCACACCAGCAGTGCGGATGCCGATCGCCGTACTCGACTACACCTTCATAGTAGGGATCTTTTGTGCTTTCGAGAAATTCTTCCATCAGGTAGACGGCATTATTCAAGTACCAGTTGTCCATGTCTCCGGTATAAATATGGATTTTTCCTTTGAGCTTATGGCCTAGCCTTTCCCAATCCCTTTCGAGGATATACCTGAGGTCATAATTCTCACGCCAGTGCTCTGCGACGGAATGATCTATCTCGCCTGTGAGTTTATCCCAGATCGGCTTCGGGTAGCCATCCTCCCCAACGGGTCCAAACACAGCCTGCCAGATATCATTTTGATAGCCGGATCGGGCGTTTGTTCCAATGACCAACTCCAGATGATTGGCCTCCTCATTAGTTGTAAGGACTTCACCGAGCCAGTTGCGGAATCCCGGCACTGGCGTCCGTTTCCATTGGCTGTCGACATAGTAAGCATTTTTATCTTCGTAGATATTGACAAGCGAGTGAGCGCGGAAATCGATCGGATCAGGGCAGAAGGTCCAGGTGCCGTTGTATTCGTCAGGATAGAATATTTGCACGGCAAGCGACTCCCAGCCTCCAGTTGATCCGCCATAAAGCGTTCTGGCCCATCCTTCCCCGATCCCTCTGAATTTCTCTTCGATATAGGGAATGAGTTCATACGTGATGGCATCTCCGTAGGGTCCCACATTGGCCGAATTCACAGCGTAAGAGTCATCGAAATAGGGATTCGCATGCTGAATAGTGACTATTATCATTCTCGGAAAATCAGGCCCTGTCCAATCTTTGTAAAACTTGTGACTGTATTCTTCCAGCTTACTGTAATATTCTCCCCAAGGTCCGGGAACATCTGCGTATTCGTGTTTCTTATCCTGATCCGGGGGCGTTTCTTGAAACCTGACCAAGGTTTCGAAGTCTCGATGGTGATGCCCCTGATAAATCATCAAGGGATATCGCGCTTCCGGATGCTCCTCGAATCCTTCAGGAAGAAGAATGATCGCCCCGAGATGCATGGGTCTCCCCCAGAACTCTGTGAGAAGCTTACTCTGAATTTTGATATGCTTGATATACCTCGTGTCCTCTGGTTCTGGAAATGGGTCTATTTCTTTATCAAGTGTAATCTCGATCATTTCATCTTTCTGCGGATCGAACTGGACCTTCTGAGGTGTGCTGTAAAGGTTTCCGGGTGCCTGATTCCACCTCTGTCCCTCTCCCCGGTCCATGGGGAGTTTCACGACATGGCCGTCAGCACGATGGAAGGTTTCGTACCTGTGGAGAAGCGCCTGTACCGTGTATTCCCCTTTGGGAATCTCCGCTAAACTGTGAAGAGGATAGCCGAACACAGAGGCGTCGAAGACCGCCAAATCACCCGGGGCCAAACCATTCACATCGATTCCGAAGATCAACTGGGCATCAGGACTCCGGGCGCTAATCTGAAACCTGGGCTCTCTGCTGTCATCATTGGAAATCATCAGGAGCATCCTTCCATCTAGAGGTTTCTTTTCAAGTTCTTCCGTGAAGGAAACTCCGAATCGAAGCATGCAGGCAGACTGGTCTCTATCCGGCTTGCAATTCATTCCTAAACACAAAAATATGATAAGAATGGAAAATCCTTTGACTGCATTCCTGGAAGCATTATGGGTCATCATACTCTCCTCAGAAGGTAATCTATCATTTGTTTTAAAGAAAAGGATATCAATTTGATTCTCTTCGCTTTCACTTACCTGATTTATTTACAGTAAAATCCTTCTTTAGTCAAAAACAAGGACATATTTTCTCTAAAAGATAAGAACCGCTTTCTTCCTTTTCCTTTCACAAAAAGCGAATGAAGGAGTAAAATAGGGCTTTCTTATGACTCTAGTTCGAAAAAAAACAACGACTCAAACAAAAAAGGAGGAGCAGTGATGAGGAACACGTGCATAGGCATATTGATTAGTCTGGTCTTGGGTGTTTTTTCCTTTGGGGGAACTAACGAAAAACCAGATCCCAAGGCCTGGACAGTAGACGACTTTTTTAAGCTGGAAAGGCCGGGCACCTTCCACATATCGCCCTGTGAGAAGTGGGTAGTCTGGTCAAAATCAACGGCAAATACCGAAAAAAATGTCATGGTATCAAAAATATGGCTGACCTCTCTCGAACACAAGAAGGATATCCAACTCACCCGGGGCAAAGCGAACGACAGGACGCCCCTGTTCTCTCCCTCAGGAGAAAAGATCGCTTTTTTATCCGACAGGGAAAAGAAAAACCAGATCTGGATAATTGACCTTCCCGGTGGCGAGCCTTATCAGATGACGACACTGGAAAACGGCGTTGTCTCCTTCAAATGGGTCGACGACAGCACCATCTTCTTCAATGCCCGGGAGAAGGAGACCTTCAGAGAAAAAAAACTGAAGGAAAAAAAGGATGATGCCATCGTTGTCGCCGATCAGGAACATTACGAGCCTGTCCGCTTATTCAAGCTGGACCTGAAATCCAAAAAAATCGAAAGGCTCACCACCAATCCTTTTGTCATCACGGAATTCGCGGTTTCTCCTGACCGAAAATGGGTGGTCACATCAGAAAATCAATCCGTGGACTGGACCTTTGACCAGAAGATTCCACCCCGGCAATTCCTCCACAACTTGGAAAACAACACTCGAGAGGAAATTTTTACAGAACCGTTTCTTTTCCCCATGCGTTTCATGTGGACCCGAGACAGCCAAGGATTCTACTGCGCGAGAACACACAGCTCAGATCCAGCCAAACCATTTGTTTCGGTCTTTCAACTGGTTTATTTCGAAGTGGCGAGCAAAACCTACACGGATGTCAACCTGGACTGGGACAGGTATCTGAGTTTCGGCGCCTTTGTCACCGAGGACGGCATCCTGGTCTCTCTGGCCAACGGGGTGACCAACAAATGGGCCATCTACAGAAAGACCGGCCCCAAAACCTGGTCCCGCTCCTGGCTCGAGGATAAAAAAGCCGACCATTACAACATCCTCGCTCTTTCCGAAAAGGGCAATAAAATCCTCTACACCTACTCCACCGCCTCGACTCCTCATCAGTACATGGCGGGGAATCTCAAAGGCAACGCCATCACCGGCACCAAGGAATTCCTAGAGCTAAACAGCTTCATCAAGACAAAAAACATCGCTAAAACAGAAATCATCCGTTGGAAGGGAGCTCTGGGAGACACCATTGAAGGCATACTCTACTATCCGCATAACTATGAGGAAGGGAAAAAATACCCCCTTGTCCCCATTATCCACGGCGGCCCGACGGGGACAGATACAGACACTTTCATGGAGCATCCTTACCGGTATCCCAACCTCCTGGCGAGCAAAGGAGCCTTCGTGCTCCGGCCCAACTACCACGGAAGCGGCGGGTACGGGCTTGAATGGATGGAGTCCATCATGCTGCACTATTATGAGTACGAAGTGCCGGATATCCTCGCAGGCATCGATTTATTGATCGAAAAAGGGCTGGTCGATCCGGATATGGTCGGCATCATGGGCTGGAGCAACGGCTCGATTCTGTCCATCGCCTGCTGCATAGAGCGGCCTGATTTTTTTAAGGCCCTCTGTGCCGGTGCTGGCGATGTCAACTGGACATCCGATTACGGGAATGTCGCCTTCGGCCAGGCCTGGGCCGAGGCCTACTTCGGCGGACCACCCTGGGAAAAACCGGAATACTATGTTGAAATCTCACCTTTCTTCAAGCTGGAAAAAAACACGACCCCGACTATCATCTTCTTCGGAACCGAGGATGTGAACGTTCCCACCGAGCAGGGATGGGAGCACTTCCGCGCCCTCCAGCAAATCGGCAAAGCTCCGGTGCGTTTCCTGCTTTTTCCCGGGGAGCCCCATGGCTTTTTTAAACTGAGTCATCTGCGACGCAAGGTTGAAGAAGAGATGGGCTGGTATGACAAATACCTCTTCCAGACATTCAAAGAAAAAAACGAAGCTTTCGATCCGACATCCCCTCTTGGCATCGAACTGCGAAAGGTAAAAATTGCGCGCGTCGGCAACCTTTACGGAAAAAAGATAAATGGCGTACTCGCTCCAGAGATAGTGAAACATAATAAGCTGATGCTCTCCAGGTTCGAAATCACACGATCCCAGTTCAAGGAATTCAAAACAGACTATAAATTCTCAAATGGGACCGAAAACTATCCAGCCAATAACATCTCCTTCAAAGATGCGCAAAAATACTGCCAGTGGCTGAGCAAAAAAACAGGCCAAAAGTATAGGCTCCCGACTGAGAAAGAAATGAGAGAGCTGATATCAAAGGCCAAGGGGAATAAAGAAAACAACCTGGATTACTGGGCGGGGCATTCCCCCACGCCGGATGAAGTCAAGCTCTTGGAAAAGAAGATCGCTGAACTGGAAAAGAAAAAATCCCTTCTTATGAAAGTGGGAAGCATGAATCCTGCCGGTGAGACAGGGCTCTACGACCTCGGGGGAAATGTTGCGGAATGGTGCACAACAGAGGACGGAAAAGGCATGGCGCTTGGTTTGTCTGCCATCTCAGCCACGGATCAAAAAGCCAAATTCCAAGCGCCCAAAGCTTTATATGTCGGTTTCAGAATCTGCGCAGAACTCTAAATATCACTCAGTATCGGTTAAAATAGGAACCATCTGGATAAAATTTTCGTAATATTAATTGAGCTTGCCCAGAAAGCACATCGCGAGTTTAAATTCCCTTTGCGATGGGGGGCGACTCCGAGGTGAATGGAACCACTTGAATTTAAACATCGAAAAAAACAGGGAAAACAAAAGCATGTCTAATTATCAGAATCTGAAATGTCTGCTTATCCACCCCCGCTTCACCTTTCCTTCATTCTGGAATTACCGCAAAACATGCGAACTCCTGGGGGCTCAATATCCGGCTGCACCTCTCGGTATAGCCACAGTCGCCGCGCTTCTCCCGGAATCATGGCAACTGAAACTGATTGATTGCAATGTGGAAGACCTGGCGGATGAGTATATCCAATGGGCGGATGTCGTATTCAGCGGCGGAATGATCTCGCAACAAATCGAACATATGAAGCTGATTGAAAAAATAAAATCTTTCGGCAAACTTCATGTCGTTGGGGGCCCGGATCCCACTTCGAGCCCGCATTTCTACAACAAGGCCGATCACCTAGTTTTGGGCGAAGCAGAGGTCACTCTTCCCGAATTTTTAAAGGATTTTCAAGAGGGAAGAGCCAAACACATCTACTCTCCCGGAGACAGAAAGGCAGACATTTCCCAATCGCCCATACCCAGATATGATCTGGTGAAGTTTGATCGCTATCTGCACGTAGGAATTCAGTTTTCACGGGGATGCCCCTTCAACTGCGAATTCTGCGATATTATAGAATTGTTTGGCCGAATTCCCAGAGTAAAAAAACCAGAGCAAATCATTGCGGAAATACAAAACCTGTGTGATCTCGGCTATCGCGGCCACATCGATATCGTCGATGACAATTTCATATCCAACAAAAAAGCCGCGAAACAACTCCTTCCCCGGATGGCGGAATGGCAGAGAAATAACAACTGGCCTTATGAATTCAGCATCGAGGCCTCGCTGAACATCGCGGATGAGGAGGAACTCCTGGATCTCATGCAAGCCGTGGGCTTCAGCAGCTGCTTTGTGGGTATCGAGACGCCGGATGAAGATGTACTGCTCAGCACGAACAAAAAATCAAATCTCGGCCGGTCCATTCCAGACAGCATACACAAAATCTTTGCGCACGGGATGATCGTGAATGCCGGATATATCGTAGGCTTTGATGGCGAAAAGGCCAGTGTTGCAGACAAAATTCTGGCCTGCATAGAAAAAACACATATCCCGGCCAACATGGTAGGATTGCTTTTCGCTCTGCCAAACACCCAACTTACACGGCGGTTAGCCGATGAAGGCCGCCTGGGCGAAGATTTCGACATAGCCGGGGATAATGTGGGGGACCAGTGTTTGATCGGGCTGAACTTTCAAACGCTGAGGCCCAGAGAAGACATCCTGAATGATTTCAGGAAAATCGTGGGCGAGGCTTACAAGCCCGAGCGCTATTTCAGCCGCGTTCGAAAACTCGTTTCCCGCCTGGATTGTTCACGAAAACAACTCAAAACTCCTCTCAAAACACAACTTCAAAATCTAATGGGATTCCTGCGCTTGATCAGGGCCATGGGAATCAAAGCCTCATACAGGAGGCATTTCTGGAAGACTCTGGTGTATTGCTTGGTTAAAAATCGAAAAGCCTTTCGATTTGGTGTCGTTCTTTCAGCACTCTATCTCCATTTCAGACCGTTCACAGAGCAGGCCCTAGTGAATCTCGACACCAATATGGCAAACGCCTACAAACAAAGCGGAGCATTGCTGCGGACAGCTGACATCTCCCCGAATTCAAAGCTATCCCCTCCGAGTTCTCGACATCTTTAGAGACTCGACATTTTTATCTTTGCCTTCCTTCTCGCCGTTGCCGTCGCCTCGCTGACTATTTTCTACCACTCAATGAAAGCAGTCTTGGCCAATCCCGTCGATTCCCTGCGTTACGAATAGACGGAAGGACTTATTCAAAAATCGAGTGAACAAAATACCCTCATATATGGCACATATCATAATCTGCAGCCGACAGAGGCTGTCCCATACCCCCCATCATGTTCAACAGTTAGTGATTTCCCCCTCCTTATTTCATTTTTATATGCGAGCCAATAATCTTTCTATTGTGCCCGTTGAAAAGTGCAATTAACAGCGCTGGCTTGATATCCGGCCTGAATAATATTAATATGAGGCGTCCTAGAATCGATATCAAGCCATCGACATATATGAGATTAAAAAAGAGGCAAATCCATGAAAGCGACAAAATCAAAGATTCTTAAAGAAACCAAAAAAATCTATGATTTCATCGCCCAGGAAAAATTGAGCAGTGCTGATAAAAAATGGGCCATAGAAGAGACAGTGAAGGGCTTCAAAGAGCATATAAACCCGGGCTTTTTAGAGTATCGAAAAGGTGTTTCCACTGACTACACAGCCCTGGAGTGGAGAGATTCCAAAACCACTTTCCAGGACATCCACGGCAAAACCTACATCGACTGCCTCGGGGGTTTTGGCATGTACAATACCGGCCACAGACATCCCAAGATCGTCCGCGCCGTCAAAAATCAACTCAAAAAACAAGCTCTCCACTCTCTTGAAATCCTCGATCCTTTGAGGCCCATGCTGGGAAAACTTGTATCCATGATAACACCTGGCAGGCTTCAGTATTCTTTTTTCTGCAACTCCGGTACCGAAGCCGTCGAAGGGGCTTTAAAACTAACCAAGCTCCATACTCAACGAAGAGTGTTCATCGCTGCCACAAGAGCATTTCACGGAAAGACTCTGGGTGCCCTTTCGGCTACGGCGAGAGCGGACTTCCGTGAGCCATTCCTGCCTCTCATACCCGGATTCATCCACCTTCCCTACGGAGATGCTGACAGCATTGAAGCCGTCGTCAAGGCCGGCGAAATGTCGGGAGACAGA